>Ga0209417_1003860_pt1 | contig 19070 bp, 7 predicted proteins | sample RifGroF2_FD_184002 | JGI IMG/M metagenome (GOLD analysis project Ga0209417, IMG submission 184002) | Groundwater microbial communities from Rifle, Colorado, USA - Groundwater F2 (SPAdes) (version 2) | ecosystem: Environmental > Aquatic > Deep subsurface > Groundwater | place: Rifle, Colorado... | reverse complement strand
AACACGCTGTTCTTCATAACAAAATTCCACACGTCTTTCATTTCTGACTCTGTCACGAAACGAGTCTTTAACAAGGAATTTTGCATCCAGATTTGGCATTTGAGCGCGGTTTCTTACTTTGTTGATAGCACCTTCGGCCGAATAGAGGCAACTATTGTATTGCTGAGTGGGATCCGCCCATGCTTCATTGGCTGCTTCGGCGTAATTCAAATACACTTCTGCCAAACGGATGTAAGGCCATACAACAGGCATAGCCGTATTGAATATATTACCAATCCATTTCATCCCGTAAGTACCCGTAAGTGTATATCCCATTACCGGCACTCCTGCCGTGATTTGCAGGTCAAGGCTGCCTTCTGCACCAGTAGCTTCGTTTTTGTGGTAAATCTGTAAAGTTTTACCTGCCACAGTAGCACCATTGTAAATTATATTGAAATAAAAACGGGGGTCTCTGTTTACATATGGATTCTGAGGGTTGTAACCCGAAAGCGGATCGTTGGTTGGCAGTCCATTCTTCATTTCAAAGCTTTCTACGAAGTTAGCATTGGGAGCATTGCCATATTTGCCACTCAACTGTCCGGGCGGACGTCCTGCCATTTGTGTATATCCATCTGCTCCCCATGGTAAATTTTGTCTGCGTCCTAACAGCACTTCTTTCAGGTAATACTCTTCCTTTACATCTTTAAACATGTAATAGTAATTTGTCCATTCTACCAATGCATAGCTGTTTTCTTCGGCGGCCTTCAGGCACTCATCAGCGGCCATCGCCGCAGCTTCCCACAGGTTTTTGCCATTTGGAGACTCTGTACGTGCTAAATCACTGGCCGCAAAAAGCAAAACGCGCGATTTCAAAGCCAATGCGGAAATTCTGGTTGGATGTGGAAATTCTGATGCCGGTATAACATTCTGCAGGTACATCGAAGCAGAGTCACAATCAACAGCTGCTCTTTCGTAGGTTTCCTGCATCGATAGCCTTACCAAATCCATCTGAGCATCGGCTATTAATGGCGCATATAAATAGGGCATTCCACCCCAACGCCGGCACAATTCGGAATATGCCCATGCCCTGTAAAAGTAACACATACCCAGAATTTTGTTTCGTGAGGCTTCAGAACCCGGATAGTATGCAATGTTTCTGATTCCTGTGTTAGCTACCCTTATGTGTTTCCAGATCTGAGCCCAGGTACCATTGTTACACCAAATGGCTGCTCCATTGGTTCGCAGTGAGTAAAAATCACCCATAACAGCTTGCACAGAAGGAACGCCGGTAAAAGTGGCACAAGACATCGAGTTGTCGGTAATCCCGCAATCATGGCTACCAATAGGGTTTACACCGTTTTCAATAGGTAAATAAAAAGGATTCATAACGAGATATTCGCAATATCTGCTATAATTCAGAGAATCTCCGAATACTGTCTCGAACGTTAATCCGGAAGCCTCCGGAGCTTTATCAAGATATTCGCACGACTCCATGCTAAAGGCTGCGATCAATATGAGTGTCGTGATTAAATAATTCTTCATATAAATATTGACTTAATTGATTAATTAAAACATGAATTTTGCACCCAACTGAAAACGTCTCAACATTGGATAGTAGGCATTGGCCAGATTTAAACCAGAATCGCTGGCCTCGGGGTCGGATAAGGGATAAAATGGGCTCCATGTGAATAAATTATTTCCACGAAGGTATAAATTTACACTCTCCACTCCCAGTTCTTTACAAAATTCTTTTGGAAGATTATATCCGATATTCATTGATTTCAGACGGACATAGGTGGCATCATAAACGGTATTGTCATTCACGTCGCCGTCCTTGATATTGTTATTTATACGGTTGGCATCATAGCGATAGGAAGGATAAGCTGCATCAGGATTTGATGGTGACCACACATCCTGCTGATACTCAAACACCTGATTGCTTAAACGGTGCAATGGCCACATAAAAGCATCTGAAACCACTTTTGAATAGCATGTGGCACCGGCAAATGTAATGTCGAATTCAAAATTCTTGTACCTGAAACCTCCATTCAGGGTAAGATTGTAAAGCGGATATTCCCTTGCGTATCCGATAGGAATCTGGTCATTCACATCAATCACTCCATCACCGTTGAAATCTATCCAGCGTGTATCTCCCAGACTGAACATACCTGAACCGTAGCGAGTGCTGTTCATTAGCATATCGGCATCCTGTACCCATCCCTGGCTCACAGTACCAAACAACTGATAGATTCGTTTACCTGCTTGTTTTTGGTATTCTGGTTTATACAAAGGTTCATCGCGCGATATGATCCGGTTGTCGCTAAAACTAACCGCCGGTTTTATCCAATAATAAAATCCCGTTGCAGTTCTGTTTTGAAACTTAAGTTCGATCTCATATCCATATGTTTCTGTTTCACCCATGTTTTGTTGTTTCAAACCCACCCCAAACCAGTCGGGAACCGACATACGGTCAAGCAAGATATCATATCGGTGTTCTTTAAATAAATCTACATTCAACACGAACATTTGATTTTTAAGAAATGAAAGTTCAAATCCAATATCCTGTTTTTTTGCTTTTTCCCATGTTGCATTCGCATTGGCAGCGGCATCTTCTAAAATCAGGTTGTTTTTCACACCAGGATTACTGGCAGTACCCGGATTATATTTGTTACCGGTACCTCCCACCGAATACGATGAAGTATAAAGCCATCTGCTTCCTGCAGCATCACTACCTACAATACCCCAAGATGCCCTTAGTTTTGCTCTTTCTATTACCCCGGTAAGCGGTTTAAAGAATTCTTCATTGTGCAAATTCCAACCCAATCCGAACGATGGGAATACACCGTATCTGTGTTCAGGAGCAAACTGCTCCGACCCGTTAACAGAGAGATTGGCTTCAAACAGATATCTACTTGCATAATCGTACGTTACACGTGCAGCTAGACCTTGTTGAAACGAAGGAAAATCTACATTTGATTGTGCCTTTCTTCGTTGCCCCAGAAGCAATCCGGTAATTGCATGCTTACCAAATGTTCGATTATAATTAAGTGATGCCTCAAGATACCAGCTTCTAAACGGCGTACCTGTAACACTCTCGGTTGTTGGAACCGGCACTGTTTGAGGGCCTTCTCTGTCAAGTGTTCCATCGCGCCCTACAAACCTGTCCCAGTTCATTGTAGGATAAAGTCGGTAGGTCACAGCATCATAGGATATCGTTCGTTCGAAACCAGTAGTACTGTTAAACGACGCAGTACCTTTAAATTCAAGCCCTTTAGTAATAAAATCTAATTTTTGAGACAGTTTTAAGGAAACATTTAAGTTCGATGTCCTCTGCGTTCTGCTTCCGCTATAATTATTTGCCACCAATGGATTCTCAGCATTGGCAATACCTGTTGATGCAATTCGGTCACCCAACTCTTCAGGGCGTTTGGCATCGGGATAGGTCTCTAACAATGATGCCGGATAATAAGCGGGAATCGACATTGGACCTAACGTAAATAACGGACGATACAATCTTTGGTTATTTGTTTCGAACGGTTGATTACGAATACCGATATATCCACCTGCATCGATAGAGAAAACTGTCGTTTTAGTGGCATTCACGTCCACATTGAAACGATAGTTGATTTTATCGTATTTATAACGTGGGTCATAATCAGCCTGTCTTTGGGTTTTCAGAATATCACTCTCGCCTGTATAGCTCAATGAGGTGAAGACTCTTGCAAAATCGGTACCTCCGGAAACATTAACATTATAATTTTGCGAGAATGCCACATCTTTCAATAATTCATCCTGCCAATTGGTGCTGGGATAAACATAGGGCATATCCTGCAGACGATAATGTTCCAACACATCATTGGAAATAATCTGATTAAATGCATTGTCGTTACGCGCAGCCATATTCATCACCAAAGCAGTATTATAACTATCCAACGGCGCAATAATTCCTGTTGGAGATTTTGCTGTCATTTCACCTGTAACGGCTACTTTCACTTTACCTTTCTCACCACGCTTTGTTGTAATCAGGATTACACCGTTTGCACCACGTACACCGAAAACAGCTGTGGCTGAAGCATCCTTAAGTATGGATATAGTTTCAATCTCGTTCGGGTTGATCTGACTGTATTCTCTTTCAACCCCATCAACCAGCACCAAAGGATCATTTCCCTGCCAGGAAGAAACGCCACGAATATAAATTTTTGCATTATCATCACCTGGTTTTCCCGAGTTTTGAATTGCTGTTACCCCGGTAATTTGACCGCTAAGTGCTGCTGAAATATTGGATGCAGACACTTTAAGAAGTTCGTCACCCTTAACCTGAGAAATAGCGGCAACGGTACTTTCCTTTTTCTGAACACCGTAGCCTACTACCAGCACTTCCTGAAGTTCTTTATTCACTTCCGGAAGTACCACCTTTATCTGCGTTTGCTTGCCTATAGTAATTGTTTGAGATTCGTAGCCTACGTACGAAAAAAGAAGTTCTTTGGCATTTGCCGGAGCATTTAATGTAAATCTTCCATTAATATCAGAAATCACTCCAATTGTGGTTCCCTTAACAACTACGGAAACTCCGACAAGCGCCTCTCCGTTCTCGTCAAATACAGTTCCTGTTAGTTGCAGTCGTTCGGAGGAAGACTGTCCGTATGCAACATTCGACGAGATACTTAGTAGTGCTATAAAAAAGCACATTATAACTTTTATATGATTTTTTTTTCTGAAGAAATATTTCATAACTTATATTTTTTTGTTCAAATCAATCGTTTGACAATAAGACATTTACAACTCCTTACAAATCATAATACTTCTACCCGTATTTTGAGGTAGGTACTATTGATTTGATATCGGCTCTGCTTTACTATCCGGAAGAACAACAATCGCTATTGATTGGATATAAGTTATTGGCATCAGAACATGCTGCAACAAAAGTTGCAACTAACAAGGTGATTGGTTTCATAAGTATTAAATTTAAAGATTGTATCTATTGAAAAACTCTTATTTCAACATCATCAAAATGCGGTCAATCCAAAATCAAATTTCATATTGGCTCTTGCATCTGAAACAACTTCAACTTCCAATTTATTAATTCCTGATTTAAGCAAATAAGCGAAGTTGCTGATATTTATCTGATTATAATGTCGTGTACTCCTGATTGGTTGTTCCATTATCAGGGTACCATTCAACCATATTTTAGTTTTACCACTCATATTAAGCCACAAAGCCAGATTGTAAAACGATTCATTTACGATGAACTCCTTTGTGCATTTTATTACTGATTCTCCTTTAATTTCAAAGGGAGTAATCACTTCCTGCTTCAGGCCATTTACCTCTACGGTTCTTTTTTCATTATTCCCTTCCTGTGCATCAGCAATAAGAATGGTGTGTTTCGCTGATTTTACATTGTACAGTCTGCTGTGAATCTGGTGCAGGTATGATACAGGAATTTTGGTGATCTTACGATCGTATGTTATCAATCCGTTTACTTCGCCTTCAACATCAGTGGTCTGTGTATAGATTGCTGCCGCTGCTCCCTGAGCAATCAGACTTTCCAAATCGTAAACTAATTTTGAATAATCTGACATTAAATCAACCGCCTGATCTATATTTTTATATCCCCAGTTCCTCATTTCGGGATTCCACAAATGATCTTTCACAGGCAATCCCAATCCTCCGAACTCACCCAGCACCGATATCCGATTGTTGTTATTGGCTGGTTTAATAATGGAAGTTAGTGGGTAGTTATGTATATCATACATTTGTCCGGCTTTACGATCGGTCCACCCGCTTACTCCATTAATAATACGACTTCCATCTTTCACCGTCACCATATCCACCATCGCTTTTGTATTGTGCTGTCCCCAACCTTCATTGAAAACCACCCATGTTGTAATAGAAGGAAAAAAACGGAGATTATCAATCATTTCGTTTATCTCACTTTTCCATTGTGTCACCACTGATTCCGGGGCATTCCAGTCTTCAGTAGCTGTTGGAGCAATGTGCTCTTCTTTCTTACGTGCAGTGGCAAAACCCGAAGGCATATCCTGCCAGATCATTAGCCCGAGGGAGTCGGCATAGTAATAATACAATGCCGGTTCAACCTTGATGTGTTTACGTATCGTATTGAAACCCATATTTTTCAGTTGAATCATATCCCATATCATTGCCTCTGCCGATGGAGGTGTAAGCAGACCATCAGGCCACCAACCCTGATCCAACGTACCATATTGAAATACCGGCTTGTTATTCAGGAAAATACGGTTATATCCCAATTCATCTTTATTCATAGCGACCTCACGCATGGCAAAATAACTGGAAACTTTATCGAGAACCACCCCTTTGTTTTTCAGTTCAATCTGAAGTCCGTAAAGCTTTGGTGAAGCCGGTGACCATAAAGTCGGATCAGGAATTTTGATGCGAATGTTATTTTCAGCCTTCTGATTTACTTCGGCCAACACTTTATTTCCATCAACAACTTTTATACTTACTGTTTCGCTTCCTTTCAGATTCTGAATATCAAAATTCAGATTAACAGCACTCTGAGCAATATCAGCCTGAGGTAAAACCTTGTCAATGTGGGTGGGATTCACTGTTTCAATCCAAACAGTTTGCCAAATACCTGAAACCGGAGTATACCAAATGCCGGCCTGATTCATCTGTTGTTTGCCACGGGTAATGGATTCTGTATCGGTGGGATCGGTTACAGAAACTTCAATTGTTTGTTTTGCCCCTGACTTTAGACTTTGACTGATATCAAATGAAAAAGAATTATTCCCTCCTTTGTGTGTACCTACAAGTTTGTTATTAATCCACACGGAACATTCATAATCCACCGCACCAAAATGCAGAATAGTTTTCTGTCCCTTTGTCCTTGTATTTAATGTGAAGTCGCGTTTATACCACAATTTGTCATTCGCTGTAAATGTTTTATTAACGCCGGATAATGCTGATTCGATGGCAAAAGGCACCAAAATTTCATCCTGATAGCTGACAGAGCTTTTTTGACTTGACTTATCTGTTACTGAATATTTCCATAGCCCATTCAAATTTGTCCATTCAGCTCTTTTTAATTGAGGACGTGGATATTCCTGCCATACATTTTCAGGAGTTACTTTCCCTGACCATTCTGTTTTAATTTTTTCTCCTTTAACACTCCATGCCATCAGAGAAACGGCCAGTAACCAAAAACTAACATTTAACAATCTGCGTTTCATTCAATTTACCTAAATATGTGATTATTTATAAAACCTTTGGCAAAGATAGCCCGTATACTATCAATGAATATAGGAAATTTGTTCTTAATTCCTGTAATATTATGTTCAGAATCCTTAAGTGAATCATTTAAAAACGGCACTAAAGTACTTAAAACAAAATATATTTCAATATTACCATCTAACTCTGTCGCTCCCTGTAAATAAGATTTTGCGTAGAGCATAATTGACATGACCGCAAAATCAAATGTTCTTCACAAACTCTGAAGGCGTAATATTAAATTGCTTTTTAAACACTTTTGTAAAGTAACCCGGATCAGAAAATCCGACTGCATAAGCAGTTTCGGAGATATTCTGACCCTTTATCAGCAAATCCCGGGCATGTTTCATGCGTAATTCACGAAGATAATCAATCACTGATGTATTAAGCAGATTCTTACATTTTACATGCAATACTGATCTGCTGATATTAAGCGATTTCGTGATTTCAGAAACTGAAAAAACCGGATTACTCATGTTTTCTTCAATTAATTTATTCAATTTCTTTACAAAATCGCTGTCACGTTCATTACTGAATATCTCCGAGATATCACTCTGAGGATTACTTTTAAAAATTTGGATATTGTTGTTACGGGTATTAATGACATTTTCCACCTGTTTTTCAAGCATCTGCGCATTAAATGGTTTCTCAATATAATAATCGGCTCCCATTTCATAGCCTTCCAACTTATCATCTGTACCCGTTTTAGCTGTAAGCAGTATAATAGGAATGTGACAGGTAGAGAAACTTTCCTTTAGTTTCTTACAAAACTCAAAACCATTCATAACAGGCATCATTACGTCACTGATTACGAGATCAGGATATTCCTTTCGTGCCATCTCCAATGCTACTTTTCCGTCCTCAGCAGTCAGTATCCGGTAATGAGGTTTAAAAATATCACTCATAAACTTGCGCATCTCATCATTATCGTCAACCAAAAGCAAGGTTTTAACCGATTCTTTATGATTCTTCATAAGGATATTAACCTTCTCAACTACATCATTCTCAATGGTTATAAAATTATAGTTTTTAAAATACTCTTTATCAACAATTTCTCTGGACATCTCATCGGTCATATAAGAATTTTCTGAAACATCAATCAATACACTAAAGGTGCTTCCTTTATCCAAAGAGCTTTGTACGTCAATTTTCCCCTTATGTAAATTTACTAATCGCTTTGTAAGTGCCAGACCTATTCCCGATCCTCTGATATTTGAATGAGGATCTGCCTGAAAGTAATTTTCAAATATCCTGTTCAGGTTTTCTTTACTGATACCTACACCGTTGTCGGAAACTACTATCTGAAGAAATAATTTGTCATCAGCACCATCAATCAGGCTCGCCTGAATGGATATTTTTCCTTTTTCAGGGGTGAATTTAAATGAGTTTGATAATAAATTATATACGATTTTTTCAATATTGGGAACAGAAAACCAGACCTCTTCTCCGTTATCTTCAATAATAATCTCATATTCAATCTTTTTCTCATTAGCCAGTAAGGTAAACATATTTGAAATATTCCTTATAAAATCAAGAACATTGCCTTTCTGCAAACATAACTTTTCCTTGCCAATTTCAATTTTACTAAAGGTCATAAGTTCATCCACAATCCGGGTCATTCTTTGTGCATTTCTTAAAATAACATCCATTGTTTCTTTTGTTACTCCGGCATCGGTTTTCCCTTCAATAATCCTTTGCAGGGGTGATAATATGAGAGTAAGCGGAGTCTTCAGTTCATGTGATATATTTGTAAAAAAATCAATTTTTGTTTTGTTAATCTCTTCGATTTTATTTCTCTCCAGTCTTTCTAACTGTATCTGACCTTTCTCTTGTTGACGAATTCTTAAAAAACGAAGAACGAGAACGACTATAGCCAGTAACATTATGATATAAACCAGATATGCCCAAAACGAGAGATAAAAGGGTGGTTTAATATTAATCAATAATGAACGAACATAAGCATCATCCCAGTTATTATTTAGGGTTGCTTTAACATTGAAAGTATAATTTCCAGGAGGAAGTTTTGAATAATTCACCCTGCGCTGATCTCCCAGAAAATTCCAGTCCTTATCGACTCCTTCCATTTTTACTGCATACCTGATATTTTTGGAATGCCCGAATGATATGGCAGCATACTCTATTGCAAAGGAGTTTGCCTGACGATAATTTAGTTTAATATTTTCCGTTTCTTCCAGATTTGTCTTTAAAGGTGAATCCTTTGATCCAGCATTGATTTCTTCCCCTAGAATAAATAATTTAGAAAGCACAACTCTTGGTTGAATTTTTTTCTGACCTATAAGCTTTGGATCAAAAGAGATCAATCCGTTTATTGTCCCGAAAAACAACTTCCCTTCTGAAGTCTTTATAGCAGAATTATAGTTAAACTGATCGGCGTAAAGTCCATCGTCTTTGGTAAAATAATCCATTTTCTTATTCAACAGATTCATTCTAACAAGACCTTTCTCTGTGCTGATCCACAGCATCTTGTTATTATCTTCCACAATAGAGGAAACGCACATACCCGGGACATCAAATTGTTTAAAGCCCTGAGTTTTTTTATTAAAAAGGTATAGCCCTCCGGTATTAGTCCCCACCCAGATATTTTTATATGAATCCTCATATGTAATTATGATGGTATTGTCGTGTAAAGCATTATCCTGAGAACCGGCACTGTACTGCTTTATTGTTCTCTTTTGCTTGTTATAACAAAAAAGTCCACTTGCCCTGGTCGAAATCCAAATGTTTTGTTCATTATCAATCATCAGATTATAAATAAACCTTTTTGACAAAAGCGGATGATTGATATCATAAAAAATCTTACGGGTCGGGTCATATAAATTTAGCCCGGCAATGGTCCCAATATAGATAATACCTTCTTTATCCTGAGCAAAACAAAAAACCATATTGCTTTTCAGCACCGGTGTGTTTTTAGTATTAAAACGGGTAAATTTGTTTGTACTCAAATTCATCACATTAATTCCTCCTTCAAAACTTCCTATCCAGAGATTATTTTCCCTGTCTTTCATCAATGCATGTACATTGTTGTTCGAAAGTCCTGTTAGTAACCCTCTGACATGTTTTGTATGTAAAAAAATACCCGTTTCCTTGTTAAACTTGTTAAATCCTCCATCTTCAGTCGCAATCCACAAATATTTACCATCTTCAATCATTTGGCGTACCGCTTTTCCACTGACATTCTGCGGAAAGTTCCCCGGAGCATAGTAGTTAACCTGCTGATGATCATAATATAAGATGTTTATCCCACCAAAAAAGGTTCCAAACCATAAGTTTTTATCCTTATCCTTAAAAATTGAATATACCGCATCATCATTAATTCCCAGAAGGTTATAATAATCTTGTTTAAACGACCTGACTATTTCTTGTGTTCTTATATCAATCACACGCAAGCCGTTTTCTCCCCCTACCCACAACTGATGGTTATCGTCTTCATCCATGTCACGAATAATTGCTATATCATACCCGGTATCTTCATTCATTTGTTTGAACTCTCCGGTTTGAGTATTTAAGAAAATCAATCCATCGCCAAATGTTCCAATCCATAGATTATTGTTTGAATCAACAAACATCTCTAAAACCCTGACAATTCTTCCCTGACTAAAGTATTGTTTAATATCGTATTGAACAACGTTGTTGTTATTCAAATCAATTCGTGAGAGGCCTTCATCACCAATTGTCCAAAGCCCGTTAGTTTTATCAGTAGCTAATTCATATATCTGTGATGTCTCACTTGTTGGTTTTGCCGGAGTAAACTTTGTGAACTCATCGTTCTGACTATTCAGAACAAAAATATCCCTTGCGGTTAAACAGAAAAAACGGCCATCAGTACTTTCTCCAAACCTCCAGACTAAATTATCATCAAGGTGAACATGTTCCAGCATATCACTTTCTGCAGCATACCTGAATAATATGTCATTCATTATAACCCACATATCTCCTTTTTTTGTGGCACATATTTCTCTGGTATTGTAACTGTTTATTCCGAAAATGGGGGTAGTATCGGTTCGTAAAGGGTTAATGTTATAACCATCGTACTTATATAACCCTTTTCTGGTACCAATCCAAATGTATCCTTTTTTGTCTTGTTTGATCACTGTTACATGATTATACGGAAGCCCTTCATTGATGGTGAGGTGTCTGAATTGAATGTTATTACTAAGACCATACAGATTCAATCCCGTGCCCAAAAGGAAACAAATTAAAAATATTATTGTGTTTTTCATTACAGATTCTTTATAATCCTGTCAAACTTACTCATTTTCCCCTAAATTTCTTTCATAACCGACTCATCTCATTACAAAATCAGCTTTCACACAGATGTCAAAGTTAGTAATATATGTGTTTATGTTCTGGTATAATTATCTGATTTTATGGTAAAATTATACTTTAACTCTTTTTGTGCCTGATGAATAATGCTGCTATTACCCATTAATAAAGGGTTTCAAAAACGATGTACTTTTTTCCAGATATTGCAGACAAATCTCCTATTTGTTTAAATCTATACCTCTTAATTTTGTCATATCATAATTCACATTTCTTAAATCAACAAATTAAATTTACAACAATGAAAAAAATCATTACTTCATGTCTCGCATTGTGCTTAATGGGATTAACAACCATATTGACAGCACAAAACACAGTATATGTAAGCACTTCCGGCAGCGATTCGAACGACGGGTTATCAGCACTGACACCGGTAAGAACTTTTGCTTATGCAGTCTCCATTGCAAATGCCGGAACTAATTTTAATGAGATCGTACTTGCTCCCGGAACTTACGAGGAAACAGTTACTGCAGATCTTTCTACAGCAAATTGCCCAAATCTGTTGATCCGGGGTGAATCTGCTAAAACAACCATTATTAAAAGAACAGGTACAGGGAGAATCATTAATACGCTCAGCAACTATCTCACATCATCCAACACTCTCACAATCAGAGACGTTACATTAAGAGATGCCAATGTAACGAATTTACAGGGCGCTGCTATTTATTTCTCGAGAACCGGAAATATGAGCAGCAACCTTACCCTCGAAAGAGTTATTTTTGAAAACAACACAATAACTTCAGGAGCAGCTACTTCGAATGGCGGTGCATTCTTCTTTAATGGAAATCAACTCACAGTAACCGACTGCTATTTTAAAAACAATAAAGTATTGAAATCCGGAACAAACAATCCACAAGGTGGAGCGGTTACCATCGCAACGTTAGCTTCAACGGACGGACTTTTTGCCTCCTTTACCAACACTACTTTCGAAGGAAATGAGGCCTATACATCTGGGGGTGCATTATTCTTCAATAATGTAGGTGCACGACTGGTAACTTCGCCCAACTCTTATGTAAACTTCTTTAACTGTACATTTCTCAACAATAAGGCGACAAATACAGGAACAACAGGCGGAGCAGTTAATTTAACTTCCGGAGCCACCGCTACCTTTCATATAATGAATTACAAGATTGTAAATTGTACGTTCGTGAATAATAGCTCTGAAGGAACCAGCTCCAGAAATACATTGATGTTGAACGGAACCGGTTACAACAGTGCAACCCTGGTAAATAATTTGATTATTCCGCTTAGCTCTGCATCTACGGGTGATGTTTGGGGAGGAAACCAACCGACAGGAGAAAAATTAACAGGTAGTAACAACCTGATTGGAGGAAGCATCACCACGGCCTACAACACCAGTTCCTATTTCACCACAGACGCAGTTGCAAATAACAACCTGATAGGATGGAGAGAAGATTTCTTTATCAACTCTACGCTAACCGACAATTCTACTGAAACAGCATTTGCCGTTCCCTATCTCGAACTTACAACCGGCTCAAAAGCTATCAATTTTGGTGTAAGTAGTTATGGTGACCCCAATATTGTTCCTGCAACAGACCTGAGAGGTGTTGCTGCCTATGGTGCCGCAAAAGATCTCGGTGCTTTTGAATTTAATTCACCTCCTACAGCAACAACTACTCTTTCCGGAAATGAGCAAATTAACATTTATCCAAATCCGGTTCAATCAGTAATACATTTAGATGCCAAAGAAATTACAAAAGCTGAAATTTTTACACTTAACGGAATGAAAATTCAAAGTGTCAAAAATACTCAGGGGGGTATCGATGCTTCCGAATTAACTCCCGGCATGTACCTGATACATGTTTACACGAAAACCGGTATATTTACAAAGTCATTTGTAAAATTATAACCCAACAGGCAGAAACACCAGCACTATTTATCCTGAAGCGATAATTAATGCTGGTGATTTTAAACATACTTCAATACAATACTTTTTGTATAATGAGAATCAAACTACCTCTTATTTTATGTGCTGCTTACACTGGTAGCGCAATTGTACTTCAGGCAGCACAACCCAACTTTATCGTTATACTCGTTGATGACGTGGGCTTTTCCGACTTCAGTTGTTTTGGTAGTGAGATATCTACACCCAATATCGACCAGTTAGCGACACAAGGTATTCGCTTTACTCAAATGTATAACGGAGCCCGAAGTTGTCCTACCCGCGCATCATTACTTACCGGACTTTATCCCCACCAAACAGGTGTAGGACACATGTCAACCAACACCTATTTTGAAACAGGCGGAGAGGCTTATCAGGGCTATCTGAATAATAAATGTGTTACATTCGCTGAAGTATTGAGAGATCATGGTTATTTTACTGCATTTGCAGGAAAATGGCATCTCGGAGGTCAAACAAAAGCACATACCAGAGGATTTACAGAGTCAATCAGCAGTTCAGAAGGAGGTGTTTATTTTCCTGAAAACATGGGGACCAAAATATTAATCAATGGTGTAACGGTAAGCAGAAACGATAGCAGACTACCAACAAACTGGTATTCAACGGATTTGTGGACAGATTTTGCAATCAAATATGTCAATCAGGCCATTACACTTGAAAAACCTTTCGCAATTTATTTGGCTCATAATGCTGCACATTTTCCCTTACAGGCTCCTCAGGAAGATATTAACAAATGGCGCGGAAAATTCAAAAAAGGGTGGGATGCCTTACGAATAGAAAAATACAAACGCCAAATGGAAATGAATCTGTTTGGAAAAACGTTCCCTTTAACCCCAAGAAATCCTAAAATTCCTTTATGGAATAGTCTCAGTCAGGAACAACAAGACAAATCGGATCATATTATGGCAATATATGCTGCTGTAATCGATCGTCTGGATCAAAGTATCGGACGACTTGTTAATGAATTAAAAGCAAAAGGAGTTTACGACAACACTTTTATTATTTTGCTTTCCGATAATGGTGGTAATGCTGAAGGTGGAACACTAGGCACTTATACCGGAACAAATCCCGGCGATTATGCCTCTGATATCTGGATAGGCCATGCATGGGCAGAACTGTCGAACACCCCTTTCTATCTATATAAGCATCATACCCACGAAGGTGGTATTGCTACTTCCTGTATTATAAGCTACCCGGCATTAATCCCCGAACAATTAAACGGTACTATTTCGCAGCAAGCAATTCATATTCTTGATGTTATGCCCACCATGCTTGAATTAAGCGGCGCTACCTATCCAAAAACATATAAGGGAATTACAATTACCCCTTACGAAGGTGTAAGTATGTTGCCCTTGTTGTCGGGCAATGACCTCAACAGACAAAAACCAATATTCTGGGAACACGAGAATAATTATGCGCTTCGTGAAGGAAATTGGAAACTTGTCAAAGAAAAAGCTGAAACTGACTGGCAATTGTACAACCTTGATAAAGACAGAACTGAAATGCAAGATGTTAGTGGTTGCAACCCTGATATTAAATCGTCCATGCTACAAAAATTAAATGAAATTAAGAATCGTATTGGCGCTAAAGACCTGAGTTTCCCAAGTAATAACTGGATGTTTCCAACCAACAAATATTAAAATCATATGAAAAGTATAAATAAGTTTTTATCACTAATCCTTGTGATAATTTTTTGCACTTATAATATTCTCCTGTTTAGCGCTAATACTCCGCAAAAAATTACTCCACCGGGAATCAAAGTGATCTCCGATAATGAGGTAACAACCTATAACAATCAACATATAGTAGTTACAGGTAATGAACAAACCGGACAAAAATTATTTTTTATTGCCAACGACATATCTTATGGCGATGAATTATGGGTATCTGACGGAACATTGGCCGGAACTAAAATGGTAAAAGATATCTATCCGGGAATCTACGGATCGGGAATAAAAAACCTCACTTCTTTTAATAATAAAGTGATTTTTCATGCCAGAGGCGATGACAACTCGGGGTATGAACCCTGGATCTCAGACGGCACGGCATCGGGAACCTATATGATTAAAGATTTACATCCGGGCAAATCAAGACCCGCAATGTTCAAACAAATCAACCAAAATCAGTTCATTTTCGCAGCCAGAGATTGTGATAGTGAAACAGCTGGAGCCATGGGGCAATATTGGTTATGGATTTCCGACGGAACTCCAAACAGAACTCAGTTACTCAGCCAGATAAGTGTTGGTGTCCCCGGAAGTATTGAGGAAAAGACCGGTTTACATTTGTTGAAATCAGGAAATAAAATATTTTTAAGAGCAAATGATAAACTGGAGTCCAAAGGATTTGAACTCTGGGCTACGGACGGAAGTTCAGAGGGAACTATTCTGATATCGGACATTAACACAACACAAGGAAGTATTTCAGGCACGACACAATCTTCAAATGTTTCCTGGATGGTAAATTGTAATGATCAGAAATTATTCTTTACTGCTGATGAATCCGGAAAAAGCGGAGTTCCCTGGTCGGTCAACTCCAACACACTGGAAACGAAAAGATTGGTAGCCTCAGGTAAATACGGTACAAAAGCCAGTAATCCTTTTTTATTCGGAAATAAAGTATTCTTTAGTGCTTTCTTAAATGATAACTCCGGCAATGAACTGTTTTGCTGGGATATAAATTCTGATGAGGCAACTTTTCTGAAAGAAATCAATTCCGGTACTGCTTCTTGCGGTTTCTCCGGCATAGGTATTATCGGCGACAGGTTATTTTTCAGAGCTATTCCCGAAGGTAGTACATATCGTTTGTTTTATACCGACGGCAGTGCATCATTTACCTCACAATATCCTCATGCAACATCAATAGCCTTATCTGAAGATACAGAAGCAGAAGTGGAAGCAAATAGCTTGTTTTTTACTGGAATCAGCGGAATGTATCATTTAACTGACATTACGAGCACTCCCGTATTAGTTGATGCAATACAACCAGGAGATAAAGTTCACAGTATTCGCAAGTTAAATGGCAAAATAACATATATAAAAAACAGTGAAAATGCGATTTACACGCTTAACGAGATTCAGATTCAGCAAAAGGCAATCTATGTAAATCCCGATGGAAATGACATCAATGACGGGCTGACTGAGTCCACCCCTTTCAAAACATTCGGAAAAGCTATTGAGAAAGTCAACAGCAGTAGTGGAGAATTTACAGAGCTTATTCTTGCATCAGGCACATACCTATTCTCAGGTGATGCCGCTGTATTGAGCAATCCATGTCAGAATCTTGTAATCAGGGGCGAATCAGCTAAAACAACTATCATTAAAAGGGAAGGTGAAGGCAGAATTATTAATACCACAGACGCTTACTTAACTTCATCCAACAACTTAACAATTCGTGACCTGACTTTGAAAGATGCCACGGTAACCAATATGCAGGGAGCAGCAATTTATTTCTCCAGAACCGGAAATATGAGCAATAACCTGACCCTCGAAAGGGTTATTTTTGAAAACAATACCATAAATTCAGGAACTGCCACTTCCAACGGAGGAGCATTATTCTTCAACGGAAGTCAGCTTACGGTAACGGACTGCTATTTCAAAAACAATAAAGTATTGAAAATCGGATCAAATAATCCACAAGGAGGGGCAGTGACCTTAGCAACAGTAGCATCAACAAACGGGCTTTTTGCCTCTTTTACCAATACTACCTTTGAGGGAAATGAAGCATATCTTTCAGGAGGAGCTGTTTTCTTTAACAATGTGGGGACACGACTGGAAACTTCCCCCAACTCTTATGTAAACTTCGTAAACTGTACATTTCTCAACAATATGGCAACAAATACCGGAACTACCGGTGGAGCTCTTAGTTTTACTTCAGGAGCTACGGCAACACTTCATTTAATGAATTATAAATTAACAAATTGTACTTTTCTAAACAACAGTTCTGCCGGTACAAGCTCAAAAAGCACTATTATGTTGAATGGAAACAGATATGAAAGTGCTGTCCTGGTTAACAATTTGATTATCCCACTAAGTTCTGCTTCTTCAGGTGATATTTTAGCTACAAATCAAGCTACAAATGAAAAATTAAAAGGAAGCAATAATCTGATTGGAGGTTCAATAAGTACCTCATATATTAATAGTTCATTCTTCAGAGCAGATTCGGTTGTCAACAAAAACCTGGTCGGCTGGAGAGAGGATTTTAACATCAATTCCGCACTAACCGACAATTCAACTGAAACCATATATGCGGTTCCTTTTCTTGCTATTAATTCAGGGTCAAAAGCCATCGATTTTGGTGTGAATAGCTATGACTCTCCCAATGTTGTTCCGGCAAATGATGTTAGAGGCGTTGCAGTTTACGGAAAAGCAAAGGATATCGGAGCGTTTGAATACAATTCCGGTTCCACAGATCTGAACAATAATCCGACTGACGAAAATATAAATATTTATCCTAATCCGGCAAAGTCTTCATTCAGAATCATCTCTTCAGATGAAGTTTCCGGTATTGAGATATTCACTTTGAACGGGACAAGAATTAGGTCTGACGTTTTTCCTGAAGATGAAATAAATATAAGTGACTTGGCGAGTGGAGTTTATATTGTTAACATTCAGACACATAACAGTCTTTGTAAAAAATTACTAATCAAAAAATAAAAACATCAACCAATGAAAAAAATAATAATAGTTCTTATTCATATTGTGGGATTATTTTTTTATGCCGATAAATTATCAGCACAAACAAGCGGTAACCAAATATTCTTTGCTGACCCCACCATTTATTTCGAGAATGGTAAGTATTATCTCTCGGGAACAAGAAATCAGGCACCCAAAGGATTTTCTGTTTTAGAGTCAACCGACATGAAAAACTGGTCGGTTCCATCAGGAACAGATGGTCAGAACAAAATGATTCTGATGCCGGGGAGCAATGTTTACGGAACTGATGGTTTTTGGGCACCCCAATTCCTTAAAGAAAACAATCAGTACTACCTTACCTATACTGCTGATGAACATGTTTCAATTGCATCTTCTTCAACCTTAACAGGTTTATATACTCAAAATACAGTATCAGAAATTGATCCTTCAGCAAAGAATATCGATTCATATCTTTTTAAAGATGATGATGGAAAGTATTATTTGTACCATGTGCGTTTTAATAATGGAAATTTCATTTGGGTTGCCGAATTTGATTTTGCTGCAGGTAAAATAAAATCTTCAACCCTAAAAAGATGCTTTACAAATACCCAGGCATGGGAAAAAACTCCTGCCTATGAATCAAATCCTATAATGGAGGGTCCAACTGTTTTGAAAATGAAGGGTGTATATTATCTCTTTTATTCGGCGAACCACTACAAAAGTATTGATTATGCAGTAGGATATGCAACGGCAACTTCACCTTTAGGACCATGGACAAAAAATCAGAATAACCCGATTATTCATCGTTCAATTGTTGGGGAAAATGGATCTGGTCACGGAGATTTGTTTTTTGATAAAAATAATGATCCGTTTTATGTATATCATGTCCATTACTCTGATATAACTATAAGTCCCAGAAGAACACGCATTGTTCCACTTGATTTTAGTGTTGA
>Ga0209417_1003857_pt1 | contig 19086 bp, 17 predicted proteins | sample RifGroF2_FD_184002 | JGI IMG/M metagenome (GOLD analysis project Ga0209417, IMG submission 184002) | Groundwater microbial communities from Rifle, Colorado, USA - Groundwater F2 (SPAdes) (version 2) | ecosystem: Environmental > Aquatic > Deep subsurface > Groundwater | place: Rifle, Colorado... | reverse complement strand
GTTCATAGGTCTCTATCCAATACCGCGCGTTTATGGAATGACCGTCGGAGAGCTTGCCCTCTATCTCAATGCCGAGGAAAAAATCAACTGCAAGCTTCATGTAATTCCGATGGCGAATTTTAAAAGAGGAATGAGCTGGGAACAGACCGGGCTTCCCTGGGTTATGACATCTCCTCATATCCCCACCCCTCAGGCCGCCTACTGTTTCGCGGCTACAGGCACTATCGGCGAAATCGGCTGTCTCAGCACCGGCATAGGCTACACCATCCCCTTTCAGGCAGTCGCGGCACCATGGATAAACGCGGAAGCCGCGGCCTTAGCTCTGAACAGACTCCAGCTCCCCGGCGTCAGATTCAGGCCCGTCTACTACAAACCTTATTATGCCGCGTTCAAAGACCAGAATATCAGCGGAGTACAGTTGCATGTAACTGACCCCGGCGTCTTTAAGCCCGCCACCACTGAAACCGCCATACTCTGCTATCTCCAGAAAGCCTATCCAACTTTTCTGAAATGGAACCCCGCAAAACTCGACATCTTTGACAAATCCATGGGCACTGCTTCCGTAAGAAAAGCTGTCATTGCAGGACAGTCTTATAAACAGATAGCGGACTCATGGGAAAAGAAAAGTTCAATTTTTTCAAAAAAGAGGGCGAAATATCTCATTTATAAATAATATTTAGTAAGGGAAACCTGATTAAGCTTTAAACGCCGATTTACTAAAGGAGAGATTCTCGCAAAATGACAGTACGCATAATAATATTTCCCGCGTTTGCCGCTCTTTGCATCCTCCTGTCAGGATGCGCTTCCAGTTCTCAGCGGGCCCCCTCTTTCATCGTCAGCAAAATCGCCATAGCCGAAACTAAACCCGCCGTTGAAACTCCTAAACCGTCCACTGAAATTAAAACTCCAGCGAAAGCCCCTGATAAAAAAACCACACAGCCTCAGCACGTTCCCAAACAGCAAGCGGCACCAGAAAAAACAAAAGAGCTTTCTCCTGACAAGGCACAACTGAATAAAATTCTGCCGGATACTGAAAAACAGCCAAACCGTTTCCTGAGTGAAAATTCCTTTGTTACCAAATGGAACATACTCGGCCCTTTCACTTTTGCCGATGCCGACGCAAAGGAAATCAATGATATCATACATAAAGAATTTTTAGAGGATGAAAAAGACCTTGACGGACATCAGAACGCTCCCCAAGGCACACGATGGAACCTCTATAACGCAAAAGAATATAAAAACATAGGTGAAGTCAATATAGGAAAACTTTACCCGGCAGACAGGAAAAATTCCGCGGTTTACGCCGTCTCCTTTCTGCAATCTCCGGAAGACCTTTCAAACCTCATCCTTTATACCGGAAGCAAGGACTTCATAAAAATATGGATCAACGGGAAACTCGTCCACACCTATAATAAAGCCCCCCGCGAAGGCGTATGGGACCAGGACATCGTAAAAGGCATTAAACTTCAGAACGGCATTAACCACATACTCGTAAAATCCGCTAAAATCTCCAATGGCGACTGGAATTTCTTTTTCCGCCTGGCCACTGAAGACGACATCCCTATCTCGGTCTACAAGTAAGATGAAAGTCTTCACGTATTGCACAGAGTTCCCAATCAGTCAGAACTGTGCATCCTTATTTTTGAAAGATATTTTTTCTGTGAAAGTCAATAAATTCCTGCTTCGGGTAGAATTTATCAGGCAAATTAATTTGTTGATTTTCAAATACTTCAAAAAATGCTGAATAGACTTTCTTATCAGAAATTTTAAATAGTTTCTTTGAAAATCTGATTTTGTAGTCATCAGTCAATGTCATTAGTCCTTTGTCAAAAACTTTATCATAAAGCGGAGAAAGGCAAATTCCATTTGAGGGATTCAATCTTTCTTTTTTATTCGCGGACCAAGGAACTATATGACTTGCTATAAGCAGCTCTGGCAAATCAATATTTGAAACTGCACACTTGTTAGAGTAAATCGAGGTTACAACAGTTCTAAAAAATGACTGATTGATTCTCATTTTAATAGAACGAACTACGTCAACCCCTTCTTTCTTTTCATCAAATTCGATTTCTTTTTTTATTGCTTCTTCTAAGTTTCTTTTGCCGGATTTTTTAATAAGCAAGCTTTCACTTTCAAAAATTAAATCGCTCCAGTTATTTGAAAATTCATTATAAATTTCTTTATCAAGTTTGCTTGCGTTCTGCATTCCCTTTACACCTCTTTGTTGATGGTAAGGGTCAAGGCTTGCGAAGTTTACAAGCTTAAAAGCAATTGAACTTGGTGTTCTTCCTATAATTTTTGACAACTCAATTATTTTAGGATTTTTTTGACTGATTTGTCCGAAATGAATTTTACAGTAAAGATTGAATGCCAGTATCAATTCTTCTCGTGACCAGTTTTTTCTTTCCATTTCAGTTTTTTCTTTCTATAATTTATTACGGCATCAATCTCTTTCTTTCTCGTATTGAGAAAATATGTATCCATTGAAAAAAACAGTGTGTTATTATCCCGTCACTGTCCGGAAAATTTGGACATTTCGGCATCGAACATTGATTTCAGCTCGGAAACTACTGCGGCTATATCTATAAGGCGGCTTTCCTTTTCGCCTCTGCGCTTGAATTCGACCTGGCCGTTTTCAAGTGTTTTAGGTGAAATTATAAGCCTGAAAGGAACGCCGAGCAGATCCGCGTCATTGAACATAAAACCGGCTTTTTCGCCTCTGTCATCATAAAGCGTTTCAATGCCCATGGACCATAATTCGCTGTAAATTTTTTCAGATGTCTCGCCAACGCCTGCCTTATCGGGGTTCAACGCGCAGATATGGACATGGTACGGGGCTATTGAAATCGGCCATATCGGGCCCCAATTGTCGAAAGACTGTTCTATAACCGATGCCATAGACCTGCCGACGCCGATACCGTAGCAACCCATTATCATCGGATGCGATTTACCGTTTTTATCAAGATAAGTACAATTCATTGCCGCCGAATATTTGGTCCCGAGCTGAAAAATGTTGCCGACTTCAATTCCGCGCCTGAGCATGAGAGGGGCGTCTGTAAGAGGGCATGGATCGCCTTCGCGTACTGTGGCTATATCCACGCTTTCCGCTCCGGGAAGATCTCTTTCGAGATTGAAGTTTTTGTAATGGTAGTCCGCTTCATTGGCGCCGACAACAAGATTCGAGGAACCGGAAATCGAATTGTCCACAACTACCCTGACCTTGGAAGCGTCCAGCGCAAGCGGAGAGGCAAAACCGGGTTCCGCGCCCGCGTTCCTTATCTGAGCGTCATTCGCAAAGTTGAGCTCATTGACTTTCAGATAATTTTTCAGCTTGCTTTCATTCACTTCAAAATCACCGCGTATCATCGCGAAAATCAGCTTGCCGTCCTTGTCCGCATAGAAAACGGCCTTCCCCGTATTCTGAGGAGCAAGTCCGAGGAATGAGGCGACTTCCTCAATAGTTTTTTTGCCAGGGGTATGAACTTTTTCAAGAGGAAGCGGAGCGCTTTTTTCGTATTTCCAGGCGGCGACGGCAACTTCCCTGTTCGCTCTGTAAGATCCATCCGGCGAAACAAAAACGGTATCCTCGCCGCAGTCAGCCAGGGCCATGAATTCATGTGAAACCTTGCCGCCCATCATGCCGGAATTCGACTCGATGGAAATGACATTATTCATCCCGAGCCTTTTAAAAATTCGGACATAAGCTTCATGAGCGCGCATGTAATATTTCTCAAGGCATTCCTGTGAAGTATGAAATGAATAGGCGTCCTTCATGGTGAATTCGCGGACACGGATAAGCCCTGCCCTGGGGCGCGCTTCATCCCTGTACTTGGTCTGTATCTGGTAAATCATGACGGGGAGCTGCTTATAGCTGTTAACTTCCGAACGAGCGAGATGCACAACGGCTTCCTCATGTGTCATGCCGAGGAGCATGTCTTTCTCGTTACGGTCCTTGAAGCGTAGAAGCTCCGGCCCGACCGACTGAAAACGTCCCGACTCAATCCATAAATCAGCGGGCAGAACCACGGGCATGAGGACTTCCTGACCTTCAATGGCGTTCATTTCCTCACGAATTATCTTTTCGATTTTGCTTATGATGCGTTTGCCCGCGGGAAGCAGGGAATAAATGCCTGCCGAAACGGGCCTGACATAACCGCCTCTCATGAGAAATTTATGGCTTACGGTTTTAGCGTCTTTCGGGTCTTCTTTTATCCTGCGCCCGACAAGTTTGGACATTTTCATAAATAATCAACCTTTTGAGTAAAATTTTCAGATGAACAGCACAATTTAAAAGATATCCGTCTTTCATCCTGACTTCAAATGCCCGTATAAATAAATCTTTCAGCACTGAAAAATCATTTTTTGATTGAGAGTGGAAAGCAGCCAGGCACATTTGTTAAAGTAATCCGGACAGGATTTTATGCTGATGAAGACCGGAATTGAGTTTACTGAGAAGAACTGAGGCGATAGGCTACAGGAACTCGACGGGTCAGCAGCGTGTTTTGTTCAGGAGGACTTGCCGAAGACAAGACGGAGCTGGCTTCTGGAGGCGAACTTGCGACGTTCCGGCGAGTTTACGAAAAAGGTCAGAGTATAAAAAACATCAACTATGGATCAGGTGAGCTATTTGTATAATGGTGCAGCGAAATAAAAAAATCAGCTTTTTTTCAGAAAATCTTCCGCAAGCCTGAAATCAGTGCGAAGAATTCAGATAATTCCGCAGTGCTGAAGCAGTATTGCCTTTAGAATGCAATATTTCAGCTTACAGCGCGTCCGCGGGGAACAAATTTGATATCTCTGCAGAAATCTTTTCGGCAGAATCTGTTTATATTGCCGATTATAATTTTCTTGGGCCCGCCGCTGAGCTCCCGCAGCCAGGCGCTGTGTGAGACTTCAACATAAACTGTACCGTTACTGAAGCTCACCGGCTGGGCGACTTTGGCATTTTGGGCCCCGGCAATCTCTGTCCAGTTTTCCCTTATTTCCAGGAACTGCAGCTCGTCAGGTGAAATCAGGCGGGACATGACTTTGTCAAGAAGCCCTGAGACATGGACCGGTCCCGGCAAATGGGGTAAAATTTCATGAAGGGCGCGATCTTCGCTATACCATTCCCGCAGAAGTCTTTTGAGTATTTCAGATGCTTTTTTTCTTCTTGCCATAGCAGGTCAAATATTGACATTAACTCCGCATAACATGATAGGAAGCACAAGGATATGCACCATCATCTTGCAAGGCGCTATAGTACCTTTCAGGATATTTTTGGCACCGGCTGGGAAGTAGCCGAAAGGCATGAGAAAACTCGCTTGAAACATGCCCAGAGGCAAACGTCCGAAATCTATCATATCCTGTCCTATATATAAGCAATCTCTGCCCGCATTGGCAAGCCCTCTGATAATATATGGAGATGCTTTTTCAAGGGCCATTACAGCAAATTGCGCGGCAATCCCCATTGTCACGGGATCAAAAGCTTTTGCTTCAGGAACTGAAAAAAAGAAAAAAATAGACGAAAAAAGAATTACTCCGATGACAAACTTCTTCATTCTGTTGCCCTTTCACATTTTGGCCGGAAAATGGGAAACACGACTTTAGTACTTCTAAACAGTATAAATCAATTTTTTTTACTTTCAAGCTTTTTATAAAGCGCAAATTCAATAGAATCCAAAAAGGCCTCCCATGAAGCCTCAATTATATTTTCACTTACTCCGACAGTCACCCATGAAGAGCTTTCATCACCGGATTCAATAAGTACCCTGGTCTTAGCGGCAGTACCGTTGTCGCCTTCAAGTATCCTCACCTTGTAGTCTTTAAGCTTGATATCCGATATTTCAGGATAAAAATGAACAAGCGCTTTCCGTAGCGCGCGGTCGAGCGCGTTTACCGGGCCATCGCCTTCGGCGGCGGTCAATTCATGCTTTCCTTTTACAGTAACCTTAACGGTCGCTTCGGAGAAACACGGCTTATGATGCCCTCTCTTTTCCACAATCACTCTGAAACCGTTAAGCTCGAAAAACGGATTATGTTTATTCATGACTTTTTTGGCAAGAAGCTCGAAAGACGCGTCGGCGGCTTCGTATTCATAGCCTTCATTTTCTTTGCGCTTCAGTTCCTCAAGTATTTTTTTGTACAATTCAGGTTCCGTCGCTATTTTCAAATCACGTTCATTCATCTTTGTTTCGATATTCGTACAGCCGGAAAGGTCTGAAACAAGTATTCTGCGTTTATTTCCAACCAGTTCAGGCTTGACATGCTCAAAAGTAACGGGATTTTTGCCGACGGCGTTTACATGCATTCCGCCTTTATGGGCAAAAGCGCTTTCCCCTACATAGGGAAGACGTTTATTGTGCATCTGATTCGCGAGCTCATCAACAAAAACACTGACCGTGCGAAGGCACTCCATTTGCCCCGGCAGAATGGCATTGAAGCCCATTTTAAGTTCAAGGGCCGGAATAATTGAGCACAGATTGGCATTTCCGCTGCGTTCGCCGAAACCGTTTATCGTTCCCTGCACATGCCGTGCTCCAGCCTCGATTCCCGCAAGCGAATTCGCCACCGCAAGTTCACTGTCATTATGGCAATGAATTCCCAGGCAAACGTTTTCGGGAAGATTTTTTTTCACAACAGCGCATATGGACATTATCTCCGAAGTAAGAGAGCCGCCGTTTGTGTCGCAGAGACAAACAGTACCTGCCCCGTTCGCCGCGGCTTCCTTCAGGACTTTCAATGAATATGCGGCATCATCCTTGTAGCCGTCAAAAAAATGTTCCGCGTCAAATATGACTTCACGCCCATGTGATTTCAGGTATGCACAGGAGTCGGCTATCATTTTCAGGTTGGCGTCCGGGGATATCCTCAGGACATCGCTCACATGAAGGAGCCAGCTTTTGCCGAAAATTGTTATTACCGGTGTTTCAGCCTCAAGAAGTTTAATTATATTGTCATCTTCTTCGACTTTTGACTTAGCCCGCCTTGTGCTTCCGAAAGCGGCTATCTTCGCATTCTTAAATACCTTGCCCTTGACTTTTTCGAAAAATTCCATGTCTTTAGGATTTGAGCCGGGCCAGCCGCCTTCTATGTAACTGACACCAAAAACATCAAGCTTTTCAGTTATCCTTATTTTATCTGAACGTGAAAAGGATATCCCTTCGGCCTGAGTACCATCCCTCAATGTCGTATCGTATATAAATACTTTTTCTTTTTTCATACAATCACCATTATAAACAATAATTTAAAGCAAATACATCAGGAGAATATAGGTCACAAGAGGCTAAAAACAACAGCCGCAGAAAACGAATCACTTAATTCGTTCTTTTTTTTTGGCCTTTTCCCAGAGTTTTTCCATCTCATCAAGGGAACTCTGCTCAAGCGTCTTTCCTTTTAACGCCAACTGTTTTTCTATATACCTGAACCTGTTCTGAAACTTCTTAACGGCAGAAGCCAGAAGTTCTTCTGCTGAAATACTCTTCCTGAAGCGGCAGAGATTAACAACGGCAAAAAGCAGGTCGCCTATTTCCTCGTCCACAGCCGCCGAATCACGTTCACTATGGGCTTTTTTCACTTCCTCAAGCTCTTCTTCTATTTTCCTGATTATCTGTTCTTCGGAACTCCAGTCAAATCCATATTTGGCGGCTTTTTTCTGAACTTTAGTAGCCCTCAGCAGCGCCGGAAAATGCCTGGGTATCCCGTCCATCACTGAAGAAACCTGCCTTTTCTTTTCTTTCTTTTTCACATCCTCCCATATATCCAGCACCTCTCCGCTTGTGGCAGCTTTCTGTTCCCCGAAAACATGAGGATGCCGTCTTATCATTTTTTCAACAGAACGTTTTGCCACCTCATTAAAATCAAAGTGTCCTTTTTCAGACGCTATTTTTGAGCTCATTATTATATGCATCAGTACATCTCCGAGTTCCTCGCAAACAGAATCGGAGTCATTGTCGTCAACAGCGTCCATCAGTTCAGCGCACTCCTCAATCAGATAAGGCTTAAGGGTTTTATGGGTCTGTTCTCTGTCCCACGGACAGCCCCCCGGCCCTCTCAGGACTGAAATGACTTCAACAAGTTTTTTCACCCAATCCTTGCCGCTTGATTTTTTCTTGACAGGGAGAATACCTTTTTTCTGTTTCATACCGGCAATCCATAATTAATTTTTTAAGAAAACACTGGTAACATTTAAGAAGATTCACGACAGACAGAAGCGCGAAAAGACGGCATCAGGCTTCCGACTTCTCAAGCGCCTTGCGAATATCGGAGGGCATTTCTTTGAGACTGGAAAAAGTTTTCCGCTTCCCATCCACAATCACTGTATATGAACTCTTGCTGGATTCTGATTTTTCAACCTCTTCCACATTTTCTCTCAACTCCTCAGGCATATCCTTTTTGGAGTTGAACACCTGATATTTGCCGTCCATTTTGACAATATACTGCTGTCTGGGCGGCTCAATACTGATCTGGATAGTTTTATCCACATCATAGGAACCGGAAGCCATTTTACTGTAACGCAAGGATGCTTCCTTGTAGTTAGCTTCAGGCTCTTTCTTTCCGAAAATACCGGAAAACAAATTTTTAAGAAATCCCATCTCTGGCACATCTCCATAGAAACAATTAAGCTTTTCTAAAAATATTACCGTATTATATCAGTTTTTCGGATAAAAACAAGAAATATGAGAACTTTTATTTAAAGAGTATATACAACCGTGATACCGTCAGCTCCGATTATATTAATATCTTCACCATAATGAACATCGCGCACGAATCTGTTTCCCTTGAGAAAGTCCCTGACGGCCCTTCTTAATATACCGCTCCCTTTTCCATGAATAACCATTATGCTCGAATTCTCATTAGCGAGGATTGTCCTGTCCAGGAGAACAATCGCGTCTTCCGCGTTACATCCATGTAAATCAAGTTCCATATCATAATGGTACATGACTTTTTTATTTTTTTTTGAAGACATATATATTCCTGCTTTACCATAAAAAATGTTAACGCCGTCATTATAATATCTGTATATACTTCAGAATCCAATATTTTTTTTGCGCTTCTATATTTTTCGTCTCAATCAGTCTGAGATTTTTTTATAATTAATTTTATTTTTACTCTTGCAAATAACGGACATTAAACTAAATTCATATTCCCTTTTATTTGGGGGCGTAGCTCAATTGGTTAGAGTGCCACCCTGTCACGGTGGATGTTGCGGGTTCGAGTCCCGTCGCTCCCGCCATCTTTTTTATTCAATATAAATCAAGCACGAAAAGAATGGCATATTTGTTTTTCATTCTTGATATCGTTGCCCGGTCTGCAAAACGGTTTTAATCCTTTTGGCCTTAAGAGTGGCAATATCCGCATTTTTCGGTTTCCCCACCATTTTCTCTTTACCTCCTTTGGATTCCCGTAAACAGTCATAGACAAATCAACGGGTTTTTGACATTTTTCCCAAAATTACGGTAGCAGTTGCAAGTGTGAAAGAAGATAAATTCCAAGAAATGAGCCTGGAAAAATGGTCGGGGCAGAGAGATTTGAACTCTCGACCTTCTGCTCCCAAGGCAGACGCGCTAGCCAAACTGCGCTATGCCCCGACTCGTTTTATTTTGAATGAGCAGATAGTTTAACACCAAATATTATAAATTAAAGCAAGTGAAAACTTTTTTACGGGAAAGTTCTCTTATTCAATAATATTTCTCAAGAAAATCAAAAGATACCAACTTAAAAAAAATGCTGCAGTATTCGCCCCAAAAATATGAAGCATTACCCTTGGAGAATGACCATCGGAACAACGGATAAAAATATCGCTTCTTATGCAAGATTTTTCGCGAGCAGTTTTGACAATTCAAAACATCGCTACCTTGTCCTTCTTCAGAACGGCTTTCAGTTTCGCGTCGGCATTGATTTCGCGTTTATCCGGCAGAGGCTTCGCTCCGACGATTCCAGCAAGTGCGGCGCTTGGACATGAACTTCGCGTTGTGCTTACGTTTGGCTTTAACTTTGGTTTTAGGGCTTTCTTGGATATCGCCATAAGCAAATTCTGGCAGAAAAATTGGGAGCTAAAAGCATCGAAAGAAATTCCTGACTTGTTTAAAGAATTCGCGGAAATAAGGAAGAAAAACATAAGAGAACGCATAGAGTGGGACCTGGAAAGAAATGAAGATGAAAAAGAAGCGCTTATAGCGCACCACAAAACCTGTCTCAAACTACGCGAAAACAGTTAACTTGACAAGGGGCCCTGAGCTTTTCCAGCAATAAAATCCTCCGTTTTTCTTTTTTGCCTGAGACTTTTTGCCTGACGATACTTTTTTACAGCAAAAAGGGTAACAAAATATCCGCCGCAAGCCCATATACAGCCAAGCGCAAGACCGCCTACAAGAAAAGAAGAAAGCATTTCCGTGCTCAAACCCCATAATATGGAAATTGATTCTCTCATTGACGCAGCATTCATGATAAGCGACTGGGTATATTTGATTTTTTCCCAGGAAAGATTCTGTTGTATAATGAGACCGCCGATATAGATCTGAGTGGGAAAAATAACGGGAGCGGTTACCCAGTTGGTCACCCATGTCGCAGCCATAGCCGGTATCTTCGCGCCTTTGAAGAAAATACACAGGACAAATGCGGTAGGCATTTGCATGACAGGCACACCGAAAGCACAAAAAAGCCCCGCCGACATTCCCCTGGCTATATACTCAGGAGAACCACGATGTATTATTATCCTGGCATACCAATGCCTAAAAAAAGATAAACTGTTCAGATGCTTCATTCACCAATCCGTCGTTTGATTCGCTTAAGATACTCCATGAACCCATTGCCTGCCAGAAAAAATAGAGATAAAAAACAACTTAAAGCAGGTTTGGAAGAATGGCAAAAAAGAAACAGGGAGAAAAGGCTTAACCAAGATATTTTTTCAACACATCAAAAGAAAGCAACGCACCTACAATATAAGCAGGCGAAGCAAGAAGCACAGGAACAGCTTTCGCAATCTCAACAACTTCAAAATCCCTGGCTATTCTAACTCTTTCCTCATCCATATCGGGAAAGAGTTCTTTGATATCGACATTTCTCTTTTTAAGTACCGAAAAATAGAAGTTCAGGGCCGCGACCGCAAGCACAGCGAGAATATTCAGAAGAGAAAGGTTATTCTTCAGGAATGGCGCCCAATAAGCGACAATTACGAATATCAGATATGTACCTGCCAGGAGTTCATAGGCTGTCAGGAGAAATTTCTGCTTTACCATAAGCCAGTATATGACATTAGCCAAGACGATGATGGCAAAACAAATTATGTATATATACATCCACCAAGGCATAATTTTTACTCGATAAAAACTGTTTAAGCCACTTACCTTTACGCTTTTCAACAAAACTTCCAGATACTTAAACATAACATTATATCATATTTTCGGGAAAAAGCAAGTTGCAAAAAAAGAAAGCCTGATACGCCAAGCTGTAGCGCATAAATAAAATGAGGCTGCGAAGCATGTTTATACAACGGCTTCGCAGGCTTAAACTTATTTTTCTGTGGGGACCACAATACCTTTGATAATCATATTCTGACAGAATATGAATATTGTAAACGTAGGAATTGCGGCTATAACAAGCGAGGCAAAGCGCACCGACTGACTAGATCGCTGCTGCAATTGGTAAAGATAAACCATGATCGTCCACATCTTAGGATTCTGACAGACCAGAAAAGCCATCATGAAGTTTGAATAAGAAGCAAGGAACGCGTTCAGGGCGATAACCGCAAGAATTGGTTTTGAAAGAGTCATGGCAATCTGCCAGAACATCGTCCACTCACCGGCGCCGTCAAGAGTAGCACATTCAAATAACTCTTTGGGCAGACTGTCAAAGAAGCCCTTGAGCAGGAATATGGAATAACCTGACGCCAATCCCGGCAGTATCAGGGCCGCAAAAGTGTTAAGAAGGCCGAGCCTCTTAATCATAAGGAAGTTGGGTATCCCCAAGACCATCGGCGGGAACGCCATGGTAAGCATCAGCAGCAGGAGGATTTTATATGTACTGGGCGGATTATAACGGGACAACGCATAAGCCGCAAGTGGATTGACAATCAATGCTCCGAGTATGGCAAGTGAACAGAATATAAGGGTATTCATAGCCGCATAACCGTTCAATAATATTGTATCCAATACCATTATGTAATTACGCGTCATGAATTCCTTTACCATCTTGCCTTTATTTTTCTTCAGCAAGCCCCATTCCCATTCTTTCATAGGCACAGGTATTGTATCAAAAGATTTATAGAGAAGTCCGTAATTTTTGTTCAACTCATCAATGTTTTTATATTTTCCGGAAAGAAAAGAAAGCCACTCGGGTTTCAACTTAGCGACATCGTAAAAAAGGCACATCTTGTCAAACCTCTTATCGTTCACGGCAGAACTATAGTCTTTTTTAGCCTTTTCGGTATCATTCGACGGGAACATTTGAAAGACAGGCACATCGTCCACTTTTGAGATTTTTCTATTGTAATCCTTGGACATGGAAGCAAAATCGACTTTCTTTTTATCCTTCGCGTCCCGGCTGTACAATTCACATATATAGGCGCGATATTCGGATATGGAATTTCTGCTCAGTCCAATCTTTTGAGGGCCAATCTTGGCGGCGAATTCCCGCCAGTCATTCATGTAGCCCACATTAGTAACCGGGACATTTACGGGGAGAGTAATTTCAGCAAACGACTTATAACCTCTTCCGTAAAGTTTATTGATCTCAGATATACTTGAATATTTTTTCTTGATATACTCTCTGTAATAATAATCGAAGCCCCTTATGGATAGAGAATCGAGTGGCACTTTTTCAGTAATGAAATCGGCCCAGTCAACAAAAACAGCACCGTAAACGGGAACTTTCTGAAGAAGCGGAATATCGCTGAAACTGGAATATTTCGTATTGTACTCTCTGTTAAGCTCTTTTATTTCCGAATAGCGTTTCTTCAGAAATTCTCTGTACGCGGGAAGTGCCTTCTCGTCAGCCTTTATAAATTGGAGATTCAGGTCATTACGAACGAAAGTAGCCCAGACTTTGGCCAACTTGGGATTCTCGGCCGGATATCTTTCAGGAACAACAACATCTTCCCAGTTGCGGTAATTAGTTCCGAGACTCCGGTTTATGCTGACAAGATTCTTTCCCGCGTCGCGAAGAAGAACCTCAATAAAAAAGCCGTCCAGCCCCAGATAACAGCGCGTAAACGGGTCAGAACACTTTTCTTTGAACTCCAGAAACTTAACCCAAAAGCCCTGTCTGTAATTCCCGGTACTCCTCCTGTTGTAAAACAATTCCGTATTGAGCAGTATTTCATCCCATTCCAGAAACTCGGTACCGCAATCTTTGTTGAATTTCTGAAGCCCGGCAAGATTGCTCCCGTACTGCTCCTGAAGCCATGAACGAAATTTACGAAGCATAAGAGGGTAGATGCCGGGTTCATATATCATACCAAGATTATAAAAGAAATAATTGAACTCCTTAGGCGGCGTGGAAACAAATTCGTTGAAATCTTTTAAAAGAGTTTCCGACGTGAAAAGAGGCGCAGTTACATATTCAAGACTGCTCACAGGTTCCTTGAGGTTGTCGGTGGCGACAATAGTCCTGTCATTGTACTTGGACTGGAGATATTTCTGAAAAAGCACGAGGTCATTATGGAAATATGCCGGAATGATATTGTAATATTTAATGTCAAGATCGCTTTTCACTGAACCTGAAAGCATCACTAGAAACGGATAAATCATGCTTGCGGAACCAAGTATCAGGATTATATGGATACCGATATTAAGCAAACGTACATTCCATGAGCGGCGTCCGACTTTTCCGATAATATTTGACATAGTTGATTATTTCCCTTCGCTTGCGTTAGACTTGAATTCAACTCTTGACAACATCTTCAACTGATAAACAGTAAACATAAGCATTGTTACCCCCAGCATCCAAGCCATCGAAATGGCTGTTCCGAATTTAAGGGACATATATGCCTCCTTGAATATCTTCAATTCGCCTACCTCGGTATTGGCGCGGCCATAAGTCATAACAAGTATCATCTGCACGCTCTGTGAGGCCGCGATAAAAGCTCCAATAAACTGGATTACAATCAGCGCCTTAATCGAGGGCACCACAATATATCTTATTTTTTCAAGAAACGAACATCCGTCTATATCCGCCGCTTCGTAAAGGTCAGGCGGTACGCCTTTTAAGGCCGCCAGGTATATAAGGCAGCCAGGCCCCATAGATGCCCATACGGAGGGAATAACGCAGCAGAGCATAGCCCAGCGCGGGTCTTCCAGCCATGCGACAGGTTCGATATTTCCTTTTCCTATCAGAGAAAGAAAATTTACAATAAGCTGGTTCATAAGGCCGTTACGGCTGGATTCAAAGAAAAGCTGCCATAGATATATTACAACAAGTCCGCTCATGACGGCAGGCAGATAATAGATCATTCTGTAAACTATCTTGCCATGCGAAACCTCATGAAGCAGAATAGCCAGAACTATCGGCGGCCAAAAACCCAGGCACAAAATCAATGTCATGTAACGGAGCGTATTCCACAACGCGTTCCACCAGTCCGCGTTGAAAAGCACATCCGCTATATTCTTCAGTCCAATCATCGGAGATTCGCCTACAAAGCGGTAATCCATGAAAACCATCTTGGAACCGGTAAGCATCGGCACATAAAACCAGAGCAGTATACTGATAACCGCGGGGAGCAGTATTACATAAGCGGGAAGATAACGGCGAAGCCCCCAGCCTTTTCTGCTGGTTGAAAGTTTTGGAGAGAAAATATTCCATACTCTGTAAACAACAAAACAGAAAATTGTAAGCATCACTATTGACACAATCCCAGCTATAAAATTGCGTCGGGCCTGCTCGTCAGGCGTAATTTTGCCTATCATGAAACGGTTGGTCTTGTCAACGGCTTTATGGAGTATCTGCTTGATTTCCTCCCTGAAAAGTTTAGGGTCTTTCATGAAACTCTCGTCCTGCCTTATCCTCTGGGCAATGTCTTCGAGAGGAAAAGTCATGTACTCATAAACAAACTGACAGTTTTTGCCGTAAGGCTCCGGCTTACCGCATTTCAAGGCTTCAACAAAAACCTCTTCCCAGCCTTTCGGAACATACTTTATATAATCTGTATAACCAAATTTACGGAGAAATATAGGGTTCATCATCTTTCCATAACCCAGTTCCACAAATTTGGCTATTCTTATTTTCTTTGCTTCATCGCTGTCATAAAAATGTATATACTTCCATGCGGCGTCTCTTATCTTGTCAACGGAAACATAAATACCATCCGAGTTTACTCTGCCTTTGATATCCGAAAACATACCCATCATGGTACAGTTGATTTCAGTTCCGCGGAGACCTGTAGGCCCTAGAGGAAACGGCGCCATTCCTATAATCGACGGGTCCATGCCTTTTCCTATTGACTTGTCATCAAGATATGAGACCATCATACCTACGCGACCTTCATTCCAGGCATTTTTATCAATTCCCGAACGAATTACATAGCCCATCTGCTTATTGTTGTCAGCATCAACCCAACGTTCCATTACCAGCTTAAAGTAAAATTCGAGGGATGTAACCGCGGCATCAGTGTCAAATACCGCAACCCATTCCCCTTTATCATTTCTGACAATGGAATCTCCTCCGGCTGACCATAGAAAAGCCATCCAATCCCATGCGGCATGCTGTCCGGAAGCAATACTCATCCCGTAATAACCTTTGGCAGGATCAGCGATCCTTTTGGCATATTCATAAAGTTCATCCCAATTCTTTGGGGGCTTGTCCGGGTCCAGTCCAACCTTTTCAAACAAGTCTTTTCTGTAAAGCAGAGTACGGACATAAAGGCCGTATGGCATTGCCCATATATGTTCGCCTTTTTTAAACTTTCCTACAGTCGGCCCTTCCCGCTTGAGAACCGGCCAGGCCGGCTTGGGGATACGTTCGTCCAACTCCTCTTTCGTCATTTCTTTTTGAACGAATTCATCAAGAGGATAAAGAAAGGCATTCTGAATATAAGTATCTGACTGTCTGAAATTTACATAAAGAACATCCGGACTGTTGCCACCTGCTATGGCCAAGAGAGGCGCTGAGTCCATGCCCGCGCCTTGAATCGTAATGCCTGAAAACTTAAATGGCTTGATATTAGGAAACTTGCGACAGAAAGCCCTGAAAACTTCAACATCTGCCTGGGTAAAGGGGTCTGTATTTTTAGGGTCCGGGATTGAATAGAGTTTAAGAGGTATTTTAACATCGCCATTGCCATCCCCGGCTGTAAGATAAAAAGGAAAGGATAAAAGGAGGAACAGGACAGAGAAGAGAAATTTATTGTTTTTCATGACTCATATATTCTCCAAATAAAATTTTGAGATTAAAAGCTTTTTAAGATATTCTCATATAATATTATTTCAAGAATGCATAAGATTTTTTAAGAAGTTTTCCGGGATAAAACTCCAACCCCTTATTCACCAAAATACTAAGAGGCATCAGCTTCTCGCAAAAACTCATTCGCCACGGGATTTAGCTTTCCCCGAGATCGAAGAATATTGCAGGACGCTTACAAAGACAAGAAGGGTGGCGGCCTGGACTATTGAAACCACAGCGCTCCGTTCATCCCCCCATAAGAGAGGAAGCACACTCAGCCCTATGATGAGAACAAGCAGATGTATGAGAAATACCGCTTTTTTCCGGGACATGCCCATGCTCACAAAACGATGTGAGATATGGTTATGATCCCCTATATATACAGGCTTCCTGTTATAAAGACGTATCATCACCACAGCGGCTGTGTCAAAAAGAGGTATCGCCAGAATAAACACCGGAATAAGCACCGGAAAATGCGTAGTTGAAACATCTGAATGATAATAGGTTACACTAGCGCTCGCGACTGCGAGGATGTATCCGAGAAGGTGACTTCCGGCATCCCCGAGAAAAATAGACGCCGGAGAATGATTGTAAAACCAGAAGCCAATCGCCGCTCCCGCTCCAGCCGCCGACATCGCCGCGACAAAATACTGCTGATTGATCCCGGCAACTATCGTGAAAAAACAAAGCGCTATGGCCGCGACTCCCGTTGCCAGTCCATCCATATTGTCAAAAAAGTTAATCGAGTTGATTACAAGGAGAAACCAGAAAACAGTAACGCACCACGTTATCACAGGCTCATTAAAAAAAAGCGTAATCCTCACACCTCCAAAACTTACCGCAATAGCCGCTATTAAAAACTGTCCTCCAAGCTTCGTCAGGGCCCTCATGTTGCAACGGTCATCATAAAGTCCAAGAACAAGAGACAGAAACGCGGCAGCGCAGATGAAGAAAATCTTATTTGAAACTGTTATTATCCCGGGCAAGTTCGAACTGACCGTCGGCGCGAAAGCGGAAATATCAAGAAACCTGACCGCAAAATATCCGAACCCTATAGTAATGGCCCATGAAAGAAATACAGCAAGACCTCCCAGCAGGGGAATGGCTTTTGCGTGTTTCTTGTGCGCCTGCTTGTCGGGGATATCAAGAAACCCCGTCAACTCCGCCAACTTCTGGCACAGCGGCGTAAAGGCCAGGGCCAAAGCCAGCGAAAGCATCACTATTATAATGTATATCTGCCACCACAGCATCATCCAAAAGCCTCCAGTCCCCTTTTTGTCCGCGCAATTGCAATTCAAAAATAAAACGCCTATATTATACGGCACTGAAAAAAGATTTCCACGGAATAATCAATTTATTCCCGAATTTAAAATAACAGAAACTCTTTAAATATTATGGGTTATCAATATATTTTCGGCCCCGTCCCGTCAAGGCGTCTGGGTTCATCGCTGGGTGTGGACATCGTACCTTTCAAGACATGTTCCATGGATTGCGTCTATTGTGAATGCGGCGCCACCACATGCCTTACTCTTGAGAGAAAAGAATACATTCCCGTGAACGATATTCTCAAGGAACTTGACGGATTTCTTTCCACCCGCCCCGAACTGAATTACATAACTTTTTCCGGCGGCGGCGAACCGACCCTTAATTCAGGCATCGGCAGAATAGTCGCTCACCTGAAAACCAATTTCCCCCAGTATAAGATATGCCTTCTGACCAACAGCACATTTCTGGGAGACCGCGCATTAATCGAAGAACTCAAAAATATTGACCTGATAGTTCCCTCTCTGGACGCTTCCACCGAAGAGGAATTCACCGCAATCAACAAACCGCCCCCTTCCCTGAAACTCAGCGACATAATAAATAATCTTCTGAACTTCAGGAAGCACTCCTCCGCTTTATTCTGGCTTGAGCTTTTCATCGTTCCCGGCGTCAATGACTCAGATGAATCAATAAAACGTTTCGTGAAAATCATAAAAGAAATAAAACCTGACAAAGTCCAGCTGAACTCCCTTGACCGCCCCGGTACGGAAAATTGGGTTAAAAGCGTTTCCCATGAAAGCGCGAATCTCTTTCTCGAAGCCATAAAGCCTCATGCGGAAGTCGAAATAATAGCAAAATTCAAATATGCCAACAATGCCTCTTCTGAAAAAACCGTTTCGGATAATCTGGAAGACAAGATAATGAAGCTGATAAGCAGAAGGCCTTTCACCGTCGAGGATATACTATTCGCTCTTCCGCTGGAAAGGACCCTGATAGAAAACACTCTCGCGTCCCTCGAAAAAAACGGCAGAATATCAACAGAAAAAAAAGACCGCGGCACTTTCTACAGACCGAAAATTTAATAATATAGCACAATTTCATTAAGTGAACAGTATTGGTGCAGGGTATCAAGAAAAAACGAAATGCTCTCCGTTTTTCTCTGTTTATATTAGGTATTCATAATCAAAGACTTGACTTGGCGAAATTTTTTAAAAACGTTTCACATACTAATGCAACTTTTTTGAAAAATTTCATAAGGGTTATTTGTCTTAGGCACTAATAATAAAGTCCTTGCCTTTGAATGCAATTTTTTTAAAGATTTCAGTCATAATTCATTAGGACTTCTAAGCCGCTTTCGGCTCCAGCTCTATTCAAATCTCTCTAATTCAAAGGGCAAATCTGTTTTCTTCCTATGGGAGGGTACCATAATTCTTATATCTCCTCAAGCGGCTTGTTTCACGCGGCGATATG
>Ga0209417_1003855_pt1 | contig 19099 bp, 20 predicted proteins | sample RifGroF2_FD_184002 | JGI IMG/M metagenome (GOLD analysis project Ga0209417, IMG submission 184002) | Groundwater microbial communities from Rifle, Colorado, USA - Groundwater F2 (SPAdes) (version 2) | ecosystem: Environmental > Aquatic > Deep subsurface > Groundwater | place: Rifle, Colorado... | reverse complement strand
TCGGTGCCGCCGGAGAGCAGCATCATGTCGGGGCGCAGCTGGCGGATGCGCTCTATCTTCTCGTGGTCGGCGCGGCCGTCGTTGGAGGCCAGCACGTCCATCACGATGGCGCCCGCGCCGAGCGCGCAGCGCTGGGCGGACTCGCCGGTCATCGCCTTCACGGCCCCGGCCACCATCATCTGCAGGCCGCCGCCGGCCGAGGAAGTGGACACGTAGATGTCCGCCCCGACGTTGCCGTTATTGGGGGTGATGATCTTTTCGCCGTCGAGGATCTTGCGGCCGGAGAGCTCCTCCACTTCGGTGATGGAGTTCAGCACGCCCTTGGTGACGTCCTCGAACGGGGCTTCGACCGTGGTCGGGGCCTCGCCGCGGAAGGTCTGGCGATAGGTGTCGCCTTTTTTTTCTATCAGGATCGCTTTAGTGGTGGTGCTGCCGCAGTCAGTGGCTATGATGACTTCAAGGTCTTTTTTTGACATTTTTTGCTCCGTTATCGTCAGTTTCCGACACAGACTCAAGCTCTTTTAAAAAGAAATCCATCGCCTTGGGGTTCTCCAGCAGCTTTACGGCTTTCTCCGCCCGTTCGCGGCCGAACAGCGCCCCCAGCATAGGCATCAGGAAGACCAGCGCCTGCGAACCCAGGTTATGCAGGGGCCTGGTACTTTCCACCGTCAGCGCAGCCACCTGGCCCATTTCACGCCGCCGGACCTTCAGCGCCACCCCGGCCAGGAAAGTTTTCTCCTGTTCGGTCAGGTCGGGATGCCGCGGCATCCTGAAAGCGTTGGACCAGATACCCATGGACATTTATTTTACATAAAAAAAAGCGTTATAACTTATGCAACGCGCGCGAGGCTCCGCCGCATTGAAATACCCGGTGGAATAATTGTAGACTTTTTTTACTGAAGAGAACGCTTTCAACCGAGGTCCTTTATGGCTTACGATCCCAATGATGTCCCCGGCGGTTTCACGCTGGGGAAATTCCTTACCCTGGGCGCGATCCTTACGATCGCCATTATCCTGGGAATAAAGTACCTGATCAATGAGAATTCCACGGGCGGGCAGCCCGCCGTAAGCGACCAGCAGCTCTTCAAAGCCGCGGAGGAAGGCGCGGCGCCGCGCGACAACCCCGCCCGCAGGCCGGAATCCTACAGCAGCGGCGGCGCGCTCGATATGTTCACGAAAGCCAACGAGACCTATTCAAAAGACACCGGCCAGGCTGAAGAAAGCGCGGAAGCGGACCAGTCGGAGGTGGAAAAAGATACGGCCACGGCTCCGGCCAGAACCCGCCCTGCCGCCCAGCCCGCAGCCGCCGCTCCCGCCAAATCCGGCGGCGGCACCGTTATCCCGAAACTGAAACCCGTCGAGGGCTTCAGCGGCAAGGGTAAATCCGGCGGGAAGAACGCCATGCCAGGCGGCATGCCCGATGTCTCCTCGATAATCAACGGCGCCATGAAGGGCGTCCCCTCCACGAAGAAAGATCCCGCGAAATAAACGGAGTTACCTGGAAACAGCGGCGGCCGCCGCGGTAGAACGCCTGACCGCGGCCGGCTGGCGTTTAGCCGGGGAGGCCGCGCCCGGGGCAAGGGGGACGGAGCTTCTTATAAAAAGGTTCGGCTTAAGCCCGCATTTCCGGGCTTTGCCGGCCGCCAGTTCCAGCACATAGCTTGCGGGCGCGGAAACCTTGGCGACCTCCATCTCCGGCTGGCCAGCCCTTGAACGCGGGACCCTGTGGTAGATGTTCGTCACCTTCAGCCCGGCGCCCAGGAACACGATATCCAGCGGGATGTAGGTGTTCTTCATCCAGAAGGTCTTCACCCCGCCGTCCTTAAAAACAAAGAGCATGCCGCGGTCTTCCGCCAGGCTTTCGCGGAACATCAGGCCGCGCTCCTGTTCCTTCGGCGTCAGCGCCAGTTCCACTTCCACCTTGGAGCCGTCCGGCATCGTCAGCACCGCGGTCTTGTCCGCCGCCCCGGCGGCGGCCGTGCACAGGGCGAACTGGAGGAGCAGCGCTATAATATTTTTCATTGTCCGGCGCCCCCGACCGCGCCCGTAGATATCCCCGGAGAGAAAAACTCCGCCTGCGCCGGGGAAGTGGAGACCGACAGGAACAGCGGCACCCTCAGGTCGGCGGCTTCTTTAAGCCGGCCCCCGCGCGCGAACAGGTCCGCGGCGTCCGCGCCGTACTTTTTAGAGAGGCCCCGTAAACCGCCGGCCTTGGGCAGTTCCGCGGCCAGCTTCGAGAAAGGCACGTCCTTTTCCCGGGAGAGCAGCAGCAGGGCCGCCAGTTCCTGTCTGTAGATGCCGTGCCGCAGGTATTTGAAGATCTCGGCTTCGGGGGAGCTGGACCGGAAAACGGAATAAAGGACGGAACTGCTCACCTCTACCGTGACGGCCCAGGCGAAGGCTTCTTCGGAAAGGCCGTCCACCGCGGCTTCCCCGCCGTGCATGAACGAATCCGGGCCCAGCTCGGCCCCCAGATAGACCTGCGCGGGGGCCGGCACGACGGCGGCCGCCAGCAAGAAAGCCAGGAACAGGAACCTCATGCCGGTTACAGCGAGGTAGTGACCAGCGTTTCCGTGGACAGCACCCCGGGAATACAGCGTATCTGCTGAACGACTATGTTCGACAGCATCGGGAGGTCTTCCGTCTCCATGTCGAGCACGAGGTCCCAGCGGCCGAAAACGGCCGACATATGAACGACGCTATTAAGCGCCTTAAGCCTGCCAAGGGTTTGCTTTTCCTTGCCGGGCAGCAGTTTAACCAGCACGAGTCCAGTGACCATAATATTAGCTCCGTAATGCGAAGGAAGGGCCCGTCCGCGACGGCCGCCCCTTTCCTTACCTTAATTATAACTCACGGCCGCCGAGTATTCAATAGAACCCCGTCAGCGCGGCAGCAGCTCCCCGGGGGAATCCACCACCCTGGCCCCCAGCTTCTCCAGCCTGGCGCGGCTCTGGTGCCCGCCGGCCAGCAGGGCGCAGTCCGCCCCGATAGCGGCGGCCGCTTCGAAATCATGCTCCGTATCCCCGACCAGAAGCACCCGGCCCGGCTCGCCGGCCAGCTCGCCGGCCAGTTTCCGGGCCAGCTCTATCTTGCCCGGCGCGTAGATATTATCCAGCCCGCGTATGCTGCTGAAATACCGCGCCAGCCCGCGGCTCGCGGCCATATCCCGCAGCGAGCACTGCGAATAGGCCGAAACGATGTGCTGCTTTATCCCCAGCGAGCCTGCGGCCTCCAGCACGTCCGCGACGCCGGCGCGCACGCCGCACTCGGACTTGCGGCGCTCGTATTCGTCCATCCATTCCTTCCCGACGACTTCGAAGGTTTCCGAAGAGAAGTCGAAACCGGCGGCTTCGTAATAAGCCCTGACCGGGAAACAGAAGATCTCGCGGTACCGCTCCAGCGTCAGGCCGGGGAGCCCGCGCCGCTCCAGCAGGCCGTTGCCTATCTCCACGCAGAGCGCGGCGTCGTCGAGAATGGTGCCGTTCCAGTCCCAGATGACGTGGCTGTAGCCTTTTATCATTGCAGGAACCCGGCCACCACCAGCGCGGCTATCAGCACGCCGACCAGGCTTTCCCCGGCTATCAGGCCGGAGCTGACCGGCACCACCGTGCGCTCCGCGGCCTCGGGATGGTTCTTTTCCATGGCGAGCGCTATGGCCGCGCCTACGAACATGGAGATGGTGTTGAAGGCCGGCGTGGTGAAGGCGAGCCCCAGGCCCGTCGGGGAGGGGATATACTTACGGTATTTCGGGAAAGCTTTTTCGACCAGGACCAGCGCTATGCCCAGCACGGCCCCGATGGCCAGCGCGGCCTGCGCCGTCGGGTGGAGCGTGTTGAAGCCTTTGGCGAGCAGCTCCGCCACGCCCTTCCAGGTCTGCGCGCCCGGCGCCGGCCATTTGTCGGTGCCCAGCAGGTCAGCGGTCGGGATCAGCAGCCGGTAAGCGGGCACCACAAAAAGGGAGCCGGCCAGGACGCCGAAGAACTGCGCCCAGAACTGCTGCCGCGGGTCGGCCTTCAGGAGGTACCCGCTCTTCAGGTCGGTGAGCAGGTCCGCCGCGTGCAGGCCCATGCCGCCGGTAACGTTGGCCGTCATCAGGTTGGTGGTGATGTTGGACGGGTCCAGCGCGCCGAAGGTGATCTGCGTTATCTTGCCCAGGGCGCCCGTCGGGGTGGTGTCGGTCTCGCCGGTGGCGCGGCAGGCCACTATCGCGATGAAGAAGCCGAGCCCGATGGAAACGGCGCCCATCCAGATCTTTATGCCGAACAGGAACCATTCCAAGAAAATGACCACGGGCGAGAATACAGCCAGCCCGATGAAGAACCACAGCATGGGCACTTCCGCTTTCTCCTCGTCGCTCAGCGCCGCGCCGCCGAAAGCGGACCCCACGCTCTTTACCGCGCGCACCACGGTCTTCCACTGGAAGGCGAAGGCAAGGAGGCCGCTGGTGAGGATCATCGCAGAGCCGAACCAGACGCTCCACGCCACGATGTGCTTGTAGCCGAGCCTGGAGTCGATGATGCCGCGCTCGTAGAGCCAGGGCGCGAGCACGCCGAAATTTATCACCGCGCCCAGCAGCATGCTCCACGCCGCGCGGAAGCCCATGATGGCCCCGGCGCCCAGCATGATCAGGCTGCCCTCGAAGGAGAGCGTGTAGTCCGTCAGCGGCCGGCCCTTGAGCGTAATGAACGGGAGCTGGATCTTCTCCGGGAGGTTCCAGGGCATCCACGAAGCCTTCGCGTCGCGCAGGAAGGCCGTTACCGCGCCCGCCACGCCGCCCCAGGCCAGCAGCTTCGCCTTGCCCGCGCCCTCGCCTTCCTCGCCGTGCAGGGCCTTAAGGGTCTCGGCGGCGGCTACGCCGGTGGGGAAGCGCAGCTGCTCCACGTTGATCATCTGCTGCTTCATCGGTATGGCCATCACCACGCCGAGCATGGCGATGGAACTGATCCAGAAGAACATCTGCCAGCCGCCCATGGGAGCCCCGGTGATCATCATCAGCGCCGGGATGGCGGCCACGGTGCCGCCGCCCGTCATGTAGCCGGCGGCGCTGGCCACCGACTGCATGGCGTTGTTCTCGAGCATGCCGAAATGGGTGCGCACCGCCCGCACCTTGAACAGGGCGGCGAAAATGGCGTAGGCCAGAATGCCGGCGGTTATCGACACGCCTATGCTCCAGCCGGTCTTGAGCGCGACGTAAAGATTGGAAAGGCTCATGAAGCCGCCCAGCAGCATGCCGGCTATCACGGCGCGCAGCGTCAGCTGGCGGCTCCGGTCCCAGGGCTGGTCTTGAACCGCGTTTTCCGCGTGAAGATCTTCCATGTGGCACCTCTCAGGAATATAAGACCTATTGATTTTACCGGATACTGCGCCAGAACACAAATGGCAATGGACCGGCGATATTGCTTATAATTTAAAGCGTAAACATGAGAGCACTGCTACAGCGCGTAAAGCGGGGCGGCGTAAAGACCGCGGGCAAGGCCGAGGCGATAGCCTCCGGGCTGGTGGTGCTGCTCGGCGTAGGGGAGGGGGACCTGGAAGCCGACGCCGAGCTCCTGGCAGGCAAGATCGCGAACCTGCGCATCTTCTCCAACGCGGAGGGGAAATTCGACAAGTCCGTACTGGACGTGAAGGGGGAGGCGCTGGTGATCTCCCAGTTCACGCTTTACGGCGACGCTTCCGCGGGGCGCAGGCCCGATTTCGCCGGGGCCGCCAGGCCCGCCGAAGCCGAGCGCCTGTACCTGTACTTCGTCAAAGCGCTGGCCGCGCTGGGCGTGCCGGTCAAGACCGGCGTCTTCGGCGCGGAGATGGAAGTGGAGATAATCAACGACGGCCCGGTCACCCTCTGGCTGGACAGCAGGAAAAAGCGGGCTTAGCCGCCGGCCCGGGAAATCCCGCAACAAAGTGTTAACTAAAATGTAATTGACTTTAACCTCCCTATATATTTAAATCTCATACATCTGCACGGGCAGAGGACATCAACGGAGGGGCGCTTAATGAAAAATGTAACTAAGCTGGCGTTTGCGTTCGCTTTGATCGCGGTTTCGCTGCAGACGGCTTCGGCCGCCCGCAATTCGGACAGTAACGGGACTGTCGCGGGAATCGGGTTCGACCTGATCGGCTCGTACTTCACGCCGTCGGACACCCGCTACCAGGGCATCGGCATGGGCTACGGCCTGAACATAAAGTTCGACGAATCCCTGACCATGGGCTACAGGGTGGAAGAGCTGCAGGTGAGGGCCGAAGATAAAGTCGGCGTCGCCAACGTCTCCGCCAACCACATCGTCAACTTCCAGGGCATAACCGCCTTTTACCGGACCTTGAACACGGAAAGGCTCGGCATCGACTTCGGTATGTGGATAGGCTCCGCCAACAGCGGCGACATGGATTCTACCGGCGGCACCCAGTCCATGTCCAGCCCCTTCATCGAACCGATGGGCCGGCTGGTCTACAACTCGGAAGGCAAGATCGAGAGCCATGTTACCGTGGGCGTAGGCTACAAGTTCGTGCGCAAGGGCACCATCAGCGATCCCTTCGGCGCCGGCGCCGGCGTCGCGGACCTGAAGAACTTCGACGGCATGGACATAACCTTCGCGGTAGGCCTGGCGTTCTAATTGCGACGCGCAAGCCTGCGGGGTTATGACGGACGACGGCCTGTTCCCATGGGAGCAGGCCGTTTTCACTAAAAGCAGCGTACCGTATCATGTTCAACAGACATAAACCGCGCCCCGAGCGCGTTACCCACGATTCCATAATGGAAGTGTACAAGCCCGACGGCAAGACCCTGGCCTGGTCGGGAAAGCTGGTGGATTTTTCCACGGGCGGGCTTTGTTTTACCACCGACCGCGAGCTGAAGCAGGGCGAACATCTCAGCGCCCGCATACGAATTTTCGGAGAAGGCCTGATGGAAGTGGCGGGAACCGTCGCCTGGACGCGCCTGGAAGGCGCCCGGCGGCTGTACGGCCTTAAATTCGACTCGGTTACCAACCACGGAGAACTGCGATAAAAGACCTGACCGCCCAAAAACTGGTACAATGTCTTTGCCTGCAAGAACACCCTGAAGGCGGTTTTTTCGCCGAGACCTACCGTTCGGCCGCGAAAACCACCGTTGACGGCGCCCCGCGCAGCCTTTCCACCGCGATCTACTACCTGCTGACGAAAGGCGCAAGATCCCGACTGCACCGCATCAAATCGGACGAGGTCTGGCATTTTTACGCCGGGGGCCCCCTGTGCGTGGCGCAGATACTGCCGGACGGGACGGCAGACCGGACAGTGCTGGGGCCGGACCTGGACGCCGGGCAGAAGCTGCAGTGCGTGGTACCCGCCGGGCGCTGGTTCGGCGCGTACCCGGAGCCCGGCACGGAGTTCACGCTGGCGGGCTGCACGGTGTCCCCGGGGTTCGACTTCGCGGACTTCGAGCTGGCAAAACGTTTTGAACTCCTGCGGCAGTTCCCGCAGGCGAGAGAACTGATAGAAAAACTGACAGAGTGAGATAACAAGGAAAACAAGAAATGCGACAACATTGGAGAAAAAAAGAGACCCGCGGAGTTTCAGGCGGGCACGAAGCGATAGTAGAAGGCGTGATACAGCACCACGGCAGTTTCGCCTTCCTGATTTCGGAGAAAGAAGGAGTAGGTGACGTCTTCATCCGCGGCCGCGGGCTGGACCTGGCCATGGACGGGGACCGCGTACAGGCGCGGGTGCGCCCGGAAAAGAGCGGCCGCCTGGCCGGAGAAGTTTTCAAAGTGGTGAAGCGCGCGCACAGCTCCATGGTGGGGATACTGCGCCGCGTTAAGGATACCTGGGCCCTGTTCCCGGAAAAGGGCAGCGCCCCGCCGGCGCTGGTCAGCGGCTTCGCGCCCAAGGTCACGCCCGTGGAAGGGGCTTTCGCCGTGCTGGAAGTGACGCGCTGGCCCGAGTCGGGTTCGCCCGCCGCCGGCACCGTCTCCGAAATACTGGGCGACCCCGGCGATATCCGCGCCCGCATCGATTCCATACTCCGCGCCCGGGGCATAAACGAAAAGTTCCCCGACGCGGTCAAAGAGGAAGCGGAAAGCTTCGGCTCGCGGCTGGAACCCGCGCAGTGGGAAGGCAGGGAAGTCCTGTTCGACCTGCCCGTCTGCACCATAGACGGGGCCGACGCCAAGGACTTCGACGACGCCGTCTCGCTGGAAAGCCTGGACGGCGGGCTGCTGCGCCTGGGCGTGCATATCGCCGACGTGGGCAACTACGTCAAGGCCGGCTCCCTGCTGGACGCGGAAGCCTACGAAAGGGCGACCAGCGTTTACCTGCCGGACCGCGTGGTCCCCATGCTGCCCCCGGCGCTCTCGGACAATCTCTGCAGCCTGGTGCCCCGCCAGGAGCGGCTGACGGTCTCGGTCTTCATGGATATAAATTCTTCGGGCAAGGTGACCCGGCGGCGCATGGCCGAGACGGTCATCCGCTCGGCGCGGCGCTTCACCTACGAGGAAGTGCAGACCCTGCTGGACGGCGGCAAAGTGCCGGACGTGCCCAAAGGCGTAGGCGAAGCCGTCGCCCGCATGAGCGCGCTTACCGACGTGCTCTACAAACGGCGCGTCGCGCGCGGCGCCCTGGACTTCAACCTGCCGGAATACAAGGTCAACGCGGACCCGCACGGCAGGCCGCTGGGCGTCAGCCTCAGGCCGCGGCTGAAAAGCCACCGGCTGATAGAGGAGTTCATGCTGCTGGCCAACGAGGCCATCGCCACGGAACTGTACAACGCCAAAGCGCCTTTCCTGCACCGCAGGCACGACAACCCGGACCCGCTCAAGCTCAAAGCGCTGTCTTCCGCGCTGGGCGACCTCGGCCTTTCGGCCGGGCACATCGCCGGCTCCAACGTGGCGAAAGCCCTGCAGGACATCCTGCGGCAGGCTACGAACCACCCGCTGACCAACCTGATAAATTCGCTGATGGTGCGCAGCATGCGCCAGGCGGTTTACTCACCGGAATCCGAAGGGCATTTCGGGATAGCGACGCGCTTCTATTCCCACTTCACCTCGCCCATACGGCGCTACCCCGACCTGCTGACGCACCGGGCGGTCAAGGCCCTGCTGCACGGCAAGAAGGAGACTTTCGCCGCCCTGCCGCTGGACAAGGCCGGGGCGCACTGCTCCGAGCGCGAGCGGGCGGCGGCCGACGCCGAGCACAAGTCGGTGGACATCATGCGCGCTGAGATGCTGCGCGAACTGGTGGGCACGGTGATGGACGGGGCGGTCACTACCGTCATAGACAGCGGCGCCTTCATCCTGCTGGGCGAGACCGGCGCGGAAGGCCTGCTGCGCGTGAACGGGCTTAAGCCGGGCACGAAGATAAAAGTGATGATAGCGGGCGTGGACACGGCGGAAGGCAAGATAGACCTGTCGCTGGAAGGCGGCCCCCGGCAGGGCGGCCAGCCGCGCCAGGGAACAGCTCCGCAGGGCGGGGCAAGGGACGCCGGACAGCCCCGCAACCGCCCGAGCGTTTCGCGGTGGAAAGGAGGGGGCGGCGGCGGCGGAAAAGGCAGAGGAAGAGGCAGGGGGCGGGGCCGCAAGTAAACGACTTACGCAATAAAAGAGCCGGGGGGAACCCCGGCTCTTTTTTTTGCCCTGGGACCAGGTGACTTAAGGCTGCTTCCCGGCGGCTTTCGGCGCGGCTGCGGCCGGAGCGGGCTGTTCCTTCTCCCCGAGGCCGCGGATCATGTTCTCCAGCGATTCCTTGCGCAGCGGGTCCTTGGTTTTCTTCAGGAGTTCCCCGAGCAGCGCGGCCGCCTTGTCTTTCTGCCCCTTCCGCAGATACATCTCGCTCTTGGCCATGGAAAGTTCCATCTCACCGTCGGGCAGCTTTGCTATCCCTTCGTCAAGGGCCGCCAGCGCCGCCGTCAGTTTATCCTGCTGGAAATAGATCTGCGCCAGCTGCCGGTACTGCCAGACCTGGGGCTGCAGCGCGATGACTTTTTTTACCGTTTCCTCGGCTTTAGCCCATTCTCCGGCCAGGCTGTAGAGATTCGACAGCCGCATCAGAAGTTCAGTGTTCTTGGGAGCAGCTTTGGCGCTGTCTTCGAGCAGGGCCAGCTCTTTTTTTGTCTCTCCCTGCTGGAGATAAAGCCCGGCGAGCATCAGGACCATGTTCGTATTTTCCGGATGCAGCGCTACCTGCTTCTCATAGAGCGCGGCAGCCTCCTTGTACGCGCCCCGCTGCATGTACAGGTTGGCCAGGTTGACAAAAAGGGACTGGTCAGAGCCCTCCTGCTGCAGGTAGGTGTCCAGCAGGCTGATGGCCTTGTCCGTTTTCTGCGTCCTTACATAAATATCGCTGACGGCCCGGTAGAGATCCGCCCCGGCCTTCGGCTCATTTTGCAGGATATCGCTGATTGCCGCGCTCAACGTCAGCTTCTCCAGCTTCAGCGGTTCGGAAACCGCGACGGCGGCGGCAGGCGACGCGGCGGCCGGAGTTACCGCTGCGACGGCCGCGGCAGGCGGCGCGGCGGCCGGAGTTATCGCTGCCGCGTCCATGCCCGCGGCGGCAGGTTTTGGGTCCTCCGCCCGAAGCGGCGCCGCAGCCAGCGCGAACAGGATTGACGCTGAAAGAATTCGAAGTGTTTTTTTCATAGACCCGCCTTTACTCTAAAATTATCACATTACGGGGTGCCAAGCCAATAGCCCGCGGTTGCCTTCAGGCCTGCCTCATCCTGGCGCCCCTGGGGCGGCGGGCCAGCAGGAGGCCGCCCATCAGGCTGTTGGTGACCACCAGCACGGCGGGATAAAGCCAGGTGGAAAGATTATACTGCTCTATGGCGAACAGGGAAGCCAGGGCGCAGACCGAGGCGATGAAGTAGGTAACGGAGGCCTCGTTGTAAGGCTGGTCCCACGACTTCCTTATAGTAGGCAGGTAGCCGATGGTGTCTATCACGCACAGGATCACCACCGACCAGACGGGCGTCCTGACGGCGATCCAGAGGGGGATGGTGCCCAGGGCGACGAGCAGCGCGGCCCAGTCTCCGCGGGTGATGTTCTTCTCGCCCTTGTAATAGCCGAGCACGGCCAGCAGGGCGCAGGTCACCGCGCTGAAGCCGCGCGCCCACGCGCCGGGGCCGGCGCCCTGCGTGAACTGCGCGGCAAAGCCTATCCCGGAGAGGGCGGTCCAGATGAGCCAGGAAAAAGCGTGCGGCCGGGTCCGGCCCTTGAAGATGGACGCGAAGTAGATCACGCGCGAAAGCGCGAGGAGCGCTACGGAAAGAGCGCCGAATATTTCAGTGCCGGTCATTTAGTCGACAAGGAGCGCCTTCATTTTTTCTATGTCTTTGAGATAGGCTTCGGACTTGCGCAGTTCGGAGTGGTACAGGTCGCCGAAGACCTTGCCCGCCGCGATGTCGGTCTGAAAATGGACGCCGCCTATCACCCTGTCCACGGCTATCTCGTCGGCCTTTTTAAGGAACTCATCTTTGCGGGCCGGGACAATATCGGCAAGAACATCGGCGAACACCCGCGAATAGCTGGAATGCCCGCTGGGATACGAATAGCCCATTGATTTTTTTATACAAGGTATGGCCCGGCCGGGATAGGCTTTGTAGGGCCGGAGGCGCTGGTAGCGCTTCTTCATGTTGTCCACCGCGTCGCCCAGGTCCGAATCCAGGCGGGAGAAGAAGCCCTTCACCTCGTCGGGCAGCGGCGAGGGGAAAGGGCTTTTATCCGCCCAGAAGAAATCGTAATCGGCCTCCGCGGTAAGGCGGGCCTTGGCGCAGTCGGCGCCGGTGCGCTTGTCCTGCCAGGCCAGGGTATTCGCTAGATCCTGCTTCTGCGCTTCGGACTCGGGCGCGGGGGGAGGGGCAAAGTCGACGGTCTTGAACTGCCCGGCGGGCACATAGTAGACCTGGCTGCTGACGAGGTAGACCTTTTTAAGCGCGTACTTCGTAACGCGCGGGGAACAGCCCGCGTAGCCGCCCAGCGCCAGCGCGGCCGCCGCCAGCCACAGCAAATGGACCTTTCTCAGTTTCATAACGTAATTGTACAAAATACGGGATCCGGCCCCGGACCAGCGGCGGCGGCGTTATCAACCCCGCGCTATTTTTGATAGAATATCTTCGCATTTTTACAGCAAGGAGCGACTAATGTCTTCCCATTCCCACCAGCACGCGCAGCCGCAGCAGCCCGCCGGAAAGTTCCAGCCTTTCATCGCCGATTCCAAGCTGATGCCGGAGTTCACGATAAAATCCATCCTGCTCGGAGCGATGTTCGGCGTCATCTTCGGCGCCTCCACCGTCTACCTGGCGCTGAAGGCCGGGCTGACCGTTTCCGCCTCCATCCCGATAGCCGTGCTGGCCATCTCCCTGGGGCGCAAGGCTTTCAAGACCACCATCCTGGAGAACAACATCATCCAGACCACCGGCTCGGCCGGCGAGTCGATAGCGGCCGGCGTGGTCTTCACGCTGCCCGGCTTCCTGTTCCTCTCCGCGGGCGGCGACGGCGCCTCGTTCTTCAACTACTGGACCATCTTCACGCTGGCGCTCTTCGGCGGCATCCTGGGCACGCTGATGATGATCCCGCTGCGCCGCTCGCTCATCGTGCAGGAGCACGAGACGCTGCCTTACCCCGAGGGCACGGCCTGCGCCTCGGTGCTGATCGCCGGCGAAAAGGGCGGCGACTTCTCCAAGACCGCCTACCAGGGCCTGGGCTTCGCTTTCGTGTACGCGACGCTGCAGAAGGTGTTCGCCGTAATAGCCGAGGCCCCGGCGTGGGTCACCACGCAGGCCAATAAATATTTCCCTTCGGCCACGATCAACGGCGAGATAACGCCCGAATACATGGGCGTAGGCTACATCATAGGCCCGCGCATCGCCGGCGTGCTGGTGGCCGGCGGCGTGCTGGCCTGGCTGGGGCTTATCCCGCTCCTGGCCACGCTGGTTCCCGCCGAGACCATAGCCGCGCAGCTGGTGAAGCTGGGCTACCTCAAAGATCTCCTTACCGCGGGCGGCCCCGGCGGCTGGGACCCGGCCGCCAAGCAGTTCACCGACACCGCGGCGGCCGTCTACAAGGCCTACGTGCGCCAGATAGGCGCGGGCTCCGTGGCGGCGGGCGGCTTCATGACCCTTATAAAGACCCTGCCCACCATCGTCAGTTCTTTCAAGGGCAGCGTGGCGTCGCTCAAGAACCGCAAGGGCGCGGCCGTCGTCTCGCGCACCGAGAACGACCTGTCGTTCATGACGGTGATAGGCGGCTCCATCGGGCTGGTGGTGCTGATAGCGCTGCTGCCCATGATCCCCGGCACGGGCCTGCTCAGCAAGCTGATGCTGGGCGTGCTGATCATCGTCTTCGGCTTCTTCTTCGTTACCGTCTCCAGCCGCATCGTCGGCATCATCGGCTCGTCGTCCAACCCGATCTCGGGCATGACCATAGCCACGCTGATGGGCACCGCGCTGATCTTCATCGCCGTGGGCTGGACCGGCATGGTGTACGAGCCGATGGCGCTGGTGGTCGGCGGCATGATCTGCATAGCCGCGGCCAACGCCGGCGCCACGTCCCAGGACCTCAAGACGGGCTACATCGTGGGCGCCACGCCGCGCTACCAGCAGATCTCGCTGTTCATCGGCGCCGTGGTCTCGGCCGCGGTCATAGGCTGGACCATCAAGATCCTCGATACGCCCACCGCCGACATGCTGGCGCAGGGCATCACGCACGCCATCGGCACCGACAAGTATCCGGCGCCGCAGGGCACGCTGATGGCCACGCTGATCAAGGGCCTGCTGTCCTTCAACCTGGACTGGCAGTTCGTTATAGTGGGCGCGTTCATCTCGGTGGTGATAGAGCTGTGCGGCGTTTCCGCCTTGTCTTTCGCCGTCGGGCTGTACCTGCCGCTTTCCACCACGCTGCCCATCTTCGTCGGCGGCATGATAAAGGGCGCGGCCGACCTGATGCGCAAGCGCCGCGGCGAAGGCGCCGAAGACGCGGAACTGGGCAAAGGCAGCCTGTTCGCCACCGGGCTGGTAGCCGGCGGCGCGCTGTTCGGCGTGATCGTGGCCATCGCCACCGTGCTGTGGCCGGGCCTGATGTCTTCGCTGCGCTGCGAAGCCTGGATGGAGCACGCGCTGGGCGGCCCGGGGCATTTCCAGCTCTTCGGCGCGGCCATGTTCGCCCTGATGGGCGTCGTGCTGTACCGCGTGGCCATGAAGAAATAGTATTCACTCATCCGCAACCCAGGAACGCCGCGCCCCGCGCGGCGTTCTTGTATTCAGGGGACGTTGTTTACTATTTGACTATTTATTAACAAGGTCTCGGCATTAAGGCAAATAGTCAAATAGTAAACAACGTCCCCTCCCATTGCCAGAGGGCGTGAAAAATCGGATAATTTAGGGATGACACCCGCTATCAATGAAAAGCGCATGGTCCAGCTGTTCTGCGACCTCGCCCGCATCACCTCTCTTTCAGGTAAAGAAGGCGCTATAGCCCGCCGCCTCTCTATCCTGCTCAAGTTCATGGGCGCCGAAGTGCATATAGACGATGCCGGCCGCTCGATCAGCGGCGAAACAGGCAATTTGCTGGCGCGTTTCCCCGGCACCGGTAAAGGCCGCCCCATCCTGCTCTCCGCCCACATGGACACCGTCGGCCCCGCCGACAATGTCCGGCCCCAGGTCCACAAGGACCGCATCACCTCCGACGGCACCACCATCCTCGGCGCCGACTGCAAAGCCGGCATAGCCATCATCGTAGAGGTCATAAAGACCCTGGAAGAGAACAAGATCCCGCACCCGCCCATAGAAGCCGTCTTCACCATCAGCGAAGAGATGGCCCTGATGGGCGCCAAGTTCCTGGACTACACCAAGCTCCGCTCAAAGTACGGCCTTATCTTCGATAACGAGCAGCCGCTGGAGAACGTCATCACCAGCTCGCCGGCCGCCGACAAGATGGACATAAAGGTGTACGGCGCCGCCGCGCATTCCGGCGTGAACCCGGAAAAAGGCATCTCCGCCATCCAGGTGGTGTCCGAAGCCATAAGCGCCATGAAGCTGGGCCGCATAGACGCCCAGACCACCGCCAATATCGGCTTCATCAGCGGCGGCAATGCCATCAACATCATCCCCGCCTCCGTCGAACTTTCCGGAGAGGCCCGCAGCCACGACCTGGCCAGGCTCAAGAAGCAGACCCGGCACATGGAAGACTGCGTAAAGAAAGCCGTGAAGCGCATAAGGATCCGCGCCGACGGCCGCATAGTCACGCCCCGCTACGAATTCCTGCTGGAGCGTAAGTTCCCTAACCTGCTCATAGAAAAGACCAATCCCGTGCTGGCGCTGATCGCCCGCTCCATGCGCGAACAGGGCCTTAAGATGAAACCCTCGGCCTCCGGCGGCGGCACCGACGCCAACATCCTCTATGGCCACGGCATAAAAGCGCCCATCCTCTCCACCGGGATGCGGGATGTGCACACCACCCGCGAATACCTCGACCTTAAGGATTTCTTCGGCTGCGCCCGTCTCACCCTCGGCATCCTCGCCAAGTGGACCGGGGAAGAGGGGGACTCTAACTGATGCCGCACGTTTTCGATCCGGGAGAAATGAAGAAGCTGGACTCTCCCGAGCGCCGCGAGGAAATGCCGGCGGAACGTACCCTGCTCAAAGCCGGGCTTAAGCCGTGTGACATATTACTGGATGTGGGCTGCGGCCCCGGCTACTTCGCCCTCCCGGCCGTAAGGGTGCTGGGCCCCAGGGGCCGCGTGGTAGCCGCCGACGTCTCCCAGATAATGCTTTCCGAGCTGCGCTCCCGCGCGGCCGTCGCCGGCATCTTCAACGTTGAAACCGTCCTGTGCGGCCACGCCGGTGAGAAGCTCCCCGACGCGGGCGCCACCTTCGCCCTGCTCTCCGACGTGCTGCACGAGGCCGAGCACAAAGGGCCGCTGCTCTCCGCGGTGAAGAACGCCCTGGCCTCCGGCGCGAGGCTGGCCATAATAGAGTGGCGCAAGGAAGCCACGCCCCACGGCCCGCCGGTTGAGGACCGCCTGGACGCCGCCGCGATAGCCAAACTGCTGGACAATAACGGGTTCGAGGAGCCGGTAGTTTCGGAACTGGGGAAAGAACACGCCCTGTACCTTTCAAAAAAACGCTGAATCCACAAAGCCAAAAAACGATGCGCCACCACAACAAGATCAGCTTCGCGCTGGCCGCCTCTTCCGGACTGCTGCTGGCGGGCGTCTTCGCCCCGCTGCGGCTGTGGGCCCTGGCCTGGCCCGCCCTGATACCCCTTTTCTACGCCGTGCTGCGCAGCCGGAACGCCAAAATGGCGGCCCTGCTCGGCTTCACCACCGGCGTCTTCTTCTACCCGCTGTCCCTCACCTGGATCTCCACCGTGACCGGGAACCTCACCTTGCTGTTCTTCGGCGTTTTCTCCCTGTGGATAGCGCTGCAGGCCGCGCTGATGCGCCGCCTCTGGGATTTCCTGGGCAGCCGCGCGGCCGGGCAGCTGGCCTGGACGGCCCTGGCCGGGATATCCTGGGCCGGCATAGAATATTTCCGGTCCGAGCTCTTCGGGTGGCTGGCCTGCCCCTGGCTGGGCCTCGGCTACAGCCAGGCCGGCAGCCCGCAGATACTGCAGACCCTCAGCGTCTGGGGCGTCTACGGCCTCACCGCCGTAATAGTTTCCACCGCCGCCGCCCTGGCGCTGTTCGCGAATAAAAAAAGGATCCCTGCCGCGGTGCTGGTCCCGCTGGTGCTCCTGGCCGCGCTCTGGGGGGGGCGTAGGCTCAACAACTTCAGCACGGAAACCTGCGCGCCGGTAAAGACGGCGCTGGTGCAGGCCGAAGCCGTACCGCTGGACAAGCTGGTCAAATACAGCCTGCAGCCGGAAGCGGCCGCCGCCGACCTGCTGGTCTGGCCCGAGAACTCTTTCATGCTGGATAACGGCGACGACGAGAAATACCTGGCCGCGCTGGCGAAAAAGCTCAAGCCCTCCAAAGCCGTGGCCGCGCTCGGCTCCGGCCGCTACGGCACCAGGCCCGGCACCCGGCGGGAAAACTTCATGCTCTTCTACGGCCGCGACAAGAAGTACCTGGGCCGCTACGACAAGATGCACCCCGTCCCCTTCGTCGAGACCGGCCTGCCCGCCAGGCGGACCCCGGCCATTATCGATACGGAGCTGGGCAGGCTGGGGCCCCAGATCTGCTATGACCTGGCCTTCGAGGACGGCTCGCGCAAAGTGGCGCAGCTGGGCGCGCAGCTATTGGTCAGCCCCACGCTGGACCCCATGAAGTGGGGCGTGCTGCAGCACGAGCAGCACTCCGACATGTCCGGCGCGCGCGCCGTGGAGGCCGGCCTGTGGCTGGTGCGCGCGGCCTCCTCCGGCAGGTCGCAGATAATAGACCCGCTCGGCTTTACGCGCGCCGAACTGGCCACCGGCAAGGAAGGCGTGCTGACCGGCACCGCCTACCTGCGCGCCGGCGGCACCTTTTACACGCGCCTGGGCTGGCTGTTCGCGCCGCTGGCGCTGGCCGTCACCGCGGCGGCTCTCCTGTTCGTTCTCTTCAAGAGAAAATAATTGCTAATATATTGACCTCAATGCAAAGAGCCTACCGCATACTTATTGTCGACGACGAGGATTTCAACCAGGAGCTGATCCAGGCCCTGCTCGAACCGAAAGGCTACGAGGTGGTCACCGCCGACAACGGCAAGCAGGCCCTGGAAATACTGGCCCAAAAGAACATAGACCTGATCCTGCTCGACATCAACATGCCGGTGATGAACGGCTTCGAGATGTGCCTCCTGGTCAAGCAGGACCCGCGCACCAGGCATATCCCCGTCATCATGATAACCTCCCTGGAGTCCCGCGACAGCCGGCTGAAGGGCATGGAGACCGGCGCCGAGGAATTCCTGCACAAGCCGGTGGACCAGGCCGAGCTGCTGTTGCGGGTGGGCAATATCCTGCGCGCCGCCGAATACGAGGACGCCTTCAATTACGTCATCATGGCCCTGGCCCGCGCCGCCGAGGCCAACGACCTGGACACCGGCAACCACATCCTGCGCGTGGGGGAATTCTCCGCGCTGATAGCCGCGGAGCTGGGCCAGTCGGACAAGTTCGTGGAGGACATCCGCCTGCAGGCCACGCTGCACGACGTAGGCAAGGTGCACATTCCCAGCCACATCCTTAAAAAGCCCGGCCTGCTCAGCCCCGGAGAAATGGAAGAGATGAAGAAGCACCCGGGCTTCGGCGCGGCCATAATCGGCGACCACCCTTACCTCGCCATGGGCAGGGACATCGCCCTTTACCACCACGAACGCTACGACGGCGGCGGCTACCCCTCGGGGCGCAAAGGCACGGACATCCCGCTGGCGGCCCGCATCGTCACGCTGGCCGACTGCTACGACGCGCTGCGCAATTCGCGCGTGTACAAGCCCTGCTACGACCACGGCGGGGCGTACAGGATCCTGACCGAAGGCGACGACCGGACGCAGCCCTCCAATTTCGACCCCGCCGTGCTCGGGGTCTTCAAAAAGAAAGCCGGCAGCTTCGAAGAGCTTTACACTAAAATGACGGACCAGGCCGCGGCCCGGACCACAGGGAGCTTATGACCGAAACCAAAGAAGAATCCTTTATAGGCAAGTTCATGGTGCTCAAGGGCTCCGTCAGGGAGCTGTGGATAATCTTCGGCACGAAGATCATGACCATCCTGGCCTACTCGCTGGTGAACTCGGTGCTGGTGCTGTGGCTGTCCTCCGACCTGAAGTTCAGCGACACAAGCGCCGGCTTCGTGATAGCCAGCTGGTCCATCATCCTTACCACTTTCACCGTGATGGTCGGCTCGCTGGTGGACGCCGTCGGCATCCGCAGGTCGCTGATCGCGGGCTTTGGCCTGGCGGCGCTGGCGCGCTTCGTGATGGCCTTCTTCGCTATCCAGTACATCGCGGTGCCGTTCGGCCTGTTCCCGCTGGCCCTCGGCGAGGCGCTGCAGACGCCCGTCATGGTGGCCGCCGTCAGGCGCTTTACCACCACCAAACAGCGCTCCATCGCCTTCTCCGTCTATTACTCGATGATGAACGTCGGCTTCGCGATAGCCGGCTACGTGGTGGACAAGGTGCGCGGCGGCCTGGGCGAATACGGCCACTTCACCGTGCCCTACCTCCGCATCC
>Ga0209417_1003854_pt1 | contig 19101 bp, 11 predicted proteins | sample RifGroF2_FD_184002 | JGI IMG/M metagenome (GOLD analysis project Ga0209417, IMG submission 184002) | Groundwater microbial communities from Rifle, Colorado, USA - Groundwater F2 (SPAdes) (version 2) | ecosystem: Environmental > Aquatic > Deep subsurface > Groundwater | place: Rifle, Colorado... | reverse complement strand
GGCTCAGTATCGGTTTTGTGGTGGTTTTTGCTACTTTTCTGGGTTATCTGTTATTGCCAGTCGGACAGAAAACCCTGCGTCCCACCACTTTGAGTATGTATAATTATGTTCAGCCGATTATGGCTTCGCTTGTTGCTATAATTATTGGGATCGACCACTTCGGTTATCAGCATGCACTGGCAGCTGTGCTAGTGTTTTCAGGGGTGTATATTGTGACGCAGAGTAAATCCCGGGCACAGGTTGAGGCTGAGAAAGCAAAGTCTAAAGATACTTCTCAGTTAAGCTAGTATTTTTTATTGTTTTCAAACTGGATATAATTTTAATACTACAAATCCTTTCAAATCCTTTCGGGTCAATATGAATGTGCAAATTACTCTATATTAAATAAGAAGGCTGAGAGGTGTGACAGGTGTCAGTTTAGTCAGTCAGAAAAGTAAAACAATTTACCTTGTATAAATATATAATAGTAAGGATTTTAGTGTATATTTATAAATATTTTATAATTAAAATCAAAGACTATTTGTTTCAATCGGATTTAAGATTTATCTTTGTACGAAAAATTTAAGATAATAACATTCTTAATTTATGGCAACAATAAAAGATATAGCACAATATACCGGATTGTCAATTACTACTGTTTCAATAGTATTGAACGGAAAAGGTGCTCGTATCAGCAAAGAGGCAATAAAAAGAATTGAAGAAGCTAAAAAGATACTTAATTATGAGCCTAATATGCTTGCCAGCAGCTTGCGGAAAGGTTCAACGAATATTATTGGTATTGTCGTTTCTGATCTTCACCCTTATTTTATTCGATTAGCGCAATTAATTGAGCGTGATATAGCTCAGTATGGTTATCAGGTGCTTATAGTTGGTTCAGATGAGAGTGATGAAAAGTGCGAAGCTATGATTGATAACTTTATTAATTTTAGAGTGGCCGGTATGGTTTTGGCTGTGACAAGTGGTCTGAAACAGCGTATCGTGAGGTTGAATAAGCAACGTATCCCTTTTGTGATGATTGACAGGTATTTTAAAGGAGTTACTGCTAATGTGGTTTTGTTGGATAACTTCAGATCTGCTTACAATGCTGTTGATTTTTTAATAAAAAAAGGCAGAACCCGTATTGCTACTTTTCATTACGACACACAAATGCATCATATGCAAGATAGAATGGATGGATATAAAGCAGCATTAAAAGATAATGGCATACGTTTTAATAAGAAGCTGGCACCGACCATATCATTTTCTGAAGCTAATGCGATTGAAATAAACGGGATGATAAAAGAGATGGTTGAAGTTTATGGTGCTGATGCAATTTTTTTTCAAACAAACAGGGCTGCTCTGCCTGGAATTGATGCAATTTTTAATTTACATTATAAAGTCCCGGAGCAGTTGGCGATATTGTGTTTTCACGACAATGATTTTTTTAAGTTGGTTAAACCTTCGATAACTGCTCAATGTCAGCCATTAGAAGAGCTTGCAAAAGAATGTGTCAATATTTTACTGTCAGAAATAAAAGGAGAGCTCAAGTCTAAAGTAAGACGTGTATTTCCGGCGACAATACTTAACGAACGGGATAGCACCTGATGTTGATTGTGGTGTGTTCCTTTTTTTCTTTTTTTCTGCTTTTATGATATAAATATTCTTGTCGTATTTTGTTGATATTGATATGTTTCAGCGACCTGGATTATGTATTTAAGACTGTCATTTATATGGTGGTCATTTTTTTTTAACTCATAATTTGTCTTTGATTTAATATTCTCTATAGTTTTTGTGCTTTATCCTTCTTTGTTAAATATGATATTGCCTTTGATTATCAGAGAGGTAGATGGCGGTTGACAATTAACAATCTCTATCAATAAGTATATGTATGTTGTCGATTTTGTTTTCATTTTTATATTTAGAAAAGATACTTATTAGGTAAAATGTTTTACCTTTGTAACTTGTTGATAATAAGAGAAAATGGAATTGAATTCAGTAATAAATAAAATAATTGTTATATTTTTTTTGCTATATGGAATTATATTCATATTTTTGCAGACATAAGTTTCTTTGTTGAACGCAACAATTGAGTTGGTATTTGTTTGAATAATATGCATAACTATATGTATATGAATGTGATGATATATTTATAGGAAGTGTATGAGTTGTAATAGAGATATCAATTTCGTTTAAAATCATCACAATTATATTATTAGTTTAACGATATACTTATTGCTTTGAGAAATTAATGTGCCGTTTTATAAATAGTGTAGTTAAAATAAACAATAAAGTAAAAAATCATATCTGCTGAATATTAATTATTCCAATTTTTTTTTAACACCAGAGAACAATCAATAACAATTTACTACTATGTTTCGCATAATTTTTAAAACACTTTCTATTGTAGCGGCTTTATGCTTTTCATTTTCCATAATTATTTACCTTTTTAATCTGGAGATCTCCTGGTCACTGTTTTTTGTGGCCGGTTTAATTTCTGCTGCCATAGCTTTTAATGGTTATCCCAAGTTGAAAGGATTCTCATATACCATCTGGATACTTGTAGGTATTTCCCTCGGTATGTTGTATGCTGATTCTTTTATTATGATTGGGGATTTCCAACTAAAAAAACTCATTGTTCCATTTGTGCAGATAACGATGTTGGGTATGGGAGCACAAATGAGTTTTGATGATTTCAAGGGGGTTGTCAAAATGCCAAAAGGTGTACTGACGGGTGTGATATGTCATTTTACTATAATGCCAATCGTCGGATTTACTTTGTCGAAATTATTCAACTTTTCACCGGAAATTGCTGCTGGTGTAGTGTTGATTGGTTGTGTTCCAAGTGCAATGGCTTCAAACGTGATGTCATTTTTAGCCAAAGCAAACCTTGCTCTGGCGGTTACTATCGGTGCTGTTGGGACATTACTCTCACCACTGTTGACCCCCCTTCTTATGCGTTGGCTTGGTGGACAATACATTGAAATTAATGTGTTAGGAATGATGATTGAAATTATTGAAATGATCATTGTACCAATTGTAGCTGGTTTTATCTTTAACTTATTTTATTATAGCAAAGAAAGTGTTAAGAGTAAAACTATCCAATTAACTTCATTTGCAGCGATTATACTAATTACAAACGTTGTTTTACATCTTAGTACTCACGCTCAATTTATTGATTCGTTGAAAGTTTGGGGTAATTCTATGATGTGGTTCTACATTTCACCAATGATATTAGGATTAATTTTGCGTAAAAATAAATCTGTTACCTCAGAAAAGATAAGCAGCAGTTTGGGATTTGTAGCCATGGCAGGCATAGTAATCAATACAATAATTATTACTTCGGCGGGTCGGGATAGTTTGATGCAGGTAGGCGGATTACTTATTCTTAGTTGTTTGTTACACAATATTATTGGATTTACTGTAGGTTATGGTTCTGCTACATTGATGCGTTTACCCGAAAAAGACAGACGAACCATTGCCTTTGAAGTAGGTATGCAAAACGGTGGCGTTGCTACCGGATTAGCGTTACAAATGGGTAAAATAGCAACAGTAGGATTAGCTTCAGCGATTTTTGGTCCACTCCAGAATCTTACAGGGTCAACATTGGTACATATATTTAAAAAGAGATCCGAAAAAGAAGATCAGCATAAATTAACAATTAATTCAGACAAACAATCATGATAAAAAGAAATATTGTCCTTGAAAATTTATCAAATAATAAAGTGTCGTTGGGCGGATGGGTTATGTCAAACTCCGTTGTTGCCGCAGAAATTATGGCACAATCCGGTTTTAGTTGGGTTTGTGTTGATGCAGAGCACTCACAAATATCCAAAGAAACTGCGGCCAATATGTTCCGTGCAATTGAATTACATGGAGCAGAGCCCTTTGTAAGGGTATCAATAAATGATGAAGTAGAGATAAAAAAATATATGGACATGGGTGCCAGAGGAATTATTGTTCCTATGATTAAGTCTTTTGAAGATGTAAAACGTGCAGTTTCGTATATAAAATATTCTCCGGAAGGTAACAGATCTTTTGCCCTCCCTCGTTGTACAGGGTATGGTGAATGGTCAAATGAGTATTTTAAAGTGGCCAACAAAGAAACGTTTATTGCAATTATGATTGAACATATTGATGCCATTACTGAGTTAGATGAAATTTTTTCTTGTAAGGATATTGATGCTGTTTTTGTTGGACCTTATGATTTGTCAGGTTCTATGGGTATTCCCGGTAAATTTGAAGATCCGGCATTCAAATCTGTAATTCATCTCGTTCATCAAAAAGCAAAAGAACATGGTATTGCAATGGGATATCATGAAGTGCACCCAACTCCAGAAAATATTAAGCAGCTAATTGTTGATGGTGTGAGATTTATTGCTTGTGGTATGGACACAATTTTCTTAATTGATAAATCTACTGAATTTGCACAAATAGCGAGTGCAAATCTAAAAATTGAAAAAATAATTAAGCAAATAAAAGTTATCTAACTAAGTGTCTGTGAGATTTTGGTTGTAATTTATTTGACATAAATTCACAGAATATAAAGATAAACTGAAGCTAGAAGACTATTTATGCATATAAAAACACATACATAAATGAAAGTTGTACTTCAAAAAGACCTTTTTATCCGAAGCGAAGAAGTCTTTTCAAATGCTGCAAAGCAACATAATATCGAGTTTTTGATCACTAATGTATTGGATGAATTAGCGATGCTCAAGTTTCATCAACAAGGAGCAAATTGCTTTGTAATAGGAGCGGAAAATTATTCCAGATCATTCTATGAGTCTATCAAATCAGGTTCGGCAGTAATTCGTTATGGGGTTGGGTATAATTCGGTGCCAATTGATATTTGTAAAGTACGAAATATCGCTGTTGGCTATACACCCGGCACTCTAACTGATTCTGTAGCAGAACATACATTCGCGATGTTGTTGGCAATGAATAGAAATATCCCACAATTAAATGCATTAATGAAAAACAATCATTGGCAAGGTATTACTGGCTTGGAACTTAAAGGTAAAACTATTGCTGTTTTGGGATTTGGACAAATTGGCAAAGCAGTAGCCCGAATTGCTAAATTTGGTTTCGGGATGAAAGTGAATGCATTTGATGTTATGCCATCCATAGATAGTGACTTAGTTGATTATTACTCCAATGATTTTGACTCGGTAGTGAAAAATGCTGACATTATTACAATTCACATGGCTGTAATGCCTTCCACCAAAGGATTTATTAACAATGAACGTATTGAGAAGTGTAAAGATGGGGTTCAGTTTATTAATATTTCGAGGGGGGATTTAGTTGATGAAAAAGCACTTTTTGAGGCATTGCAAAAGAAGAAAATATCTGCCGCTGCATTAGATGTGTTTGTAAATGAGCCATACACACCAACTCCTGAAGCTGATTTCAGGACACTCAGCAACGTAGTACTCACGCCACATTGTGGCTCAAATACGAAAGAGGCAAGTAACAAGATGGCCAAAATGGTTGTGGAGAATATATTGGCGTATTACAACGATGGGAAGATGACATTGATTCCTGAGTTTGATTAGTTAACGTGAGTTCGATATAAGAAAAGACGAAAAAGGTTATCTAACAGCTTTTTAGTGTTATAAAAAAAAACTTTTTTAAAAAGTTACAGAATCGACCAATGTTGGTGTTCTAAAAGGTGAGCAATAGGAAATATATTTTTACAAATTTAAATAATGATTTACTATCAATAATCTAATATATGAATTTATGAAACACAAGAGTTATTTACGAGTACTAATTTTAGCTATATCTTTACTCATTTGTAATGATGGATTCTATGTGCATGCGCAGAGTCAGGCTACTATTCTTGCTTCGGGGAAAATTACTGATGAATTGGGTGAACCTTTAATAGGTGTTACAATAACAATCAAAGGTAACCAAAAGACAGGCACAATTTCTGATTTAAAAGGAAACTTTTCGATAAATGTAGAACCAGAAAGTATTCTTATTTTTTCATTCATCGGATTTAACACAAAAGAAATTGAAGCCGTGAAGATAAAAAACCTGAACGTTGTGTTAAGTCAGGCAGTTAAAGAAATTGACGAGGTGGTCGTGATTGGATACGGTACAGCTAAGAAAAAAGATTTGACCGGATCTGTAGCAATAGTTAAGACAGAAGATTTGTTGAATATTCCTGTCGTGAGAGTCGACCAAATGTTACAAGGCCGTGTTGCTGGCGTAGATGTAATGTCTGCAAGTGGAGAACCTGGTGATGGAACTTCTATTCGTATACGTGGATCAAGATCAATAACAGCATCGAATGAACCATTGTATGTTATTGATGGTATGGTAGATGCAGGAGCAACTTTGAATGATATCAATCCTAACGATATAGAATCGATGCAAGTATTGAAAGATGCTTCTGCTACGGCAATTTATGGATCTCGGGCAGCAAACGGAGTAATTTTGATTACAACAAAAATGGGGAAAGAAGGACGTCCGAGATTTTCATTCAAAATTGAAGGCGGATTTTCTCAATTGCCTCGAAGTTTAGATGTGATGAATGCCACTGAGTATGCAATGTTTTATAATGATTATAAATCCATGCCAAATAGTATTTTAAGCGGAACAATAAATCATCCTGAATATTCTACAAGTGGTGCTCCAACAATTACTCAGGAACAGATGTTCTATCCGGATCCGCTTTCGTTAGGAAAAGGTGTAAACTGGGTAGATGAAGTCACACAGACAGCGCCATATCAGAATTATGTATTAACAGGTTCGGGAGGAAACAAATCTACGAAATACTATTTCTCATTTAATTTTAATGATACACGAGGTATTATTCGAAATTCAGGAATGACACGAATGCAGGGACGTTTGAATCTTGATCAGGTTTTGACGGATAAATTAACTGCAGGTGTTAGATTGAATTATTCATATACTGATCAGGATAAGAATACGGTAGAGATTGGTACAATAACTTCTGCAAATGTAAACGGTGCAATTTCATTACCACCTACTATGCCGGTGTATAACGACGATGGAAGTTATAACGGTTGGAATCCTGTATATGGTGGAGGTGGAGGTTATGTTAATTCACCAGTTGCTTTGGCAGATTTAGTTGATTATCAAATATTTTCTAATTCACTTTCGTCAAATTTTTTTCTGGAATACAACCCAATAAAAGGTTTAGTAATTAAAACTACATTTTCATATCAGGATTATCATAGAAATGAAGAAAGAGTACTACCTTCCACCTTGCCTATGTTTACATTCAGGGGAACAGGTGCTTACGCTTCACAACGCTGGGTAACGAATGCTAATATACTGAACGAAAATACAATAAATTATAAGAAAAAGTTTGGAAAACATAATTTTGACCTATTGTACGGATTTACTTATGGAAAGAGGGGCAGTAAATCGTTAACATTAATCGGTCAGGGTTACTCAAGTGACGAAACAGCATTATGGAGTATGGGTAGTATTCCTGACAAAAACAGTTATTCGGTTACAACGCTAATAAACGGTACTGTTCTCTTGTCTAATCTTGGGAGGTTAAATTATCAGTATGACAGCCGTTATTATCTAACCTTTACAGGAAGAGCCGATGGAGCATCAAATTTTGCACAAAACAATAAGTGGGCATTTTTCCCTTCAGCTGCAGTAAAATGGAATTTGATGAACGAACGATTCATGAAAAATTTAGAACGGTATATTTCTGGCACAGCATTTCGTTTTAGTTATGGTGTTACCGGAAATCAGGGAATAGCAGCTTATGCTTCATTATCTAAATTGTCTCCATTCAATGACGGATACATTTTTGATGGAAATATTCCCGGTGCATATTACTTATCCTCGACAGGAAGCCCTAATTTGACTTGGGAAAAGACGACTTCATATAATGCAGGATTTGATTTCGGGATTCTCAATAATAGAATTACTTTTAATATTGATGCATATTCTGCAAGGACGAAAGATCTATTGTTGGAAGTCCAGATTCCTAATCAAACTGGAAGTGGAACAAGATTGCAAAACATTGGGGTAACATCAAATTTGGGATACGAATTTACAATTAACAGTGTAAATATTGACAACAAAAAATTCAAATGGTCAACCGCGCTAACCGTATCGCATAATCGACAGATCGTTGAAGACGCAGGAGGGTATGACCGAATAGCGACCTATACACCTAATTCCTATACATATGAAATGTATGGCTACAAACAGGATTTTCCGGTAAATTCTTTGTGGGGAATGGAATATGCCGGAACATGGAAGTCAAGAGAAGAAATAGAACAAGCGAAAATCACAAAAGAATACGTATCATCAAGTGTTTTATTTACTGATTTAGGGAGGTCTAAATATGTTGATCAGAATAAAGACGGTCTTTTAGACAGAAATGATATTGTGTATTTAGGTAATTCCGATCCAATTGTTTTTGGTGGTTTTCAAAACAAATTTGAGGTATATGGAGTAAGCCTTAATGTCTATTTCAATTATTCGTATGGAGGTAAAATTTTTAATCCACTAGAATTGAGTATGGGTTCTGGCGATTGGCAAACGAATCAATACAGATATATAACAAATGCATGGCATCCTGTTAGAAATCCAAATTCAGACATACCTCGAGCTGGTTCAAAAGATTTTGTGGTAAGCTCATATCAACGTCATGATGCCTCTTTCTTACGACTTAAAGATGTTTCGTTAGGCTATACTTTTAACTTAGCCAAATTAACTCACAAGAAAATAGATAAATTAACACTTACTTTGAGTGGAAATAATTTGTATTTATGGAAATACTACAATGGTTTCGATCCTGAAGTATCTTCACCGAACGGAACGAGAAGAATAGACTTGGGAGCTTATCCAAGTAGTCGGACTATAATTCTTGGTGCGCAACTTAATTTTTAATCTATAAATTTATGAAAATCATGAAACGAAATCATATAATAATATTTTTATTGCTGGTATTGACGAGTTCTGTATTAAGTTCGTGTGACGACACTTTAAAAGAAGATCCTGTGATATTTGTCAATCCGGATGAATTTTATAAAAACGAATCACAATGTAAAGCTGCAGTTAATTATTTGTATTATCCGCTTACTCAATTTTATAAAAGAGAATTGCTTTTCGCCACGGATTTAACTTCCGACTTATCATACTTCTACGGAACAAATGTCGATCCTGTAAATTTCTTTGGCATTTCGCCGGCATCTCCGGGGACTGTCGCCATTAATGGGTGGACTGCATGTTATTCAGGTATAATGCAGGCAAATAATGCCATCAAAGGTATTGAACGCTCGCCACTAGAAGATGAAACAAAAAAAGAATTAATGGGAGAAGCAGCATGCTTGAGAGGGTTTTACTATTACATTTTAACAGAGCTATTTAATGATGTCCCATTCTATTTGGATGAGGTATTCACTTTTGCCGATCAAGATAGAATATCAAAGTTACCCAGAATGAGTGCTAATGCAACTCGCGATTCTGTTATAAATGATTTAGAACAGTATATTGAATACTTGCCGATAAAACTTCCAAGCGATGCCTCTTTTCAAAGAGCCTCGCGCCAGTTTGCGTACATGCTTATAGCTAAAATGGCTATGAAAAATTATGATTATGCTTTAGCCAAACAAAATCTATTAAAAATAAGAGCTATCTATGGTATATTAGACCCCAATATTTATACGATTGACGATCTGTGGTTTTCGAACAAGAACAGACCTGAATCTATTTTTGAAGTTCAATACATGTACGATCCCTCGGGAATTAAGAAAGCATCGGGAGTTTCCTATTCGATGATGCCGCCACTCACTACAGCTGGCACTGATATTTTTGATGGCGTTTCCATTCCATTTATTGGAAAAGCTTCATCGAGAAGTAATCCAGCCACACCTTCAAATTATTTCATTAGCTTGTATGACAAAATTTCGGAAGAACTTGACCCGGGACTAAACGGGATAGATCTTCGTAAGAAAATCACATTAGCTGATGGCTTTAACGGTGTACAGTTCGACCGGGTAAAAAAAGGAGGTAAACCCTATTTCGGAATCAAATTCTGGACTCCCGATATGATTTCTACTAATGATGGTAATAATCAGCCTGTCTTTCGATATGCAGATGCGATTCTGATGTTAGCCGAGTGTTACAATGAAGAGCCGAACAGAGATGCAACTCAAGCGTTGGCTTTGTTGCAGGAAATAAGAGAAAGAGCAGGATATGTAACGTTTTTCATAAAAACAGATAAAAAATCAATATTAAAAGAGATACAAGAAGAACGTGCACGCGAATTGTTCGGAGAGTATCAACGCAAATTTGATTTAGTTCGCTGGGGTATATATTACAACCAAGTAAAAAGTACTTCTGGATATGAAAGCATGACTATTTATGATAACATTAGACCCTATCATAAATATTTACCAATTCCTGATGCAGAAGTAATAAGAAGCAAAGGTGTATTAACAAATGAGGATTACCAATAAATTATTTAAATATGAAAACTTATATAAAATCTTTACTACTGCTTTTCTCTGTTCTGTCATTACTATTCGTGTCAATGAGTAGTTGTGAAAAGGAAGAGATATTTTTACCGGATCTAGCATTAAATACCGACACAATCTCAATAACAAGAGATGAGCTTATATCAAAAGTTTTGATTTATTCCAACACTAATTGGAGTGTAGAAATAGAGGATCCGGAGAGTTCAAACTGGTTAACGCTCCCAGATAGCGAAAACTTAATAGCATATAATGGCTCAGGAACTAATTATTTTCTTTTCAAAGCTGAAGCTAACGCAGAAAATGAGATCCGTTACGGAACATTTATAATTAAAACTGCTACGAGCAGAAAAACTCTTGTAATTATTCAAAACAGATAATAATTCATTCAAATAATTGTATCAAATGAAAATTAAGATTGATAAAATACTAACGAATATAAGCGCTATCTTGCTTGTTTTGTTGTCTATTTCCTCATGTGAGGATGAATTTCTGAAAAAGAAAACTGAAACAGTTCGAGTTACATTTGAAACATTTGGTGGGTCAGAGATTCCATTTCAGGAAGTATTTGTAGGAACACCTATTCGAAAGCCTTCAATACCTAAAAAATCGATGTCATTTTTTGCCGGTTGGTTTCAGGATGAAGAGCTGACTCGCAGCTTTAGCTACGGTATGCTTATACAACAGGATTTAACTTTATATGCCAAGTGGCGTCCCGGTGTTGTAATTAACTACGAAAGTAACGGTGGTAATATAATAGCGAACGATACAGTTCCTGTAGATGATTACATTCAGCCTCCTTTAGATCCATTTCTTGACGGTTCAGTATTTGTTTCATGGTGTACAGACCCTGATCTGAAAAACGAGTTTGATTTCGCAAAATCGAGAGTAAACCAAAATATTACTTTGTACGCAAAATGGATTAGAGGTATCTCAGTTATATTTCAAACTGACAGTCGCGTCGTTGTACCAAGTATCGGCTTGTTACCCGGTGGTCTAATCATTCGTCCGGAACTAGATCCTGTTGTTGCTGATAGTACTTTTATGGGCTGGTTTACAGATAGAAGTTATACCGAAGAATACGATTTTAGCAAACCTGTTCTGGAGAATACAGTCATTTATGCAAAATGGCTACCAAACAAATTTGTTACTACCATGCTAGGTGGAGGAACGTTTATATATATTTGGGGATTTAAGCCGGAATATGCTAATGAAACAACTGTTTATGTGCCGGGTAATATCGGAGGAATACGTATTGCCAGGATTGAAGACAATGCTTTCAAAAACAATACGAATATTACAGAATTGTATGTTGGCGACTGTGTTGGAAATGTAGGAACTTTTGCCATTCGTAGCAACTCTTTCTCTGGTTGTTCCAATTTACGCAAAGTACGGTTCCCAAATAACTTTGGAGGTCTTGCTGCTAATTCTTTTGAGAATTGCACTTCATTAGGCCCTGTTTTGGATATTTCGAATTACACTAAGGCAATAAGTTATTGGTCGGCTTGTTTCAAAGGATGTACCTCTCTTGAAGAGGTTCGATATCCCAAAAACTGCACGTCCATAAATCCATCTTTTTTCGAAAATTGCTCAAATCTAAAGAAATTTTATATTGAAGGTTATATTAAAAATGATGCCACTGGTGTTAAAAGTCCTATAACTATGACTGACGCGAATGCATTGGCAGGTTGTCATCCTAATTTGCTTATTTATGTTCCGACAGATTTGGTTGACAAATATAAAGTTGCAGCAAACTGGAGCAATTATGCAGATAAATTTAGGGCATTGCCTTAAAAAAAGTAATAACGAGAAATTCATCTGTTCAATAAATATTAATTTAGTGTACAAAAAAAATCTATTTAGTTCAATAATAATTTTAAATTTAAAAGATCATGAAAAAACTTTATTTTTTGATAGTTATTTTTATAACTATAGCTGTATCAACATTTGCTGAAGATGTTACCATAACTTTTGTTACAGGTACAAGTACAATTTCTGTTGCACCAATAACAATAACATTGGGAACAACAGCTACTAAACCAACTGACCCTGTTGTTGCCGATAGTACTTTTAGAGGTTGGTATACTGATTATCCGGCTTTTACACAACAATTTGATTTTGCTCAGCCGGTTAATTCCAATATAACTCTTTATGCCAAATGGCTGCAAAATAAATTTACTTTTACATTCACAGAACCCAACACTTATGGTACTATCGTAGGTTTTAAGCCTGAATTTGCATCGGAGACATCAGTCTATATACCTTCCAACATTGGAGGAAAAAGAATTGCAATTATTAATGCAAATGCGTTTAAACGTAACTCGAACATAACCAGTTTTTATATTGAAGATCAAAGTTCAGGAACTTGTGCTATCAATGATTCGGCTTTCGCTTTCTGTAGTAACCTAGAGACACTTAGATTTCCAAACAATTTAGGAAAACTTGCAGCTGGCTGTTTTAATTATTGTACATCTTTAGAGTCGGTATTGGATATAGCTGACTACCCTCTACTGACAAGTAATATATACTCAGCTTTTAAAGGTTGTACCTCGTTGGTTGAAGTACGCTATCCTAAAAATGCCACTTTTTTTGCACCGGAATTTTTACGGTATTGTACCGGTCTGAAAAGAGTTTATGTAGAGAGTGAAACATTTATTAAATTGAATAGCGTAACTGCATTGAATGGTTGTACTGCACTTGAATCGATTTATGTGCCTGCAAACTTGGTGGATACCTATAAAGCAGCGAAGTTATCAGATGGTACAACAACGAATAACTGGTATACTTATCGAAATTACATAAAATCGTTGAGCGATATAACGACTGTTATTGATGTTGAAATAAATGCAATTGATGAAAAACCAATCGTAGAATACTTTTTTAATATTAATGGCATAGAAATGAGATTCGATGATATTCAGCAGAATCAAATATATATTGTGAAGAGGATTTATGAGAATCTAACTACGGATGTTGTAAAAAGGATAAAACCAAAAAATTAAAAGGAGCTATAGATCATTTCCTCTAAAAACAGGAAATGATCTATACAAAAATAAATATTAAAACATGAATAGCATTTTTCCAAAAACTGTCTCATTTATTGCTGTTTTGTTGTTTTCAGCACATTATGCATTGCCGGATAATCGAAACATAAAGAATGGTCTTGTCATTCCGGATGAAAATTATAGTGATCAGCCTTATGTTGTGAAAACAAATGATGGTGCCTGGTTGTGTGTAATAACTACAGGAGAGGGAAAGGAAGGCGTTAGCGGTCAACATATCATATCTCAACGTAGCTTGGATCAAGGTAAAACGTGGACAGATTGGGTTGATATTGAGCCTGCTAATGGACCTGAAGCGTCTTATGCTGTCATGCTAAAATCACCTTCAGGAAGGATATTTGTATTTTATAATCACAATACAGATAATGTAAGAAGCGCTATCGGGGATAATCCTCCATTTAAAGAAGGTATGGTAAAGCGGGTAGATTGTTTGGGATATTTTTGTTTTAAATACTCGGATGATAATGGAAAATCGTGGTCGAAAGAACGATATACAATACCTGTCAGAGCATTTGACATTGATCGTAATAATCCTTATAAAGGCAATATACGTTATTTTTGGAACGTAGGCAGAGCCTTTACTAATAAAGGTTCAGCTTATGTGCCATTAATTAAAGTGGGTGGATTTGGAAAGGGTTTCTACACTTCATCAGAAGGAGTACTTTTGCAAAGTACAAACTTACTCACAATCGAGAATCCTGCAAAGGCAAAATGGATTACCCTACCCGATGGAGATATAGGTCTAAGAACTCCTCAATTTGGTGGTCCGATAGCGGAGGAACAAAGTTATTCGGTTTTGAGTGATGGTTCTCTGTTTTGTGTTTATCGTACCATTGACGGTTCTTCTGCATATTCATATAGTCGCGATGGTGGACATACATGGGAAGCTTCGCAATATATGAAATATGCCGATGGTAGGTGTATAAAGCATCCCCGTGCAGCTAATTTTGTTTGGAAATGCGAAAATGGGAAATTTCTGTATTGGTATCATAATCATGGAGGAAGGTTTATTAAGGAACATCCCAATCGCGAAACTATGGCCTATAGCAATCGGAACCCAGTTTGGGTAGCTGGTGGCATTGAAGTTGATTCGCCTAACGGGAAAACCATTAAATGGTCGCAACCTGAAATTTTGCTTTACGATGAAGACCCACTCATACGGATGAGTTACCCTGATTTAGTTGAAGATAAAGATAACTATTATGTTACCGAAACCCAAAAAGATATTGCACGGGTACATGAAATTGACAAATCACTGTTAAACGGAGTATGGCATCAGTTTGATGCAAATGAACGTACCAAAGATAAACTTATCTTTCAGTGGAAACAGATAAACGAACAATTCCCTGTTACACTTAAAAATCCAAGGTATCCCGTGTTTTACAAAGAAAATTACAAAACAACCATGGATTACCCTGGAATGAAAACCGATGCAGGATTTACTGTAGAATTGGCATTTACGTTAAATGACCTAATCGAAGGACAGATATTGATCGACACCCAAACTCCCGAAGGAAAAGGCTGGCGAATTTGCACTAACGACAAACAATCGCTCGAACTGCAAATGAATGATGGTCAAACACAAGTTCTATGGAGTTGCGATGAGAAACTGATTACAGCTGGGAAAAGGCATTATGTTAGCTTTATTATTGATGGTGGGCCTAATATCATTTCGGTAGTTGTAGATGGCAAATTTAACGACGGAGGAGATTCACGTCAATTTGGATGGGGACGATTCAGCCCTTATTTTAAAACGCCAGAGGGAGATACAGATATAAAAATAGGAAGTAAGATGTCCGGGATGATTGATGAAGTGAATATTTATTCCAAAGCTTTACGCACAACTGAAGCGATAGGTAATTATCGATCATACAATTGCACAACCAATAGTAATTGCAATTAAAAAAGTTTTATCCATGAGGAAATTTATTATTTTGGTTTTAGTAATGTTTAGTTTTATTTTCAATGTAAAACCAGAATCATTAGTTTCGACAATGGAGAATAAAAGTTTCTGTCTTAATTCAGTGAATTCTGACACAGTATTAAGGATTTATTCACCTGTAATAACATACAATAATTTGGAATCTCCCACTGGCCTATATCGTCATGTACCTTCAATTACCGTTTCTTTTCGCAACAGTTTGTTTGGAGCTTATCTTCGCAATCAGCAAAATGCCGATGAGTCCAAACGGGGTCAAACAGGTGTTTTTATCCGTTCTTCAGATGGTGGAAATACATGGGGGGAGCCTGTTTCGGAATTGCTACTTTCAGAATATTCCGAAAACCCTTTAGATACGACTGGCTTATTACAAGGTGAAATTCATGTTGCTACGCTACGAGCAAAAGAATATGCTTGTATTGCTCATCGAGGGATGGCTTTGGGTAGAAATGCTGCATTTATCAGTACAAGGGAAGATGAAAAAAAATGGGTAAATCATCGTTTATTGTTTACGATAGCAAACAATACTCCGGTTCTATCATCTCAGGTTGTTGGTGCAACACCTCTTGCCAACTTTAAGTCTACCTGCACTATCGAAGATGTAGAGTACGATATTGTTCTTTTCAATCCAATGGAAGATAATCTAGGACGGATTTTAATTCCAGCTATATTTTTGACTAATTACGGAGCTAAGCACAGGGTCGGCGTTTTCTCCGTTAGCGGTTCTGCTGTTATACTTGAGGGAATTGTTCCACAAGGGAAAGCATCTGAAGGAGCCTTGTGGGAACCCACTTTGTGGCAGGCGAATAATGGAACCTATTATATTCAATGTAGAAATAATAATGGTATCGGGAGCCCATCTTACGACAATCATTTTATCAGTTCTTCTCCTGATGGACTTAACTGGACTCCCTATGATTATCTGTCGGAGGATATACATGTGAATAGAAATATGCGAATAAAAGCTCGAAACGACTTATGGTTAGGCGTTGGTACTGCTCACAGTTCGTTGCGTCATGCATTATCTGTTTGGTTATCTGTTGATGGTGTCAATTGGGTGTACGGGCCAACTATAGGCAATGAAGATGATATCAATGATTTTTCACAATACAGCGACATTGCAAGCGATGGAACAAATGCTTATGTGCTTTACAGCGAAACGGTTGACAAAGCAACTAATGGAATAGTAGTTAACGCGATTAAATTTGCAAGGTTTACGCTGCCACAAAGTCAGACCTATCCGGTTTCAGGTTCTCGAAAAATGTATTACGAATCAAACAAAAAAGTAAGTATACCAACTTGTACCAACACAAGTTTAACACTCCCACCCGGATCAAGTGGTTCAATAGCTACTCCCGCGTCAAGTTGGAATCTTAATCTTGCACTTCGAGTAAGCAAAGCGCCTACCACTGGTTTATCTTATATGTTGGTGGCTGTTGGCGATGCCGAAACCGGGTATTTTAACATAGAATACCGAAATGTTGGCGGGAAAATACAGCTATGGGCAGGTGGCAGTTTTGTTGAAGAAATAGCAGATTATTCAGGAAAAGATAAAATAATTTCAATAGCCTTTGATAAAGTAAAAAATGAAATTAGCGCTTTTGGTATAACGAAGGTGTTGGGCAAATATGCCCGGGTTTATTTGGGAAGATATGTATATTCACTTCCTGTCCCCTCAGGAAGTATTACTTACAATCTGATAACATCCTCGCTAAAAACAAGTGCTGTTTTAGTTAATTTCCAAACATATTCAAGTGTAAAAATACCTAATATCGAGATTACGCCTGGTATGATAGTGGCTCAACCTGCCGACCCGATAGTTGCCGACAGCACTTTTCGGGGTTGGTTCACCGACTATCCGGCTTTGACACTGCCTTTTGATTTTAATCAACCTGTTAATTCAAACATAACTCTTTATGCCAAATGGATGCAAAACAAGTTTAGATTTACATTTATTGGCGCTAATACTTATGGTACTATTGAAGGTTTTAAACCTGAATTTTCATCAGAAACATCTGTATATATACCCTCCAACATTGGAGGAAAAAGAATTGCAATTATTAATGCAAATGCGTTTAAACGTAACACGAACATAACTAGCTTTTATATCGAAGATCAAAGTTCAGGAACTTGTGCTATCAATGATTCAGCTTTCGCTTTTTGTCGTAATCTGAATACATTAAGATTTCCAAATAATTTAGGAAAACTTGCACCTGGTTGTTTCTATAATTGCATATCGTTGTACCCGGTACTGGATATAGCCAGTTATCCTTTACTGATAAGTAATATATACTCAGCTTTTAAAGGCTGTACATCGTTAGTAGAAGTACGCTATCCTAAAAATGCCACATCTTTTGCCCCCGAATTTTTAAGATATTGTACCGGTCTGAAGAGGGTTTTTGTTGAGAGTGAGGTCTTTGTTAAATTAGCCAGTACAACTGCTTTAAATGGTTGTACCGCTCTTGAAGCAATTTATGTCCCCGAAAACTTGTTGGATACCTATAAGGCACAAAAATTGTCTGATAACACCACGAATAATTGGTATACTTATCTAAATATAATCCGTTCTGTTTCTGATATTACTTCAAATATTGAAATTGTTTCAAATGTGGTTAATAGTAAACCTATAAAAGTATTTTATTATAATTTACAGGGTGCCGAAATGAGCTTTGAGAACATACAGCCTCATCAAATTTATATTGTAAAAAATATTTTTGAAAATGGGGAAATGGAGATTGCGAAAGAAATGATAATGAGATAAATTAATTAACCTAATGAATTTATTCATCCGAAAATAAAATGTAAATTTTTATATTTAAAAAATATGTTATTAAAAAAAAATAGATTCTTATTATTTTTAATGCTTTCCTTGGTATCAAGTTGTAATGGTGGAGATCCAATTGATCAACCCAATACAAAAGATACCAATATGAGCATTTATTCCCCAGAAATAACACATAAGGTAATTGCAGCTCCCGTGGGTCTTTATCATCATGTTCCTTCCATTACCGTGTCATTTAATAACGCCTTATTAGGAGCTTATCTGCGCAATGAGAAAAGTGCCGATGAATCTCAAAGAGGTCAAGCAGCTGTTTTTATCCGTTCTTCAGATGGAGGAAATACATGGGGAGAGCCTGTTTCGGAATTGCTGCTTTCAGAATATTCCGAAAACCCTTTGGATACGACAGGCTTATTACAAGGTGAAATTCATGTTGCTACCCTACGAGCAAAAGAATATGCATGCATTGCCCACAGGGGGAAGGCAGTAGGAAAAAATGCAGCTTTTATATGTTCAAGAGAAGATGGGGGTAAGTGGATAAATCGTAAAATTTTGTTTGCTTCCAATACCAATACTCCTATTCTTTCCGATCATGTTATAGGAGTAACACCTCCGGCAAATTACAAATCAACTTATACAATAAATGGTCTTGAATATGATATAGTGTTGTTCAAACCCATGGTAAACAAAAATGGTAAAATTCTGATTCCGGCAATTTTCATGAGGAATTATGGATCTCAGCAATGTGTTGGCGTGTTCTCCGTTTCATCCACCATCATTGCCATAGAGGGTATTGTTCCATTAGGGAAAGCATCTGAAGGAGCCTTGTGGGAACCCACTTTGTGGCAGGCGAATAATGGAACCTATTAT
>Ga0209417_1003851_pt1 | contig 19125 bp, 18 predicted proteins | sample RifGroF2_FD_184002 | JGI IMG/M metagenome (GOLD analysis project Ga0209417, IMG submission 184002) | Groundwater microbial communities from Rifle, Colorado, USA - Groundwater F2 (SPAdes) (version 2) | ecosystem: Environmental > Aquatic > Deep subsurface > Groundwater | place: Rifle, Colorado... | reverse complement strand
TGAGATATTTCGCGTCGGCAAGTTCACCGTCATATCCCGTAAGGTTTCTGGCGATCTGAGCCATCCATTCGTCCGACGGATTCGGAGTGATGCCGGCAATTACGACCTTGCGGGAACCGAGGTGGATGAAGAATAGGACGTAATACGTTATGAGTCCGAACGTCGTCCAAACTTCAGTAGTGAAGAAATCGGTTGCCCACATAACATCCATGTGGAGTCCGAGGTATTCAGCCCACGACATTCCGCCATGCTTGCGGCCGCCGGACGGATTGATGCCGTTTGTCTTGAGAATATTGGAAACCGTGCTTTTTGAAATCTTATATCCGAGATTCTTAAGAGCTCCGGCAATGCGAAGATAGCCCCAGGAGGGATTATCCTTTGCCATCAGGAGAATGAGTTTTTCGATTTCCTGAGATGTTGGAGGGCGACCGACTTTTCGAGGAGACTGCGAAGAATCAAATTTTTTCGCAACAAGTTCCCGATGCCAGCGCAAGACGGTTTCCGGACGAACGATGGAGGCCAGGTCATAAAGCCGTTTGCCGATGGCTTTGCCCTTTTCGGCAAGAAACCGCCGCTGTTCATCGGTAAAGCGCAGACGCTTTTTACTTGCGGACAGTTGAGCCTTGACGATCTGAAGCTCTGCGTGAAGAAATTCGTTTTCCCGGAGGAGCTGTTCATTGATATCCGTTGAAGCAAGCTGCCGGAGCAAATGCAAAGCAGCCTTCCAGAAGAGTTTTTTCATCTGTGATTCTTTCTATGCTTTGGTGAATTCTGAAGATAGAATGGAAAAATATTATAGCAAAATAAAATAACGTTGGATTTTAGACGTTTACAATTTTATCAGGGAATATGAATAAGAAAAAAGAATGTGGGTATTGCATACCTGTAATAGCTGAGATCAAAAAGCTCTTTCCTTTTCTTCCAGAAGATATAATTCAGAAGATTCGGAAAGTGTGTCCTTCTTGTAGAGAATTACAAGACCAGGCTGAAATAGAAAATATCTCAAAAGAAATAAAAGCGTATTTTGATAAACAGAATATTCCAGATCAAACGTGTGCGGTGTGCGGGAAAACAGGAAAAATGGCTTTAAGTGCTTGCTGTAACAAACCTATGTGTGTAGAAGCTCCCAAACGCAGTAAACGTTATCGCAATAAAAGCTGCTATGAAGGGCATGCCAGATATACGCTGTGTGCGTCTCATCACACCGAAGGTCATTCAGGAGACTGGAAAAACTGTAGAAAGTGTATAGAAAGCTGCGAAGCCGAGATGTACAACTGGTACGGAACAAATGAATACAACTTCGATAAATTGCCAAAACTTTTAGAATATGAGCCTGCAATATGTAAACATTGCGGAAAGGTGATTTCTCTTGTCAACGATGGATATTCAGGTTTTAAAGGTGATTATACTTGCTGGGATTGCCTTCTGAAAGAAGATTCCTTAGATGATCTTTGCAAAAAGGATAAAAAGAAAGAAAAAACGAAACCCAAACGTAGATAGAAGACATTTTGAATAATAAACAAGGCCTTATGGACTATGATAAAGAAGACATACAAATAAGATAGTAGCACTGATCTCAGGGATGACAGACAAGGCAGTTCAGGAGCTTTTGCAGAACATGCAGAAATATCTGGGTATGGACGTGGGCAGGGCAACAATAAAACGCATCCTCCAGGATCACGGAATAGTTCCGGACCCCGAGCTTAAACGCCGCATCCGCTGGATGAAACAGATTGCCAGGAATCAAATTGATTGTATCGACGGTTTTCTGAAGGATAAACGTTACCTTGTCTGCGACCGGGATCCGCTTTTCACGAAAGGCTTTGAGGAAATCCTCAAGAGTTCCGGTGTAAAAATAAAGCGGACTCCACCGTGGTCACCGAATATGAATCCATTTTCTGAGGCCTTTTGCAAGACATTGCGGACAGAGTGTCTGGGCAAAATGATATTTTTCAACGAAAGACAAGTCCGCTATGCCGTTGAAAAACTTATCTATCATTATAACACTTCGCGTCCCCATGCCGGTACCGGGGGTAAAATGATAGCACCGCTACTGCAAGATGAAAACGGCAAAATCACTGAATTTGAATCGTTGGGGGGACTTCTCCGGTCGTATCGGCGGGTGGATATTCCACTTGACGAAGCGGCCTGACGAGCTCAGATGAATTATGGTACGTTCCTAGGCGGAATCCGGGACTGCCTGATACAACAAGAGCTTGAAAAGGCCGGTTTTCAAAAGCAAAAAAAGAGTGATTTTAAAAGCATTTTTAGTGGTCTTTCAGGCGAAAATAAAGCAGATACTATCCAAGAAACCCTCGTTACAGGGGTGAAGCGGCATTTAAAAATTTCAGGGGGGTGAAATTTTTCTTAAGGATTTTCACCGCCTGCTATATATCTTATTATCAAGTACTTACAGAATAGAGAGCGATTCGCTTTTTAAGTGGCATGCTCCGGCAATATGAATTTCCAAATGAGCTATCTCATGCCCGCACTCGGCATCTCAAGATAATCCGCAGTTCCCGAAGATTGATTTTACAAAAGTCTTCCGGCAAGTTATATTAACGGGCTATATAACATGCGAGGTGAAAAGTGTTTCCGTTAAGCGATCCGATACTTGTATTCACAATCCTTATCATGATGATGCTTGCGGCTCCTTTGTTGGCTGCCAGGGCGCGAGTTCCCGATATAGTGATTCTGCTTGCCGGTGGCATGCTTCTGGGCCCCAATGTTTTCGGGGTACTGGCGCGCGATACGGCAGTTACTCTTTTCGGGAGTGTCGGATTGCTGTACATCATGTTTCTGGCAGGTCTTGAAATTGATCTGCACCATTTTGTGAGAACAAGGAAACAGAGTGTTCTTTTTGGTCTTCTCACATTTACCGTCCCGCAGGGAATCGGGACATTTGCGGGAAAATATCTCCTGGGTTTCGACTGGACGGCTTCGATCCTTCTTGCCAGTATGTTCGCTTCGCACACTCTCCTGGCGTATCCCGTAGCCAGCCGTCTTGGAATATCCCGGAGCGGGCCTGTCGCTGTAACCGTTGGAGCTACGATACTTACCGATACGCTTGCCCTCTTGGTGCTGGCGGTGATAGCGGATTCCGCCCGAGGGGAAAGCCTGGGCCCGGCATTCTGGATAAGGATAGGCGTCGGGATGGCCGCTCTTTTTGTTCTGATATGGTGGGGAATTCCATGCTTGGCGCGCTGGTTTTTCAAGAACGTTACCGATGCAGGCGGTGCGCAGTTTCTTTTTGTAATTGTTACGGTATGTGCCTGTTCGTACCTGTCGCACTTTGCCAAAATGGAACCTATAATAGGGGCGTTTCTGGCGGGAGCGGCCTTCAGCAGGCTTATTCCAGAGCATAGCACATTGATGAACCGTGTAGTATTTGCCGGGAACACTCTGTTCATACCGTTTTTCCTTATTTCTGTCGGGATGCTGGTTGCGCCGGGGGCTCTTCTTACGAGTCCGCGAAGCTGGTTCGTTGCCTCCGCGATGGTCATTCTTGTTATCGTAACTAAATATATCGCGGCATGGCTGGCGGCGCGTTTGTCGGGTTACAGCCCCGATGCCGGGCGCGTAATGTTCGGCCTCAGCGTTGTGCAGGCGGCGGCTACGCTTGCCGCCGTCCTTGTGGGCTACGATCTCAAAATATTTGACGAAACAGTGCTTAACGGCGCAATAGCCATGATTGCGGTAACCTGTCCGCTGGGCGCCTGGATGGTGGAGCGCTATGGAAAAAGAATGCTCGAACAGTCGATTGTCCGTGAAACGCCGCTCAGAGCGGAGCAGAGGCTTCTTGTTCCAGTATCCGGACCTGCATCGGCTGCCAAGCTGCTTGATCTTGCATTTCTGCTCCGGGACACTGCGCTGCCTGGCGCAATATACCCTGTCACTATAGTTCAGGACAGTATCGATACCGACGAGTCCGTCGCGGATGGGGAAAAGCTTTTGGCTCGGTGTCTTGCGCATGCGGCTTCGGCGGACATGCCGGTAAGTCCGCTAGTCAAGGTCGATGTGAACGCATCCGAGGGCATAGTGCGTGCCGTGCGCGAACTTCGTTCGAGTGTTGTTTTATGCGGCTGGAACAAGGGACAGACCGCTCTGTCAAGGATATTCGGGACGACGATGGAAACTCTGATGGAATCCTGTCCGGTGCGCATGTATTTCTGCCGTCTCCCGAAACCGCTGAATACAACAAAACGCCTTTATCTTTTTCTTCATCCGCTTGCGGAGCGGCGCAGCGATTTCGCAGAACTGCTGCACGACGTCAAATTCCTGTCACGCCAAGTCGGCGCAGACTTGCGGATTTGCATCACGGGAAAAGACACTGCCGAACTGCATAGAAAACTTGAATCCGCCCGCCCCTCGTGCCCGATGTCGATAGCCAAATCCGAGACTCTTGACCATGCAAGATCGGCTCTACTGGAGGAAATCGGAAAGGACGATATAATATTTCTTCCATGCGAACGCAGAAGCGGCATCCTTTGGACTCCGACACATGATAAATTTTCAGACCTTCTCTTTTCGCGTTTCCCTGAACACAATCTTATCGCGGCTTATCCTTCGCTGGCCTCTTACGAAGAGGAAACGCTTACGAAGCTTGAAGAGAGAAGGCCGGACTCCATTGGCATATGCGCCTCGGAACTTTCTGAGGATGCGGAAATCGGAGGGGTGCTCAGGCAGATGGCCAAAGATGCGTTTGCCGGGAAAGGCTGGCTTGAAGAAGAGGCTTTCAAACTGCTTTCCGTTTCGGCCTCTTCATATCCCGTGGAACTGGCTCCCGGAGTCATCTTGCTTCATGCTCATTGCGAAAGACTTGAAGTCCCCGTCCTTATCCTGGGACGAGGTATGACGGGCTTGAAAATCACTGGGATAGAAACTCTTCCGCATATAATACTTGCCCTGCTCAGCCCCAAAACAAGTTCTCCTGAACGACATCTCAAGTCGCTGGCGGATATCGGTCGCTGTTTCCACAACAAAGAAGCTGCGGAAAAGATAAGGACAGCCGGAACGGCCGCTGCGACAGCCCGGATAATCGAAGAAAAACTGAAAACCGGCCTTGATTTTGCCCAGACTGATTGCCGCAAATAACAAGTTATACTCTAGTCGGTTAATATATCTACTTTATCAAAGTTCTGGAAATTCCAAGAAAGAAGGATTTTCATTTCGGAATGATGCTTTGTGTCCGCATTCTTAATGAAGTCAGCAATTGCAGAATTGAAACACTCGAAGCAGTTGTAATATCGACAGTTGAGGCATCTCTTTTTCACGAGTTTCCAGAAGCGCTCTATGAGATTCAGATTCGGCGAATACGAAGGAAGAAAAAGCAGTTCTATGCCGAGTTCTTCAGCATGTTCCAGAACCATGTCGCAACGCTGGTATTTTGCATTGTCGAGTACTACCGTTTTAGGCTTTTTTGAGACGCGGGCAAGCTTGTCGAGCATTTCACAGACCGTCTCTGAATTGATGTAGTGTGCGGCATCCAGAAAAAAAGGTCGCGCTTTCCTTTTTTAACTTCTTTGAGGCGCGGCTTGAGTTCGTTTTCGAGAAAATCAGCATGTTCCTTCTTTTTCTCTTCGGTGCATCCTTTGCCCGGGACATGTCCGGCTTTCCGGTACTTGAACCCGTTCAGTTTCAAGAACGCCTTGACTTGCGTAAGTTTGCGTTTTACGCCTGTCAGTTTTTCGATTCTTTCAGCGGCTTCCGATGCGGTATGCGGAGGTCTTTTCCCGAACTCTTCCTTAAGCGTTTTGACATGTGTTTCAAGACTGGAACTTCTCCCGCTACAATCGAATTTCTTAAGGCCTTCGACACCGCCTCTCACAAAATCTTTCGTATAATTAATTAGTGTCCATTTTGATATTTTGCAGATGCCACAAACCTCTTTGCACGTAAAACCTTTTCCGCATAAATATATGGCTTCCATTTTTAACTGTACCCGAGGATGTGGATGATTGAATCTTTCATGGTGCAGTTCTTCGATTATTTCCGGCGTAAAAGTAAGTTCTATCATCATGAATTCCTTTCTGTAAAATTTTTAAATCCATGACGTACTATACTCAAAAATAGTAGATATTCAAACCGACTTTAGTATAACTGGGCCTCCCCAAGCAGATTAGCTCTCATTTGCCTGTTGATACTGAGAATCGTCCAGTAAGTAAGAACACCGCCTGCTATCAGAATAATCAACATGCCCGCGCCAATCCACCGGGAACTGTTTTGAGTCCGTCTATCCATTGAACAATCCATTACCATTTGATTTAATGTGTCTGATGTTACGCTTGCTGCAAAAATCCCCCGAATCTGCAGTAAACTTATAGATGTAAGCTTGCATAAAATCAAGGAACAATGGAGAGGCAAAGCGAGTTGCGAATAGGAATAAAGACTAACGTACGTCAGGCATATCTTGAAAATATTGTTCCAAAAATAGATTGGACAAATGTTCCCTGACTGATCTTTTCCTGTCAGGGGGACAAAAAAATGACCGTCTTCATCATTTCTGAAGAAGACGGTCTGATTGTTGCAGTTTAGGCTAAGCTACTTTGATTGTTTTTTCCTTTTCGGAAGGACTGTAGGTTTTACGGTCCCTGAACTCCTCTTTTTTACCGTGGTTCCAATTTGCTACCGGGCGAAAATACCCGCACACCCTGCTGTAAACCTCTGTTTTATGTCCGCATTTTGCCATCTTCGCCCCTCCCTTTTGGTTTATAACGTGTGTTATGGTTGGAAAAATCAGAGCCTTGGCTTCTCCATGCTGCATATTCTCAGAAAGAGTTTAGGATTTGAGGAAACGGCCTTCGCCCATGAAGGGCTGTGTTCTATCGGTACCTCAGACGAGAATGTTTCGACGATTTCTCTGCATTCACCGGCTTCCTGTTTGCCGGATTCTACTCTGTCGCGCATTCCTCCGGTGACTTTCCCTGCACCGACGAGCAGTGCCGAGATGACGACGAGGATCAGGCAGACCGCGAATTTTCTTTTACCATCTACTGAGATTTTCATTTTATTTCTCTCCTCCTATTTTCGTTGGCTGAGAATTTTAATTAATTATTGGGACGGTTGACCAGGTCGGCGGCCATTTCCCGCTCGCCTTTTTCGAGCATGTGCTCATTAACCCTCTTAAGTTCTTCGGCCCAGCGTTCGGAGCTCCAGATTTCAAGACCTATTTCCACGCCCACAACGACAACTTCGGTCCCTGCCTTTATTCCGGCGTGCTCCCTGTAAGCCAGAGGAAGTGTTATTCTTCCCTGCGCTGATATTTCATCGGGCTGGCTGAGAGCTCCGAATTGTCTCAAAGTTCTGCGAAAAAGGAGGCTCGAAGCCGCCTTCTCCGCAGGATCAGGTTCGCCCTGTCTCATTCTCAAATAAATATTTTCAGGATAAACTGCGAGCGCTCCTTCCGGGAGACATCTCAAGACTACGTGTCCTTCTGGCTGTTCGGCGAAGTCAGCCATAGTTCTCTGACTCAGCTTTATTCTACCGCTTGAATCTATAGAGCATTTGTCTTGACCGCAAAACGCTAACATCTTTAGTCCATTTCATTCCATTTGCTTCCATAATTACCCATTTTTTACCAAAATGCAAGCGATTTCCATTTTTTTTTGCTTTTTTTTATATTTTTTGCAGACTTATTGACTTTTCTTCCGTTAGCCTCTATACTAAAACTAGTTTTAATAAATGATTAGATAAAACAGGCTAAATGAAGAAATTCATATCCATAAAAGAAGAAATACTTTCCGAGATAAAGAGCGGAAAGCTTAAAAGCCTTGATAAACTCCCGGTACGAGAGACGCTTATCCGCAAATATGGCGTTACGAGAGCGACCCTGAACAAGGCAATCGGCGAGCTCATAAAGGAAGGATGGCTGAAGGCCGTCCGGAGTCAGGGGACTTTCGTGAGCAGCGGCCCGGACAAGATAAGAATGGCCCTTGTCTGCGATTTCAGTTTACAGGAGAAAACGGTCAACGCGCCCAAGTTTGCGCACATGGTCGATGCCCTTAATTATATATTGGTATCGTCTTTCGATGGAAAATTTGATTTTATCGACTCTCTGAAGGCCTCGAAAGATATGAGTTTCATCTCTTCCTACGACATAGTCGTCTGGATAATACCCGACGATGCCACCCTCGCCAAGATACAGGAATACAAGCATAAAGTCTTGATTATCAACAGATATGGCACTGCGCTCAATTACGTCTCCACCAATCACCGAAAGGCCGTATCCAACATAACGGAGCATTTCATCGCGAAGTTCAGCGGTACTGTTAATCTTTTCTATCTCGACATGGATCAAGATGATTTTATCGCCAGGGAGCGCAGAGCCGGATTCATGGACGCCTGCCGTTCCCACGACCTTTTTTACAGTTTCTGCCGGATATCGAGAGTTTTTCAGGAAAATGTAGATAACCTAATGGCAACGAGATTCGACGCCGAAAAAGCCAATGTTATCGTTTCGCCAACGGCATCCGTCACAGGTGCCGTCCTCAGAATGGCCTACCTTCGTAAACTTCAGATGGGCAAGGATTTTTATTATTCGGATTTCGACAATGCCAATTCAGTCGAGAATACCGGGATTGCCATTCCGTCAGTACTTCAGGATTATGCGGCGATGGGGCGTGAGGCCGCTTCCGCAATGAAAAACGTAATTCAGGGGCCGGTGCAGCTTTATGTTCCGCATCGGCTGATAAACATTTGAATAACAAAAACCAAAAGAAAGGCGCAAAAAATGTTTAAACTCGCTTGCATCGGGCTTGATACGAGCCATGCCGTAAAATTCACGGAACTTATCCAGGGGCCAGCTAAAAATGTGGATACGCTCCAAGTGGTATCCTGCATGCGCTTCCCGTCGCCGTTTCAGTCGGAAGCCGACCAGGACAAGCGTCAGGAGATTGTTGAAAAGCTTGGGGTAAAAGTTACACGCTCCTTTGCGGAAGCGGTAAAGGATGTTGACGGCATACTCGTCGAAATCAACGACCCCACCCTTCACCTCGAATATTTCAAAATGGCGGCGGCGGCAGAACTCCCCGTGTTCCTGGACAAGCCGATGGCGGATACTGTCGAAAACGGCAGGGAGATCTATAACATCGCGAAGAAGAACAACATCAGGGTGTGGTCTTCATCTTCGCTGCGCTTTACACCCGAAATCCGCGAGTGTTGCGCCAGCGTGAAAAGCCCTATCCTCGCAAATGTCTTCGGACCGCTTGGCAAAGCCCCTGCAGGAAGTTCACTTATATGGTATGGTGTCCATACATTTGAAATGCTCATGACCATCATGGGCCCGGGAGCCCAAAGTGTTTTCGCGAGAAAAGATGCCAAAGGCGTCGTCGCTACGATTGAATACAAGGACGGGCGCCGCGCTATTGCCGAGTGCAACGAGGGATGCTTCCAGTACGGCGGACGCGCACAGAATGCCGAAACCGCAAAAAGCTACAACGTCAACGCGTCAACCGCTGAGATACTCTATTCAAACCTCATAACGGCGATTTCCGACTTCTTCGTGAAGAACGCAGTTCCGGTATCATTTGAGGATACATTTGAAATTCAGGCCATGCTCGACGCGGCGGAAAAGTCGGTTGCCAGCGGTAAAGCTGAAAAAGTTGAATCCCTTTAACACAAAAGGTACTGTAAAATGAGCAAAATAATGAATATCGGAATAATAGGGACCGGAACGATCACGGGCAACCACATAACAGGGCTCGGACTGATTCCAGAAAAAGCCAGAATAGCCGCCGTCTGTGATGTGAACCTCGACGCGGCGAAAGCCGCGGCAGCGCCGCTCGGGGTACCTGTCTACAGCGATTACAAGGAAATGATAAAAAATGAAAAACTTGATATCGCCCTTATATGTCTTCCGCATTTCCTGCACTGTCCAGTCGGTCTGGATGTCCTGAATTCAGGGCTCCACCTCTTTATCGAGAAGCCGATGGCAATCAGCACCGCGGAATGCAAGACCCTTATTGAGGCCGCAAAAAAGAACGGCAAGGATATATTCGTCGGACAGACCCATCAGTACAGGTCAGTCTTCGCGAAGGCCAAGGAAATGGTAAAAACCGGTGTCATCGGCGAGCTTAAGATGATAGTAACCGAAGTAATCGCCTACTACAACTGGGAAAACCGCAAAGCGTGGTTTCTTGATCCGAAAAAGGCCGGAGGAGGTGCGCTTTTTAATACATCCCCGCACCAGGCAGACCACCTTCTTTACCTCGTCGACAGCCCGATAACAAAGGTAAAAGCCAGCGTCGCGGCGCTCAGACCAGGTCAGGTCGTTGACTCAGACACTGTCGCCTTTATGGATTATGCGAATGGCGTTCAGGGCATATTCATGGTGTTTCAGGGCACGAAGATGGAAGACCCAGCCCGCCTGAAGATAAAGCTTCTCGGCACAGAAGGGACCATCCAGTTCAATCCCTTCGGCAATGAAATAGAACTTGCGAAACTCGACAAGGTCGAAAAGATTCAGACCGACCCCGATCTCAATCCCTTCCGGGCCGAGTGGACAGAGTTCATCGAAGCAATCGCTTCCGGGCGGCGCAGCCGTACCGATGCGGCCTACGGATATAATGTCGTGGCGCTGCTTGAGGCGATGGTCAAATCCTCGAATACCCGTTCCGAGGTCTCTCCTGAGCTCCTCTGACGGACGTTTTAAAAACGTAGACCCTGCGGCATGGCCCAAAAAGCCATGCCTTTTTTTAACTTTGATTTTTCCCCTTGGCTAACCACGCAGAAGAATCCCGCCGGAGACGCAATAGAGCGGACCGTTTGCTCTACCTTAATATGAACTTTGATTTGGATGAATAAAATGAGCAAAAGAGCATAGTTTTGTTGAGTCGAACGACTTGAGGGGACTTGAAAAAGTTCTTTTGTGCATTAATTTCTTTTGAGTACTGGAGTATGAAAGGGTTAAGTGCATGTCGAATTTTCTGAAAAAAATTCAGGAAAAAATATCAGCGTTCTTCCTTGATGAAGAGAAGCCTCTTCAGGAATCCCCTACAATTGAACCCAATTTCGCGCTAGAAGATACTCAGGCTGTCACGGTCGAAAATGATACAACTTCTCTTGATATTCTTAAAGACCTCAATAAGTCGCTCGTACAAAAGAAAAAAGAACAGTCCGACGAAATAGTTGACAGCGACTACTGGTGGTGTTTTCCGGGTCATCCTCCCGTTGAAAATGTTCACTCTTTCGAAGAAATAGACGATGAGAAGGTTTGCGCCGAACTTAACCGAAGGATAGATAAAGATGAATTCCCTGTTATAGAAATTCCCGACAATATCATGAAAACTCTGAGCATTCTCAATAATCCTGAATTTGATTTCGGGGATGTTTCGCATTTAATCAATCGCAGCCCGTCAATGGCCGGAGAGTTCATAAAGGTCATAAATTCATCGCTCTACAGCCGCGGGATAATAATACAGGACCTTAAGCTTGCACTTCCGCGACTGGGCAAGGAAAACGTAAAAGCACTCCTTTACATGTACTCCACAAAGATGTGTTTCGTGAATCATCCGCTTTTCAACAAGCTTGCTGAAAATATAGTTGATCACAGCTATGCGACGGCTATCATCGCCAGCTATCTGAGCCAGAGGTACTATCCCGATCCCGATGGGGCCTTTCTCGCCGGACTTCTCCACGACATCGGCAAGCTCGGCATACTCAAGGCAATATCCGAAACCTATAAGCTTCCTAAAAAATCTGACTTCGAGGTTAATCTCGAAATATTCGACAATATCCTGCCTGCTCTGCACGAAAAGGCAGGGCGCTTCCTGGCTGAAAACTGGAAAGTTAATAAAACAGTAATTTCCGCGATAGAACATCATCACGATTTCATGGATTGCGGCTTCGCTGAGGATGAACAGCTGGCATACCACCTCAGCGCCCTCGTGAATATCGCTGATACCATTGCCCGAATACTCGGCTACGGACAGAGGATTGACGCGGTTAACATATTCAGCCTTCCCGCGACAATCGACCTTTCAATTTCAAGAGATTACGAGGCGATATCTTTTCTCAATAATATTCCAGGGATAGTTACCTTCAAATCCCAGGAAAAGTAATTATATTATATTAGATATTTTTGATAAAAAGATGGGAGAATTCATGAAGGAAGGACTACGGGATATATGGGATTCCATTTATAAGTACTTCTTCGTGTCCGGCAAAAAGGCCGAAGAAAACCAAGAGAGGCCCGTCAAACACTATCAGCCCGTCATAGATCCTGCCGAACTCTCAGATACAGCGACAAAAATGTTCCAGGCAAGACCCAAAGAGGATGCCTCAACTGAAAAGATTGAGGAAGAAAAGCCCTGGTGGGATTTTGCGGGACATGCGGACTCGCAGGCGCCCGTATTCGATATCCTTCAGGATGACAGGATAGTCGAGGAGCTCAACAGAAAGCTTGACGCAGACGAGTTTCCGGTAATAGAGATTCCCAGCAACGTGATGAAGGCGATGAACATCCTCGACAAAAGGGACTTCGAATACGTTGAGATAACCGATCTTATCCGCCGCAGTCCGGCTATGGCCGGTGAATTCATAAAGGCCTTTAACTCCGCCCTCTACTTCAGAGGTGAAACGATAACAGACCTTAAGGTCGGCCTTCCGCGGCTTGGCAAGGAAAATATAAAAGCCATGCTCTACGTGTATTCCTCAAAGATGAATTTTTCATCAAATGTGCTTTTCAACACACTCGCCAAGCAGATAGTGGAGCACTGTTACACAACTGCGCTCATCGCAAACTATATCGGGCAGGATTACTATGCCAACCCGGAAGAGGCCTTTATCGCCGGACTTCTTCATGACATCGGCAAGCTCGGAATATTGAAGTCTCTCACCGAAACGTATGAGATGCCCGAAGAGATTGATTTCGAAATGACTGAAGACGTTTTTGATAACATCTTTCCATCTATCCACGAACGCGCCGGAGAGTACCTCGCCGGTAACTGGAAAATAAATGACAGTATAAAGTTTGCAATCAGGCACCACCATGATTTCAACACAATGGAGGGTGCCGATCCCGACATGGAGGAATATCATCTCTCAGCGCTGGTAAATCTAAGCGATTCAATGGCCAGAATACTCGGGTACGGCAGACGGATATCCAAGACAAATATATTTGAAACCGAGGCAGCTAAAACCATCTCCCTCGAAAAAAATAACCACACCATCGAGTTCATTGGAAATATTCCGGCAATGCTTTCCACTAAAGCAAAATAATATGACTAAGGAAAATAAAAAGAGAACCCGCTCAAAGCCACAGGCGTTGTTTTTTGTTTCTCTTCTGATTATTTTTGCTGCGGCAATATTATTTTCGTACCTTAATTTTAAAGAGTACGAAATTTTTTCCATCGAACAAGAAAGAAAAGAACTCTCAATTTTCGTAAGACTGATTGCCTCAAGGATAGAATCAGAACAGAAGGAAATGGTTTCTGATATTGAGGCCATCGCCGCGACTGAGGATATTATCGCATTTTTCAAGGGCGATATTCGGAATCAGCAGTATGTACACAAACTACTAAAGCTGCTTTCAACGGATATCGAGAGCTCTGTTTATTTTCTCGACTCGAAAGGCGTATGTATTGCACGGTTTCCCTACATCAAAGACAGGATAGGCCAAAGTTATCTGAACAAACCCGGCGTAACTGAATCATTGTCCACCGGCAAAACCACAGTGACGGATATATTTAACACCGACAGCGGGGTACCCTCTATTTCAATACTGATTCCCATACTTGAAAAAAATGGCCGCCCACTGGGCGTCATAAGGACCAATCTGCCTGGAGATAAATTCCTGCCGATACTGAAGCTTTCAAATATTCATAAAAACGGATGCATACAGTTAAGAGACTCTACGGGCAGATTAATATGCGGCCTGAATGAGATGGCAAGCTGCGGGAGGGCGAAATTTATAACCGCAAGGCTTCGCATCAATCTCGGCAAAACGTGGGAAATAAAGGCATGTAAAGAACAAAAATCATTTATGTCTGCATTCGATACTTTTTTCACTAATCACTTAATGATCGGGTTGATAGTGCTGGGACTAGTCGTGCTTTCGCTTGTAACCCTATTCCGGATCAAGGCAGAACAGCAGAAAACTATCATGCTGTCCGAAAAAAACAAAATACTTGACTGGAGCAAAAAACGCTTCCAATCCATGATAGAAAATTCCGGCGCGTATATATTATTGAAAGACAGAGAAGGTCGATTCCTTCTTGCCAATAAGAATTTTCTTGACCTGACCGGGCAGACCATGGAAAGCATAAAAGGCAAGACTAATTTTGATATTCTTCCCAAAGAAGTCGCCGAGTCGCTGGAAGAAAACAACCGAAAGGCATGGGAGGGAGAAGCCCCAACTGTCAATGAGGCAGAATTTGTCAACGGAAAATGGTTCCTCGTGTCACGATTCCTTATCCCCGACCCGAAAACAGGTTCCGATGCTCTTTGCATAATGACTTTTGACATAACTGAACTGAAGCAACACGAAGAAAAGCTTCGCATTGCGATGGAGGAGGCGGCCGCCTCAAACCAGGCAAAAGGTGAGTTTCTGGCCAATATGAGCCATGAAATAAGAACTCCAATGAATGGAATTATGGGAATGATGGAACTCCTCCAGAAAACAGAACTTACTCCAGAACAGCAGGATTATGTCGAGACCATCAGCAACTCGGCCGAGGCCCTCCTTCACCTGCTGAGCGATATTCTTGATTTTTCAAGGATAGAGGCAGGAAAACTCGCAATGCACAACAGCGATTTAGACCTACAGGAGCTCATTGATGAGACAGCCCGGCTCATGGCGCCTCAGGCACAATGGAAAGGAATAGAAATGATGGTGCATTATCCACAGAATGCTCCAAGATATTTCAATGGCGATCAGGGAAGGTTAAGGCAAATCCTTACGAATTTATGCGGTAACGCCATTAAGTTCACGCCAAAAGGCCACATATTCATAGATACAATATTTGTTTCAGGCGATGAGGGTTCGGCTCTGATGGAAATAAAAGTGGAGGATACGGGAATCGGGATACCCCCGAAAAAGCAGATGGGAATATTTGACAAGTTTACGCAGGTTGATTCCTCGTTGACACGTAAGTTCGAGGGCGTTGGACTGGGGCTTGCCATAACAAAGCAGCTCACAGAACTTATGGGTGGGCAGATATCCGTTGAGAGTACCGAGGGAAAGGGTACGGTCTTCACGGTAAGGCTAAATCTTAAAAAGTCGGATAATGTCCCTGTCGTTCTCCCCCCATCACTGGAAGGGAAGAAAGCCCTTGTAATAGACGACAATTCAATCAGCAGACGAATACTCACAGAGTACCTTGATACATGGCAAGCATTTGCCGCAGAAGCATCATCGGGAGCTGAAGGCCTGCTAAAACTCAGTGATGCCGCTAAAAACGGAAGTCCCTTCGATATAGTCCTGCTGGATCACCACATGCCAGAAATGAATGGGGAGGCAGTGGCTAGGGAAATAATAAAAATCCCGGAACTTGCCTCTGCTAAGTTGATAATGCTCTCATCATCATCAGAAATTTTTTCGCTGCCGTTAGCCGAGATCGGGGTATCCGCATATCATAAAAAACCAATCAGGGGGGCCGATTTATTCACAATCATCTGCAAGGCTTGCGGCAAAATTGTTGATAACGGCAGACCTCTTGCCGAAGCCGAAACAGAAAAAAAAGACAGTCCTAAAATCCGCCAGGGCGTATCCATCCTGCTCGCGGAAGATAACGAGGTAAACATTAAGCTTACCAAAAAAATTCTCCAGAAATTAGAATGCACAATCACAGTGGCAAGAAACGGAAAGGAGGCCGCGGCTCTTTTCTCATCTGGAAAATTCGACATTGTTTTCATGGACTGCCAGATGCCGCAAATGGATGGCTTTGAAGCCACTGCGGCGATAAGAGACATAGAGAAGGAGTCAAAAATGCATGCGATTCCTATTATTGCCATGACCGCACATGCGCTGGAGGGATACAGGAAGAAATGCCTCGCAGCCGGAATGACTGATTATATTTCCAAACCCGTAAAATTTAAATCCATGGAACAGCTGCTCCACAGATATTTTCCCGCTGATCCGGTAAAGGAAACCGAATCAGGAGAGAAGTGAGGTGCCCATAGATAATCTAAAAAAATATGGCACGCCTCCTTTTTCAACAGTACTCGTTCACGGTGGCCCCGGCGCGGCCGGAGAAATGGCTCCCGTCGCCAGAAGACTGGCTTATTCGGGCATTGCCGCCCTGGAGCCCCTGCAAACGGAATCGACTTTACGGCGACAGCTTGATGAATTGAAAGATTCTATAATTTCAAACGCCGAATGCCCCGTATACCTCATCGGTTTCTCATGGGGCGCATGGCTTTCCTTCATCCTTGCGGCGGAAAATCCATCGCTCGTAAAAAAACTCATCCTCATCGGTTCCGGAGTTTTCGAGGAAAAGTATGTTAAAAACCTCCATGAGACAAGATTGGCGCGTCTTTCAGCCGATGAAAAGAAAGAACTGGAAGTTATTCTCGATATATTAAAGGGGCCTGAGGATTCAGACAAAGATGCAGCATTTCAGCGCTTCGGCGCACTCCTTTCGAAAACAGACTCATTTTCGCCATGCGAGGACGGTGAAAAAAACGAAATAGACTTCAGCCCTGATATTTTTAACGGTGTGTGGCCCGAGGCCGCCGCTATGAGAAAAAATGGGATGCTCATGAAGCTCTGCTCAAAAATCAAATGCCCCGTTACCGCCATACATGGAGACCACGACCCGAGTCTCGCAGATGGCGTTCAGAAGCCGCTGGCCGCCAGTCTCCGCGAATTCAAATTTGTCCTGCTTGATAGCTGCGGACACAAACCCTGGATCGAACGTTATGCACGTGAACAGTTTTACGAGATACTGCAATCGGAACTCGAGGTTTTCTGATTTCTCAAACTAGATCTTCTTGAAAAAATACAACAGAAGCGTTATGACGGCAAGCAGGATGAAGCCGACTAGAATCACCTTTGGCAGAATCCCTTTTTCAACAAGTTCCCTTGAATCCTTCATCTCCATTGCCTTTTTCGCCTCTTCTCGCTGGTTTTTTTTGATTTTTTCCATTTCCTCAAGGTGTTGTTTTTCTTTTTCCTCGGGAGTGAGTTTCCTTGCTTCCTTGGGGATATATTCATGCTTTTTCGAGTGAGGTATTGCCGACTGCTTCTGCCCACGTCTTCCGCCTGATGCGCTTTTAATAGTCACTTTTATGCCGCCAATCGTATCAAGGTGAAGTCTTTTTGATATGGCTGACTCGGTTGAGACGACTAACTCTTCCTCTTTTTCCATAAATATCCGCTGGGTTTCAGATTGATTTGTCGGGCCGCTGCCTGCCACTGGGCCGCCTGAGGAATTTTCAGGAAAAAAGCCAACATCAGCCGGCGGAGTTGCATCCAGCTGTTTGTCCTCATCTTTTTTAAATTCGTCATCTTCGGGCATCATGATCTCCATATCGCTTCCCTGGAGCGGATAATATCACCTAAAAGCGTCCTTTTTTCAATAAAAAACCTGCGCCAGGTACTTAAATGTTCACCTGCTCACAAATTCACACGGAGCCTGAAAGAAAAAATTGATCGCGCGCAAGAAGTGCGGCTCCCATTGTGGTTGCCTGCCGATCAAGCGTGGATACCTTGACAATAAGGCTGTTTACAGCCCTGGGCATGCAGTTAAGAGTCAGGACTCTTTTGACTGCAGGCAGGAGTATCTTATCAAGGCCGGTAAGCCGACCACTCATGAGAATCACAGAAGGATTCAGAAGTGCAGCCACCGGAACAAGCGCAAGCCCTATTTTTTCAGAGATTTCGTAAGCTATCAAAGAGGCTGCCTTATCATTTTGATTCACGCATTTTATAAATTCTTCCAGTGAAAAGGAATCCGGATTGAGCTTTGTCTCTACGCGGCTGGATTTGAACTCGGATATCTTCTTCCGTATACCTTCTTCGCCGACAACGGCTTCGAGACATCCCCGGTTCCCGCACTGACAGAGGGGACCGTCGGGCATTATGGAGATGTGACCTATTTCCATTCCGCAGAAGGAATCTCCGGAGAAAAGCTTTTCGTCCTTTATGAATCCGGCTCCTATCCCCTGATCCAGTTCAATATGGAAAAGACTTTCCGGCGGATTATTGAACTGCTTATACTCAATATATGTGCGCGCCGAATTCGAAGGAACAAGCATGCAGCTCTTGGCAAATGAATTTGCGAACCACTCCCGTGTCTTGAGATTTGACCATCCTTTTATATTTACGGCTTTTACCGATATGCCGTCCCTGCCGTTCACCAGTCCCGGATCGGCAAAGCCCGCGGTCTTCGTTTTTGCCCAGACTGCGCCGCCCGAATCCGCCTTCAATTTCTCCATGACTTCAGTTATTTCAGAGAGGCATCGCTTTTCATCTTTTCCCGCTTCTGATTTTATCGAAACTGAGACGCAGACATTTCCTTCAGTGTCAATTATGACGCCAGAACAATAGCTTGTATGCAACTCTATCCCGATGAAATATCCAAAATCGGGATTGAGCTTCAGCGGCGAGGCTTTGCGCCCCGTTTTAAAACCTTTCCGCTCCGGCTCTATTATAATGCCGTCGTCCTTAAGCTCATCGACTATCGCAAAGAGCGTGGCGGGCCTTATATTGTGGAGCTTAACCAGTTCCGAACGGGTAAGCGCGGCTCCCGGAAAAAGGAGCTTTTTAAATATGCTGAGACCAATTGATTTTTTATCCGTCATTGCAGTAAACTTTTCATTATTATACTTTATTGTATCATATTGCTGTTGCAATAGGAGTTATACAGGCTTTTATAGATAAAACTTATTGATTTTTTGCAAAAAAGCAATTTAATAGACTATAAATAAACACAAAATAAAAGAGGACGGCATGAAAAATATCCTAATGGGCGAGATGACGGTTAAAGAAGTTCGCGAATACCTGACGAATGACAAGAAAACGATAATAGTTCCCTACGGCGTAGTGGAACAGCACGGATACCACCTCCCGCTCGATACTGATATAAGAAATTCCGAAATAATGGGTCGAAAAATTGCCGAAGAACTCGGATGTCTTGTCGCTCCGACACTCAACTACTGTTTTTCGGGCGGGATGCTTGAGGGAACGAT
>Ga0209417_1003850_pt1 | contig 19126 bp, 22 predicted proteins | sample RifGroF2_FD_184002 | JGI IMG/M metagenome (GOLD analysis project Ga0209417, IMG submission 184002) | Groundwater microbial communities from Rifle, Colorado, USA - Groundwater F2 (SPAdes) (version 2) | ecosystem: Environmental > Aquatic > Deep subsurface > Groundwater | place: Rifle, Colorado... | reverse complement strand
AGTTGTCATCGAACTCACTTCCGACGATTTGAGTAACATCGAGAGCGCCGCTGTGCAGATCACAGTTCACGGTGCTCGCTACCCCGAAAAACTGGAGCAAATAACCGGCCGTTAAAAAGGAAAAGAAAATGGCTAACTAAAAGAGTCTTAGCGCGTATTTTTCACGCAAGGGAAATAATTATGTGGGAGGCAGCATTGTAAATCTGCCCATCGGCAATACAGAAATAATTGCCAGGAAAATACAGAGTCTGACAGGTAGCGACCTGTTCAAGATCCAGACCGTACAAGCCCGGAAGATTATACGGAAACGACCAGAGTGTCACAGGATGAACTTAGTCAAAACGCCAGACCTGAGCTCACTGAAATGGTTGCTGATATGGATTCTTATGGGGTGATTTATCTCGGCTATGGCATGGACAGAAATATCAGGGTCAAACTATGATGAGTTGGAAACAGAGACAGTTGAGTTGCGGAAAGGCTTACAGTCACACCAGAAAAGTGGTTTGATACCTTCTTTCCGGCAATAGCCGCTACACGATGCCGAAATCGATCTGGACAGAAGTTAAACACACTATTCCGGAACTATTGTCCAACAGCGGAGAGCAAATTATGGCAACTGTAGCTGAAATTCAGCATATATCCGAGCAGATTCGCAAGGAATTTTCTCCGCAGAAAATCATCCTGTTTGGCTCTCATTCAGCAGGTAATCCGGATATTGATTCTGATGTCGATCTGCTGGTTGTTGCAGCGTTCCAGGGGAAACCATGGCGGTTCGCCGTTGAAATAAGGGAGCGCATCAATGCGGGAGTTCCGCTTGATTTGCTGGTGCGCACCCCGGAACAGCTTCAGGAACGGCTGGCAAAGCATGATATGTTTCTTACAGATATTGTGACACACGGTACGGTGCTCTATGAAGCCTGAAACAGTGGAGTGGGTAAGGGCGGCGGTGGCAATTCGTGACGTGGTTCGGGTTGTTTTGGGGTGTGGATGAATTAAATGTACAGTCTCCTGCATTATTTCCGGCGCTGATTTAGTTCGTGTTTTTCGTGCTTTTCGTGGACAACTGCTTTTTATAGCTTTATTGACTTTTTATGTTTGTTAATACTGTTGCGGCGGGCGCTGACGTGATTTTTTCTTTCTTCGACAAATACCTCAACGAATGCAACGTGGCCGGCACACCCGGTTCCGGTTTTGGCCCGAGCGAGGATGGGTACTTCCGCTTGTCGGCCTTCGGCCATCGCGAGAATGTGATTGGGGTGGTGGAACGCATCAAGAAAAACCTTAAGCAGAATTGAGGAAGGGCGGCCGATTGGCTGCCCTTCTTGCTTTTTGGACAGTGCAAACGTATACTCCCGTTAGGATGAATCAAGGGACGGATTATATGAACAGAAAAGATCTCGCTACTGCTCGCAGTTTCAAACATCTGGTACAGAAACGGTTTCATCCGCTAGACATTCGTGTGTTCGGTTCACGTGCTCGTGGCGATGCCGCAACTGATTCCGATATGGACGTGTTTGTGGTTGTCGAGCATGCGACCTCCGAAATCGAGAGATACATCAGCGATTGTGCCTGGGAGGCCGGCTTTGCGCGGGATGTGGTCATCGTCCCGGTAGTGGTCGGCAAGGACACGATCGACGGTCCGCTCAAGGAATCGGTGTTCATCCTTAATGTCTATCGTGAGGGCATAGAGGTATGACCGGGAATAGAAAGGCTCTCATCGAATACAGGCTCACCCAGGCACGTGACTCCATCAGGGAGGCCGACGTACTCAACCAATCCGGAATGAGTCGGCGCTCTGTCATGAATCGGCTCTATTACGCCATGTTTTATGCGGTGCTTGCGCTGTTACAGGAAAAGGAAATGGGGACATCAAAGCATTCAGGCGCCATTGCGCTTTTCGACCGGGAATTCGTTAAAACCGGAACGTTTCCAAAGGAGATGTCGAAGACACTGCACCGGGCATTTGAGTTGCGCCAGAAGGGCGATTACATGGAGGAAACAGAGGTAACTGCCGATGATGTCGCCGAGATCAGGCCTGTGACGGAGCAGTTTGTGGAATCTGCCGAGCGTTTTTTGCTGAAGGGCAATTAAGTATACTGTCCCTGAATCCTCTGGACGCTCAAGACCTTTAGAATTGTATGGAGACTGGCCTCGATTTTGAGTTGTTTCTTCGTGATAGCAACAAGCACGTAAACCGACACGGCAAACCCTATCTGGGCTTTGACTGCGTTCTCCGATGTGCCATAGAAGGTCTTGATCCGCAGGTTCTGCTTGATCCATCGGATGAACAACTCTATCCTTAACAAAAAAGGAGATGGTAATGACATGTCCGTATAAACAATGCCACTACCACCTCCCATTTTGAAACAGCTTTAACTAATTATCTTATTTGAATATATCGTGAAAATCGTAACCGCCCTTATGTGTGTAATAGATTGTGGGTGCTATGGCTACGATAAGAACTACTATCATTAGTAATGCAAAAATAATCACATACATCACCTCCAAGTTGTTATTTTACCACAATTCCATGTACTACTGCACGAACTAAACTGATGTACAGGCAGCTGAGGAGATCATTGACGAGGTGAATTACCCCGACTACAAGGCGAGCTTCAAAACATACAAAAGCACAGTCAATCCTTCGGATTGACTGACTTGACTTTGGCCTTTTACTAGATATTTGAGAAGCGAGAGCTTGCAACTCTCGTTTTTTTTTGGCTATTATAATCTAGTCCTATAACTAGATTTGGAGTTGAGGCTATGGGCTATCTGCGGCGGCAGAAGGTGCCACCATCAGCGATGAAAAAAAACGGCTGGAATGATTGCTTCCTTCAACCGGTTAACGGCGGTCATTGATCCGTCGAGCCCTTCATATAGCCCGCTTCTCGTGAAAACCACCAGTGGCACAAATCATAGGAAATTAGGGGGCGCTCCCCGTATTTCAATCAAAAGGCCGCCAATAGGCCGCCTTTCCTGTTTACCACCAAACTACAACTCTTATTTCTCCAACAACTTCCTCGCAAGGCCATGCAGCTCCGCGTTTGCCAGCGCGACCACCTTTTTCTTTACCGAACGGGAATAATACTCCTGTTCCGTCTTTGTCAGGGGCAACCCTTCCAGCCTCTTCTTAAACAACTCCTTCTGCTTCGGCGAAAACATCTGCGACAGGGCAAAGGCCAGGGAATATTCCTCGTACTTTTCCTTGCGCTGCCTGCTCTTGTCGGCATTCTGCTCAAAATAGAGTTCAAATAACCCCTTCAGGCGTTCCGGGTCGAGATCCACATCACCCCACGCGAGAGTCCGGTTGTGGGCAAGGTCATTGCGCCACTGTTTCACCAGAGCGGCATCATCACTTGAGAGCTGCTTCTTGTACCTGCTCGACCAGGAAAAACTCAGGTGAAAGAAAGCATAGAGGGACAACGACAACAGCAAGAGCCGGTGGAAACGATCCTTGTCGTCCTGGGCGGATAACTGCTTCTCAACCAGATCATAAGCAAACTGGTAGGTGTCGGCGGCATTTGCCAACAGTACGGGAAACCCCTCCCAAAGCCTGGTGTCCCGGCTCTTTACTGCCTCTGCCAGCGTTTCGTTGACATCCAGTTCTTCATTTGGCTCGAACATCGGCAAACCGAGCCTGCTCAAACTCTTCATAAGTTTTGCGTCAGTCATACAGACCTCTCTTTTGCAGCAGCTCAAGGAAGTGCTGCATGTGCGGTCTCAGCCGCGCTTCCGCGACGTCAAAGCTGACCAGTTCGTTGAAGTGTCCCGCCAGCCGGTCAATGTCAAGGTCTGCCCTGTGCGCCTCCGCCAGACTCAGGCAGTCATCAAAATCGACCCTGGTCCCGCGCATCAGCTTGCTGGAGATAAGATCGTAGTCGTTCAGAATCCCGAGGTACAGATGAGAATATTCCTTGAGTGGACTGTTGCCATCTTTTTCCAGTGGAGACGTCAGCAGCTCTGTCGTGTGGATGAAATTTCCTCTAAAAATATCAAATTGAAAAATCTCCCCGGCCCGCTTCCAGCCAAAACCGGTGACCGGTTCATACTCCAGCGCTCTGAGTTGCTTTATCAGATACTTATGTTCCTGAATATTCGGGACCATGAAATCAACATCTTTGGTCGATGGCTTGACCCCAGACAAGGTCATGGCCGTCCCTCCGCACGCGATCAGATGAACCTTGCGCTTGAGGAAACGGTTCCACTCTTCCAGAACGTTAAGAAGGTGATCTTTGTTCAGTCTATATTCCATGTGTGCTCTTTAGTTCAATGAATTGTATTCAAAAATACATTTGATTGTACATTTACATACAAAACATGTTTTTGTCAAGCATGCAGCCTCTTCTTAAACAACTCCTTCTGCTTCGGCGAAAACATCTGCGACAGGGCAAAGGCCAGGGAATACACCTCGTGCTGTCGTGCTTTTCCTTGCGCTGCAAATATACCCGAAAATACCCTTACCGCTTCTGATACAATCACAGGCGACTTCAAGAAATGCTTGACTCACCGATATACCGGTTATGATATTGCTTAAAATATCAGGTTGGGAGAGCTGGGTTCGGGGGCGTAGTGAAACAGAGGATATCAAGGTATTCGTCACCGGCTCATCGTCACAGATGCTCTCCCGCGAGATCGGCACCAAGCTGACCGGCAGGCATGTGTCCTTTGGAGTCTACCCGCTTTCGTTTCAGGAATTTCTGTGAAGATGTAATCGATACCGCTGGTGGCAGGATTCAGTGCATTCCGGCGGCAAAATTTCTGCTGGGACTTGGGAGATGTCGATAAGAGGAGCTTCAGCAGAGCTTATCGGATTCCTGGTCCTCCGTACCCAGGGCGAAAGGGAATTTACTCCCGCACATCCTTGCTCCAGAACTGCATGGGGTGATCCCGTTTGACACCATCGGTCTCTAGCCACATGAAGCTGGTTGTTACCCCGGGGAGCCGGGCAAAATCGGTACGGGCAAGAAATCTTGTGATGGGGATGTAGTCACGCGGTCGCAAAGGGTGATCATCGGGGCGCTCAACCGTGGCGCAGGTGAGTCTGTGGTAGCGGCCGAGGGAACGGATGTGGCTTTCCAGTTGGTCAAGCAGCTTCCGGCCCAGCCCGCAATTACGGTAGGCCGGGCGGAAGAGCAGTTCCCCGACGTAATATATCTTGTTGAACGGAAATGTCGTCCCGGCAAAGGCGTCAAGCATCCGGGCGTCTTCATGGATAAGCGGCATGCCTGCAACCGCCCCGATAACCGCTTGCCCATGATATGCGAGAATGATGCTGGCATCGGGTGCCTCAGAATAAGTACCCAGGTAGGTGAGCTCATCTTCTCTCCGCCCTTGATACAGATATGGATACTCCTGGAAAATTTCGAGACGGAGCGTTGCCACATCATCCAGAATATCTGCAATCGCAGTCCCGGTCAGTAATTGCCCGGTAATTTCCCTGGTTCCGTTCATGTCGAGCCTCTCTGCTGATTCCCGATGGTTCAAGTTCAATACGATACATTTCAGTGCGGAAGCTGTTGTCTATTCCGCAGCGGACATCTGACGGAGTTTTGTAATGTCCCGTAACGGCGGAGCACCGAATTGGCGGTTATATTCCCGGCTGAACTGCGAAGGACTCTCGTAGCCTACCTGGAATGCTGCAGTTGCGGCATCCAGTGACTCCGCCAGCATTAAACGCCTGGCTTCATGCAGACGCAGATGCTTTTGGTATTGCAATGGGCTTAAAGCGGTCATAGACCGAAAATGGTTATGAAACGAAGAAGTGCTCATGCGTGCCTTGGAAGCCAGATCATCAATGCGAAGTTGCTGTGCGAAGTTATTTTTCAGCCATACAATCGCCCCCGCTATATGTTGACTCTGACTTCCCACCGCCGCTATCTGACGTAGACGCGCCCCCTGTTCTCCCACAAGTAAAAGGTAAATGATCTCCTTCCGAATGATGGGAGCAAGGATCGGAATGTCGTGCTCTTCATCAAGCAGGTCGATGAGACGCTGAAAGGCAGTGAGCAGTGGCAGGGTGATTTCGCTGGTTGCCATCCCATGACCGGATTGTTGCACACGATGATGGGGAAAATTACTGTCAATGAGCAGCTCTGAAACCTCCTGTATGTCAAACGTTAACTTGAGTCCCAGTAATGGCCTTTCTTTGCTCGCTTCGATCACCTGGTAAAATGTTGGAAGGTCCACAGACGTGATCAAATACTGGTGATCGTTATACACATACGTTTCATTCCCAAGCAGCACGCGTTTAGCACCCTGCACGACCATGCAAATGCTTGGTTCGTACACTGCGCTCATGGGTTCGGTCGGTTCGTCTTCTCTAAAAAGCCATAAAGCCGGGATCGCGCTTGGAAACTGATTGCCTTTGTTAGTCCATCGAGCAATACTCTCTCTAAGGGTTTCACGCGTCACTTCCATCCTGTTGTTCATGTAATCTCCACATCTGATTGTTATTACGCAAAAAGATACAACTCTAACGATACATCCATACTATCAAGCCTGAACCGGCCTTACAATATTTACGGAGTCTTTTGTCCGATTAGGCAAGAATCTAAAAGGATTGATCTATCTCTGTTTCCATCATCAGGGGTACGATGAAATCGACAAGAGTCAAGAAATGGGTACCTATGGAAAGGAGTTAGAAATGAACAATAATGGCTGAACAGGGATTCGTAACGTTGTCTTTGGATTTGTCTTTCTGGGGAGAGAGTGAGGGACAGCCCCGCAACACAGTCTCGCCGGAAATCTATGCCGAGGATTACAGTGCTGCGGTGGATTTCCTGGGCACCCGGCCGTTTGTTGACAGGGATCGGATTGGCGCAATCGGGATTTGCGGCAGCGGGAGTTTTGTCATCAGCGCAGCCAAGATCGACCCGCGCATGAAAGCCATTGCGACGGTCAGCATGTACGACATGGGCGCTGCCAACCGTAATGCGCTCAAACACTCCCTGACCATTGAGCAGCGAAAGAAAATCATTGCAGAGGCCGCGGAGCAGCGCTACGTGGAGTTCACGGGCGGTGAAACCAAATACACCAGTGGGACGGTGCATGAGCTAAATGCGGACACTCACCCCATTCAACGTGAGTTTTTTGACTTCTACCGCACCCCCAGAGGTGAATTCACTCCTAAAGGCTCGTCGCCAAAACTTACAACGCACCCGACGCTTACCAGCAACGTCAAGTTCATGAATTTCTACTCGTTCAATGACATCGAGACGATTTCTCCTCGTCCCCTGCTGTTCATTACAGGTGATCTCGCTCACTCCCGCGAGTTCAGCGAAGACGCCTACAAGCTGGCGGCCGAACCGAAGGAACTCTACATTGTTCCGGGCGCCGGACATGTTGATCTGTACGACCGGGTGAACTACATCCCCTTTGACAAGCTCACAGCCTTTTTTGCCAAAAATTTGAAATAATACCCCATAACCAAAAGGAGAAAAACTTATGTACAAAGCAAAAGCCTATTCCGTTGCCAGCGCAACATCATCGTTTACATCCGACACCATCCAGCGGCGTGAGACAACCGAACGTGACGTGCAGATCGAGATCCTGTTCTGCGGCATCTGCCACTCTGATCTCCACACGGTCCGTGACGAATGGAGCAGTGTCATGCCCACCACCTACCCCTGTGTTCCCGGCCATGAGATCGTCGGTCGGGTCACTAAAGTTGGCACCGCAGTCACTGATTTTAAAGCGGGCGATCTGGTAGGAGTCGGCTGTATGGTTGATTCAGACCATACCTGTTCCAACTGTCATGATGGCCTTGAGCAATTCTGCCCAAGTACAACCTTCACCTACAATTCCCCGGATAAACACCTGGGAGGGGTGACCTACGGCGGCTATTCTGAAAGCATCGTAGTCGATGAACGCTTCGTGCTGCGTATCCCGTTAAACCTTGACCTGGCCGGTGTGGCGCCGCTGCTCTGCGCCGGGATCACGACTTACTCGCCCATACACCGTTGGGGCGATCTCAAAGACAAGAAAGTTGGTATCGTCGGCCTTGGCGGTCTGGGGCACATGGGGGTCAAGTTTGCCCGGGCATTCGGTGCTCACGTCGTTGTCTTCACTACCTCTCCAAAGAAGAAAGAGGATGCCCTCCGCCTGGGCGCCCATGAGGTCATCATTTCCACCAATGCAGATGAGATGAAGCAACACGCCGGAACTTTCGACTTTATCCTCGACACCATCGCCGCCGATCACGACATCAACGCCTTCATCAATATGCTTGGCCGGGATGGCAACATCACTCTGGTCGGCGCACCGGAGACACCGCTTCAGGTCTCTGCTTTTGCTCTGCTGTTCGGTCGCAAAAGCCTCTCAGGTTCGCTTATCGGCGGCATTGCCGAGACTCAGGAGATGCTTGACTTCTGTGCCGAGCACAACATCACCTCTGATGTCGAGGTAATACCTGTCCAGAAGATCAACGAAGCATACGAAAGACTGGCAAAGTCGGACGTGAAGTATCGCTTCTCAATCGATATGGCGTCATTGAAGTCGGAATAAGAAAAGAGCCACTTCTCGGAAGAAAAGTGGCCGTGTCTTGAGTGCGGCGCATTCCTGGATAAAACGGAGTCATTTGCGTTACATCTACTGTTTTGAACGGTTGCTCCCTATCGAATCACCAGTTGATCAACGATAAGTTTGCCGCTCTGGACGGTGACAGGGCCGTCCAGGGTGGTGGAGCCGCTGCGGCTGGTGAAGTTGTTGGTATAACCGCCGGAGATGGTGACTGTTTTGCCCAGGTTGAGGTCGAGAGGGCCGGAGAGGTAGATGTTGGCTGTCTGGATGATCTCACCCGTCAGCGCTCCATCATAGGCACTCTGGAGCCCGGTGAAGTAGATCGGGGTACCCCGAATGATGCGGATGTCTTGCGCAATGTGAGTGAAGGTGGCGGTGATGACTTTGTCCGAGTCCATTTGAACGGTGCAGTCTACGGCAGCACCGGTGCAGTCACCCGACCAACTTGTGAAGGCGGAACCGTCGGCGGCAGCGGCATGGAGGGTGACCTCGCCTCCGAAGGCGGCTGACGTATTCGTATTGGTCGCAATGCCGCCGGGGGTGCTGGTCACGATACCGGAACCGTTGCCACTGAAATTGAGGCTGAGGGTGTGGCGAACACCCACAGTGAGGGTGACGCCGACGGAGACGGTCTTGGCGCCGATGCCGCTGATAGTGATGGTGTCAGTGTAGGTGCCGGGAGGCAGTCCGGCGACAGCGGCAGCGACGGTAATCTGCCCCGCATCGCTACCTGAGGTGGGTGTGATCGTCAGCCAGGAAGCGCTTTTGGCTGCGCTCCAGGTGAGTGTGCTGCCGCCGGAGTTGGAAATATTCAGCGGTTGTGCGGCAGGATCGGCCGCTCCCTCAAAACCGGTGAAAAGTAGATCAGTCGGGGAGAAGCTGATGGCCGGCAGCAGATCACCCGTGCCGGCCAAGGCATGGAGGTAACCGCCGGAGTGGCGATATGCCGCAGTCGTTGCGGTTTCAGGCGGAGACAGGTGGTTCATCGAACCCTGGTTACGGTAGGCGGAAGAAGAGGAGCTGAGCCCGCCGGGGCCGATGGAGGATACGGTTATCGATGAGGCTGAGCATGGTGCCGCCAAGGCGAGTACCGAGAGAGCCGCCAGGAGATGGATGGTATGATTTTTCAATCTCATTGCTCCTTCCGGGAGAACTGCCCCACTCTTGATTACTGGCAATTGGCGCCCAGTGCCGTGTAGGTATCGCCATCATATACCCCCACGCAGTTATAGGTTCCCAGAGCATTCACAGGCCCGCCCGTAAGCTTGCTTCCACCGATTTTGAGGGTGAAGGCGGCGGCGCTGTTAGAGATGCTGAAGTTACTCCCCTCGAACGAGGAGCGGTCAATCAGCAGGGTGTATGTTGACAGAGATCCAGCCGTTATGCTGTTGACCATGCCGATATTGCTGTCCGCATAGGTTGCTGACGCGGTGACGTTGCTCATGCTCGCCGATGAATCTTTGTTGTACACGCCATAGCTGTTTGTCCCATTCATTGCTGTGGCGGTGACATCAATCATGGTCGGATGCGATCTGTCATTGTTGTACACACCGTAGATATACTTCGTCCCCGAAGCTGTGGCAGTGACATTGAGCATGGTAGGATAGGAAAAATCGTTGTACACACCATAACAGATTGTATTCGGGGCGGTGGCGTTGGCGGTGGCGGTGACATGGTCCATGATAGTAGAGGATTCTAAACCGTTTCGCACCCCATAGTTGGTTGTCCCATCTTTTGCGGTAGCGATAACATTATGCATGGTCGGAGAACTGTAATAACTGGCAATACCGTAGCTGGCAGTGCCTCCCGAGGCGGTGGTGGTGACGTTGCTCATTTTTGTGGAAGCATAGCTGTTGTACACACCGTAGTTGTAACTCCCCCCGGACGCGGTGGCGGTAACATGGTCCATGATAGGAGTGGATTCTGCTCCGTTTTGCACCCCATAGTTGGTTGTCCCATCTTTTGCGGTAGCGATAACATTATGCATGGTCGGAGAACTGTAATAACTGGCAATACCGAAGGTGGCAGTGCCTCCCGAGGCGGTGGCGGTGACGTTGATCAGGGTTGGGTCGGATGCGTAGTTGTATATGCCATAGTTGTTAGTTCCTCCCGAAGCCAAACAGGTAACGTTGGACTGTTTTGGGGCGTTATAGGCATAATAGTTTACAAGTGCCGCTACATTCGTTCCTGGTCCGATGTTTTTAATAGTCAGCATACGAATCTCGGCGCTGTGCCCATTCACCACGCCGCTCATTGGATATGAACCAGAGTTTACCGCACCAGTGATGGTCGTGACATTTTCTCCCGAGCCTTCAAGGTCCACGTACTGCTGCATAACCAGGGTGGTCGAACCGATGTTGTAGACCCCCGGCATGATCTTCAGCAGACAGGGGTTTGCTGCCGAAGGAGTGCCGCACCAACTGGCGATAGCCCCCATGGCGGTCACCGGGTTGGTGTAGTCACCGCCGCTCTGGGCCACTACTGCAACCTTGCCGTATTTCTTCTGTACGTTAAGAGGAAGGCGGGCATCCGGGATGGTGCCGGAAGTGAAGTTCGATGCATTCAGGCTGGTGAGCGTCGCACCATTGCCGGTGAAGGAGTTGTTGGTATTCGTCAGGATGAGTGTTTGTGAATAGGTTCCAGAAAGGCTGGTAGTGGGGACGGTCCCTGTGAGCTCTGATGCATCAAGGTTCGTCAAGTTTGCCCCGTTGCCGTAAAAGTTACCATAAATGACATTACCAACATTGGTCAAACCGAGAGCAAGCGAATAGATCCCGGAGATACTGGCATTGGGGATTATTCCGGAGGTGATATCCGTGGCGCTGTGGAAATGGCTGTCGACCCATTTTGCCCGATATGCATAGGGAGTGCTGGCCAAGGGTTGGCGGGGACTAAGTTCCACATCATTCCCAACTTTGATTCCGAGATAATAACGTGTGTCGAAAGGTAGTGTCAGGGGGGTTACGGCTCCAAGGCTGACCGAGTAGATGCCTTTGTCTATGGAGATGGTCTGATTCTCGGACCAGAGGGCGGTGCCTCCAGTGCTGGTGGTGTAAAGGGAAAGGGTGATCGTGACGCTGCCATTGACCGGGACTCCGCCAGCATCAGTGAGATAGCCCTGGTATCCCACTTCTTGCGGCACAGCGGCAAATGATCCTGAGGCAAGTGTCAGAACTGCGCTTAATATCATGCCTGTAACTCTCTTTAGCATATTCCCTCCCCTGTTAGCGCAACGGTATGTCATCATAAACCCAGTGCTATAATGAGAAACTATGGGGCCACGTATATAAGAGCGCAATTGGGATGTCAATGAGAAAAACATACAGGATTTGACGCGACTTCAACGCCTTAGGCCTCCAACAAAACCGTATGACAGAGAGAAGTTCTCGGTCTGGAAACCTGAATGAGGAGGATGGAAATATTGAAAATGAAGCGTGAGGATGTTGATACTGAAAAGCGAGTGGTTTTTATTCCAAAGCAAAAGCAGGTATGAGAGAACAGACATTGGTGAGAATATCAGGACACAGAACACTGGCTATGGTTGCCAAATATGCACACGCCAACGGAGAGCATATTCAGGCTGCAACGGATAAGCTGGTGCCAACCAGACATTCTCAACTTCCTTTATCTGGCCTATCAGCACTTCGCATTTTACAGTGCATAAAGATCTCCATGCTGTGAATTGGAGAGGGGCGCGGTTTCCCGCTTTTCTTCCAGGCGGCTGTGATGTGCTTTTCTTATCGGATCGACACCTACGGTTACCCACCCTGAGGAACGAAAGAACTTTGTAATCTTACCTGAAATGATAAATTCTTCGATTTGCGTTTTTTTGAGCACACCAACAGTGTTGTTTTTGAAAAGTACGCTGATAAGCATGACACCTCCTCCTTAGAAATACCCCGATTCCAAAAAAAGATAAAAATTCTTGCAGGGATAATAAGGAAGCCGGACTGGGTTGCAAAAATCAGTCTGGCTTCCCTGGTTTAACCTGCTCTCAAATCGATCGCCTGGAAACAGGATGCGTGCTGTAACATACTACGGGGCGGTAATGGTATTTGCGATTAAAGTCACCGCGGTTTGTGCCAGCGCCCTGCCGCTCAGCGTTGCGCCGGTATTCATCGAAATCAGCGTTTGACTCAATATGATGCCCTTGACGTCAGCCGTTGTTCCAAGGGTCGCTTTGCCGGATACCTGCCAGAATATGTTCTTGGCCTGTGCTCCGCCTTTCAGGGTGACTATGGCGCCGTTGTTTACAACCATATCGCCGGCCATCTGCAGGATCCAGATATCGTTTGGTCCACCAGCAAGAGTAACTCCATTTGTGATTGAAACTCCTGTGGACCATTTGTAGAGGCCGGGAAGAAGTGTCATCCCGCTGATATCTCCGCCGCCCAGTTCAGTGAAATTCGGTGATACTCTTCCGGCGGCGTCAGTGAATGCGGTTTCCATATCGCCAATAGCGGTGGTCATTTTAGTAGGAGTAGGCGGAGCATAGTCGGCTGCGTATATCTTCCCGGTCACTAAAGACGAAGTAGAAAATGTATTCGTGGAATCCGCGATCAGTCCAAATCCGGTCATGGAAGTTGCGGCGATAGGACTAACGCCCATACTGCCGACAATGGCGGTGGTTCCGGTGGTCGTGATTCCTGTTTTAGTCAGGAGCACAAAATTGCCGGCGGTGCCAAGATTTACAGCCTTGGGACCTGCGGCGCTTGTATCAGCGGTTGGAGTACGGTCATTGTCGTCACTGTCGTCATGCGAACCGGCGAAGGCAGGCAGGCTGCACATGAAAACACTCATAACCAGCATCGATAAAAGATAAGCTTTCCGTCCGATAAATCTTTTCATAAATTCTCCCTTTGGATTAATGTTAACGGTATTTGTGTGTTACTAACCTGCTGATACGTATCACTTTCCATTTTTCACCTCCCTCTAATAAACGTTGATAGCCTCCGTCCTGTTGCATCCCCTTCACAAAATCTCAAGAACCTGCATTTGAGTGAGACAGATAACGTGTTTAGTAAGAGCAAGCAGCCTGCCAATCAGCATCAAGAATGTGGTGGCTGGATTAAGCCATTGATAACAGCGTATTAGGTCGGAATGGAAAAATGCGAGGTGTATGAAATGACTGGTTTGCTCTCAGCTTTCTGCGGAAACCTCAAATAGTTGAAGAAAATTGTGTGGGTGAGGAATTCCGGGGCCATCATACTGCGTCGGCAATAGAAAAGAGCTCCTGCCACGCTCCCTGGCATTTGCCAGCATCTTTTCCTCCAACGGCGCCAACATCTCCAGCAACTGTTCGCGTTCGATCTTGCTGAGCATGACGTCATTCTGCTTTTTCAGGCTGATCAAGAAGAAGCGCATCCCGTCTGCCGCGACAGGCGTATAATGAATGAGTAAAAAGAGAAGTCCTGCTGACACATGTTACACAGTTTATACTGGCCCGGCAGAAGCGGGCCGAAAGGAGACACTCATGTACGCGATTATTGGAGCTTCAGGACATATAGGGAGCAGGGTAGCGGACAAACTGCTCAATAAAGGTGAAAAGGTGCGGGTCATCGGCAGGGATGTCACGAGATTGCAGCAGTACGTGAACCGGGGTGCCGAGGCGACGGTGGGGGATCTGCGGGACACGTCGTTCCTGACAGGTGCTTTTAAGGGGGCGAAGGCTGTCTTCGCCATGATACCCCCCAATTATGGTGCGCCCAATTTCCGCGCCTATCAGGATGTGACGGGCATCAGCATCGCCACGGCCATCGGCGCTGCCGGCGTCACCCGCGTGGTGAACCTGAGCAGTCAGGGGGCGGACCTGCTCCGGGGCACCGGACCGATCGTCGGACTGCACGATCAGGAAGAACGGCTCAACGCCCTGCACGGGGTGCATGTCCTCCATCTACGCCCCACCTACTTTATGGAGAACCTGCTGGCGAACGTGCCGCTCATCCATGAGCACGGCTTTGCCGGTTCGTCGGTGCGTGGCGACCTGAAATTCGCCATGATCGCCACGGCCGATATCGCCGAACGTGCGGCAGGACACCTGCTGGCGCTGGATTTTACCGGCACGTCCATTCGGGACCTGCTCGGCCAGCGTGATCTCTCCATGAAAGAGGCGTTCACCATCATTGGCCGGCGGATCGGCATCTCCGACCTCGCCTATCGGCAAATTCCCTACGATGAGTTCGGCGAGGCGCTGGTTGACATGGGGATGAGCCGGAATATGAGCCGGCTGTTCATCGAGATGAGCGATGCCCTGAACCGGGGTCTGTTCGCTGTTAACCGGCCGCGGAACGCCGACACCACCACGCAGACTTCCATCGAAATGTTCGCAGATCTGTTCGCCGAAGTCTACCGGGGGGCGGCACCGCGCCTCGCTGCCTGAAGGTGCGTCAGGAACGCCAGACAGATAAGAAAGGCGGCCATTACTGGCCGCCTTTTCTTTTGGTATCTTTAGCCACCCGATCCCTATGACCCTCTATGGCTTCCGGGGTAATGGTCGTGCCAGGTTGCGGCATCAGTTCCCAGAACGGTTCCCGATCGAGACGGGAGAAGGGAAAGGCGATGCTGCTGGTCTGCCCCAGCGGGATGATCCGCCGCCAGTAGAGGTTGAACAGTTCGTTCAGTTCCACCAGAAATACCGGTTTCATCCCTCATAATTGTGCTCTTAAGCGGTGCCTTGCGATTGGTGGCGTCGGTCCAGATTGGGCCGGGGGCGCGGCCCAAGGGAGGCGAAGTGTTTGATTGAGGTGGTGAGATCAGTCATCGTTTCTTTCAGTCGGTCATACAATTTGTATTGAGTTGAGACACGACCCCTATTAGACCCCGCTGAATTGTTGGAACCTGAAAAACGATAACCTTCCCCATGACGCAACCGATAAACAGGCGCTTTCCTTCAATGGTTTGCGCCTGTATCCGTTTTACAGACATGCTACCACCTGCCCTGACCGGGATCGGCCTTTATGGGGCAAATATGGATATTGGTATTTATAATTCTGACAAAGACAATCGATATTCATCAAAAAGGTCTCGACATTCTTGAGCAATAAACATTTTACTTGGTGTTTTATTAGATTCATTATAGATAGCTTCTGTAGATAGTAAATTTTCAGTTGTTTGTAGTTGTGAGTCTAGCATGTTATTAATCCTACTATATATTAATTGCATATCACTGTTGGATATGCCTTTTCTAGTAAGAAAAACACTTTTAGGTTTATATTTTAAGTCACTTCGTAATAAATTAATATTATTTGGATGAAATGCCATACCAAGAAATACAAAAACTTCAGCCTCTTGCATTGCATTATGAACTTGTTTAAGTCCTTCTGTGTCCGAAACTTTTTCGGTATAAGTTCTTAAATTTGTAAGGATGTCTTCAGTTGTAGGATAGCTATTGCTACCAAATGAAACGTAATTGCCTATAGACCCATATGGACGATAAACAGTAAGTTTATCAACAAGATATTTTGCCTCTTCTTTTGATACATTATAATGCTTATAGAAGGCATGTAACAAAAAATGCTCCAAACTACGATCATAGTTGAAATTTACTACAATTACGTTATTAAAAACATCTTCAAGGTTTGTTTTTGGTAGCTGTTTTGTTAGTAATCGATAAAATTTTGAATACCACGTATCTTCAACAGAACTAAAATTTATCGAGTTATAAGTATTACGTGGATCGACATAGAGGGAACTATTTTTTTCTGCCTCCAAGATCGAATGTGCAATTGCCACTTTACCGCAAATTTTAATACATTCGTTATCTTGGTGGGCGTCAATAAAATCATCAATTGAATCAGACAATATAATTCCGTCGCGGATATGCCAGCAAGCATTTGCAATGTCATTAAGTTTATTAGAATATGTTTGTGCTAATCTTGAATATATTTTTAAATCCCCTTTATGCGTGCTATCGCTATAACGATCAAAGTTTATATCAAGTTTAGTAGAAATCTGTTTCCTTAATTCGGAACCTAGTGGGAAACCAACTTCAAAACTTGCTCCCGCGCCGAGTATGAATACTGTTTTTGAGTTGAGCATAAATTTAACCCCTCCACTTTTGACACGAAGCCATGTTTTTATTCATATCATTTCACCGTCAACGACTGACCCTATATTGACCCTATGAAAAGAATTATAAAAAAGCCACCTAGAATTTATAATCTAAGTGGCTGTTTTTATTGGCGTCCCCGAGTCGATTCGAACGACCGGCCCCTTCCTTAGGAGGGAAGTGCTCTATCCAGCTGAGCTACGGGGACAAAAGCTTTGTTTATGGTACACTGCACATCTAACGCCCTTGATTATCAGTGAAAACTCTGTTACTGTCCTGCCGACTAATCAACATTCATCAATGTTCAACAACGCCTAATAGCACTCAAAATCATTCAAAAACGTGTCCCAATTGGTCATGGATTGGTCATGAGAAAAGGGGGCTGGTCATGAAAAGAACAAAGGGTGATGCCCTGCCACTTAAAGAAAGCCAAGTCAAAAACTTCGCGCCGCCCCCGGAAGCTGCGGAAGCAAAGTTGTTCGACGCCAACACAGCCCTTGTGCTGCGCGCGAACCGGAGCCAAAAGGACGCGACCAAAATAACAAAACATTGGCTGCATCGTCATATTGTTGACGGGAAAAAGCGTTATGCACCAATTGGCACCTACCCGAAAATGAGCATAGCACAAGCCCGTGAAGCTTCAAAGAACTGGATGCCGACAGAAAAAACAAGCGCCACGGCGGCGCTGACTACATCAACGCCAGCAAAAGGGTATGCGGCAATGAGCTTTGGCGACGTCGTAGATACATATATCGCGAAAACGCGCAAACCGTCAACCACAAAGACATGGTTAAACATTGCCGAAACCTACCTCACAAGCGAGGAATTGCGCAAAAGGCCCGCCCCGTCAATTACTCCGGCTGACGCATGGCAAATCATCGAGACGGCCCGCACAAAACGAATGGTGCGCGAGAAAGCACCGCGAGGTGTCCGGGGGCAAATTATCGGGGAAATCCCTAAAAAGCCGACGCCCGGCGTGGCGGAAAAGCTGTTTTCCTTGTTGCACGCTGCCTTTGCCTCGGCTTTGGCTCAACCGGCGGCGGACGAAAAGATTTATATTAACCCGTTTGGCCGCATCCGCGACCACGATGTTTACGAGCAGGAAGTTACCAACCGTAAAACGGACGAACCCCGTGCCCTTACACTCACTGAAATACCGAAAGTCTGGTGCAATCTAAACAAACCGCACGGCCACGGGACGCCGGTAGCCGCCCGCGCGCTCATGCTCATGCTAGTAACGGGCCAGCGGCCAACCGAAGTAGCCTCACTGCGGCGCAGCGAAATTTTACCGCCCGACGAGGACGGCGACAGGTGGTGGCGAATACCACCGGAAAAAATCAAGACATGCAAAATGACGAAAAAAAATAAGTGGTCACCACATTTTGTCTATTTGTCGCCTCTGGCGCTGCGAATAATCGGCGACGGCGACGGCGATATTGTTTTCCCTAGCCGCAACACCCACGGCGAGATTACCGCATACGACGCACACAGCCTGATTAGCCTTATCAACAAGCCACGCGAGGGCAGGGTCGCTAAAGAAAAATGGGTTGGCGCTTTTGAGGCATGGTCGCCGAATGATTTGCGCAAAACAGTGCAAACCACGCTTGAATTGACACTCAAATGCCCGGCGGAGATTTCAGCAGCCATGCTCAACCACGATATAAGGACTAAAATCAGGAAAATCTATACAGTCATAACCGACGACACCTACCGCTTTGATAAGAAAGAGTGGTTCACGCGTTGGGCGGAGTGGCTGGAGCAGCATATCGGACGCGAGCACACGACTACAATCCGCAATGAGGACCCGCCAAAATACGATATTGAAACGCTTACCCGGCTGGTCGCCGACGGCTTGTCAAACCGGGCAATAGCTGAACAGTTTGGCGCGGTCAGCGAAACAGCAATCAGGATGCTGCGAAAAAAGTACGGAATTGCGCCACTCAAAGAGCGCCGAGCGCCGAGGAAAGTCGCCCGCGTAGAGAATTGAGGCGGGGCAGTGGTTGCAAAATACTCCGTTGCCGAGATGTGATTCGACCTATCCCTCAACAGCTATGTGCTATTCCACCGCTGATTTGCATTATACAGTGCTGACGTTGTATAATTGCCAAAATAACTCAAGGATTTTGCTTTTATGACCATCGTCAGACGAAATCGCAACAAGCCCAAGATTCCGACAGCAAATGGCACAACAATACTTAATGAGCTAGCGAAACGCGGCCTCTCTCTATCTGCCTGGCTCGATAATTATGGCCTGAACAGAAAATATCAGCGAATAGCCAGCGACATCATTTTCGGGAAAGCCCTCGGAATCAATGACACACGTGGTAAAAATGGTGGTACTGTCCGGGCGCTTATGACAGCTATGCAATCTGAGTTCGGTGTTGCATGGAGCTGGATGGCCACGGTTTCACCAAGCGATATGTCGTATTATCGGCGCCAACTAGTGAAAATGTCGAATCCTGAAATCCCAAACATTCGTGCATACCGTGCATCTTTTAATGATGACGACCCCGACGAACTGCACGCCCACATTAAATCGGAAGCCATGTGCATAGTGCACGG
>Ga0209417_1003847_pt1 | contig 19132 bp, 9 predicted proteins | sample RifGroF2_FD_184002 | JGI IMG/M metagenome (GOLD analysis project Ga0209417, IMG submission 184002) | Groundwater microbial communities from Rifle, Colorado, USA - Groundwater F2 (SPAdes) (version 2) | ecosystem: Environmental > Aquatic > Deep subsurface > Groundwater | place: Rifle, Colorado... | reverse complement strand
CTCCATGCATGGAGCAAATGGAGATGATTTTACCCTACAGCTTCCACTAGGTTCGGTTGTTACGAATCTTGAAACGGGAGACGTTGTTGAGCTTACCAGAGATGGTGAAAAGATACGCTTACTGCAAGGAGGAGCAGGAGGCTTCGGAAATGAACACTTTAAGAGCTCTATCAATCAAACTCCGATGGAGGCGACGCAAGGCAAGGAAGGTGAACATGGGAAGTTCCATATAGAATTAAAACTCATAGCAGATGTTGGTTTGGTAGGGTTACCAAATGCAGGGAAGACGAGTCTACTGAACGCACTTACCAATACAGATGCTCGAGTTGCTGACTACCCGTTCACAACTTTAGATCCAAATCTTGGAGTGTATCACAAATATATTCTTGCTGATATTCCTGGTCTAATAGAAGGTGCTTCAGAAGGAAAAGGACTTGGTCACAAATTTTTGCGACATATTACTCGTACAAGCGTGATAATGCACTGTATCTCGTTGGAGCGTGATAATCCAATTCAGGATTATGAAGTAATTCGTAAAGAACTTTCTAGTTATCCCGATATTATAGAAAAAAAGGAATATATTATCCTTACTAAAAGCGATACGGTCACAAAGAAGGCTGCTGAGGATATACAAACAATGGTTGAGACTAACCTTAACAAAAAAGTTTTAAGCATCGTTTCAGTCTTAGATGACGATGCAATCAAAAATTTTGGTGATATTTTGATTAAGGTACTACGTGATATAAAAACTGAAGTATAGGACTTACACAAACGGTCTACCACAAGGTCATTCCCATTTTTATAGTCGCTATGCTCCTTAAAAATTAGGTTGCATTTCGGTGTCAAACTTTACAAAATGTCGTTCACTCTACAACATGTACAGCTCACTCCATTTTGCTTGTTTTCCTAGAACTGAATCCGTTTGAGTAATTCCTATGAAAGAACAAATGTACACATTGCGTTTATACGAACAATGGGCTATCGTAGTAGACGATAGCCTATTTTTATAACACCACTTATGACAACGTATCTTCCAACAATTGGTCTCGAAATACATGCAGAGCTTAAGACAAAAAGTAAGATGTTTTGTGGATGCGCCAATAACCCAGACGAAAGTCACCCAAACAGCTTTATTTGTCCTGTGTGTATGGCACACCCAGGAACACTGCCTGTGGTTAACGAAGTAGCTGTAGAGCAAGTGTTACGCGTAGGAGAGGCTATCAATGGCACTATAGCAACTTTTACTGAGTTTGATAGAAAGAATTATTTTTATCCTGATATACCAAAAAATTATCAGATTAGTCAGTATAAATATCCATTGATAAGCGGTGGCAAGATTGGAGATGTTACAGTAACGAGAATTCATCTAGAAGAGGACACAGCTCGTTCCGTCCACTCAGCTGTAGGGAGCAAGGTAGACTTCAATCGCGCAGGAGTTCCTCTCATGGAGTTAGTAACTGATCCCGTTATCCATGACGCGAAAACCGCAGTCTCTTTTGCTAAAGAATTGCGTCTTGTACTCAAATATTTGGATGCTAGCGATGCAAATCTCGAAAAAGGCGAGATGCGCATTGAAGCGAACATATCGGTTGCACGAGAAGGAGAGGTTTTAGGAACAAAAGTTGAAGTTAAAAATCTCAACTCATTTAAAGCTGTCGAACAAGCAATAGAATTTGAAATTAAACGGCACTTGGAAATGTTAAAACGAGGTGAAAATATTATCCAAGAAACCCGAGGATGGGATGAGAATAAGCAAAAAACTTTTTCGCAGAGAATAAAAGAGGAGTCACACGACTATAGATACTATCCAGATCCCGATATACCAAAATTCTTTCTTGACGAGATACCAAGATTTAACAAGCTTGTTTTGCAAGAGAGTTTGCCTCAGTTGCCTTGGGAGTTACGGAAAATTTATGTAGAAGAGGGAATGAAAGATCAAACAGTTGAGCTTCTCGTTGGAAATCAGGAGCTAAATACCCTGTATCAAAATGTTTTGAAATTTCTTGAAAAGAAAGAAGACAGTGTGCTAACCGCAAACTACCTTACGAGTGATATTATGGGATTGTTGAGTAAACAAAACTATACTGGGAAACAGATAGAAGATATGGATGCAAAAGAGTTTGCGGAACTTATTGGGCTAATCTCAAATAAAATCTTAAGTTCTCGTGGAGCAAAAGATGTTCTAGCTATCTGGGTGCAAGAAGGAGGTAGTCCAAAAGCTATTGCAGAACGTATTAACGTTATCCAGATTTCTGATGATTCAGAATTACAATTAGTAATTACTAGAATAATTTCTGAAAATTCTCTATTAGTTGAAGAATACAAGAAAGGTAAGGATTCAGTCTTACAGTTCTTAATTGGATTAGGCATGAAGGCTACTCGAGGTGCCGCAAATCCTGAGAAACTAACGGATCTACTTAGAAAGGAATTAAAATCATAGTTATAATACGATGTAAAACCACTCTCTCACATAAACGAGAAATGAGAACATGTAATGGTTTTCCACACTACACAAGAGACACCTTCCGTGTAATAGACATATACTTGAAGTATGAGTGAAGGTAATATTCTCATTGAGGGGAAAGAGTACGTTTCTTCAGATAGAGCTGCAAAACTTGTGGGTTATACAAAAGACTATGTAGGCCAGCTCGCTCGTGCAGGTAAAATTGAGGCCAAAAGAATCGGTAGAAGTTGGTATATTGCTCAGGATTCCATCAATAAGCATAAGCTTTCAGTTCATTATATATTGACCAAACCAAAGAAACCAGGAAGAAGAGAAAATGAAAGTGACGAAATATCTAATATATATATAGAAAATTCGTCTGAAGCAAATGCGAAACATGATCATGTTTTACAAGCTGATAATAGCGTGAATGAGAATGCGATACACAATGATGATGAGTTTGACCTTTTGCCAAGGTTGAAGGAAAAGAAGCGTGATGTACTTTTACACACGGATATTCGATTTGAAGAAGTGCATGAGGTACCAGAGACAAAAGTGTTCAGTGATTTTGATATACATAATAATCACGTTAAAAGTATACCCATACGCAAGCCAGTAAAAGAAATAGTACGTGTGCCTTCAAACCATTTACAACAAAAGCAGTTTAAAATCCATGCAACAAGACACATCAAACCATTGGTTGGTGGAATTGTTGTAGACGGTATCCGTAAACCTGATGCAAATCGACATGTACAGTCGTCCTTGCCAAAGAATGTACGAAGAGAAATAGTCCCTAATTCTCACAGATTGCAAAGAAATTTTTCACCTAAACATGAGTTCGAGCAAGAAAACAAGGAGAATTCAAAAGTTGTTCCTGTCATAGGAGCTATCGTTGTCTTTACAATTTTTGTGGTTGTATATATGTTTATCTCAACAAGTTAGGATGTAAGGCCTACACTAAGAAAGCTTCTCAATTCACATACTCTGTTTTGTTTGGTAAGACTTGCACTATTCACACCGTAATTCATTTAATTGAGTGAATTGTTGGTATACTTACCATATGGTAAAAGCTCGTGCAGCACGTTTTTTTGTGTTTGTTCTTTGTGTTTATTTGGCGTGTCAATGTTTTCTTGTCCAAAATATTTCAGCTCAAGAATATGCAACAGTAGCATCACCAGTTTTGGTAGAGGGAGTCGTCCGCAATCGTGACGTGATTTCTTATGGTTCGGAGGAAAACATGTTTCGGGCGAGCAGATCTTTTGCAGATGAATCAATGTTTGGAGTTATTGTAGATGATCCGGTTTTATATATGGAGCCTCAAACACTTCTTGATGAAAGAGCGAGGCCTGTAGTGCGGTACGGAGAGGTATTGGTGAACGTGTCGACACTTGGTGGGGATATAGAAGCGGGAGATATTATAACCACATCTCCCATACCTGGTGTTGCACAAAGAACTGTACCTGTGGATGCCTCATACATACTCGGTTTTGCCCTTGAATCAATGACATTGAACGGGGAACGTATTGAATATGATGGAAAAGAAATACTTTTTGGTACAGTACCCATTACCTTGAGAATTGGCCCATACTTAACACAAGAGGGTGTAGAATTTGTTGCTTCAAATAAAGAGTACATATCAATTATTGAAAACTTAAAAAATAATGAGTCATACAAAGAAGTGGTGTTGGATCAAGATGCCATAAGTGCATTTAAAGTCTTTCGTTACGCGCTTGCGGCGCTGGTAGCTATTACCGCACTTATTGTTTCAGTAAATAGATTTGGTGATACCTTTAAACAAGGGGTGGTGTCTATTGGAAGAAATCCGTTAGCGCGTACTCAAATTCGTTCAATCTTGTTTTGGAACGTCCTACTTATAGTGCTTGTGACAGGCGCCGGGCTGGGTATTGCAGCCGCAATTATTCTAATGCCGTGATGTAAAATATTGTATGAATCAAGCAACGTTAAGTGAAAACATAATGACTTCAAGTACTTTATTTCAAGGATGGGGAACCATAGAAATACTGCTCGGAATGTCTTTGTTTATTTGTGCGGGTTTGCTGTTCGTGCTTATTACGATTATATATCGGCAACGCACACCAACGCTGATGCCTGAGAAAGCTAAAGAAGTACTCATAAATGCTGAAGAAAGGGCCCATGCCATCATTACCGAGGCGAGAATAGAAGCACGGAATTTACGAAGTACAATTGAAAAAGAGAGACTAAAAGCGTTAAGCGAAGATCATCAAGCAGTAGAACGTTTTCTTGATGCCTACAGATTTCAATTGGAAAAAAATATAAAGGAACTTTCATATGGTGTCGAGAAAGAGCATTTGCACGCAACGAGCCGTTTTGTTGAATCACTTCAAAATATTGAAGGGCGTGTCTCACTTAACGCTGATGAAGCGAAGCACAGTATGGATTCTTTTACCAGTCAGTCGAGTACTCTGTTTGAGCGCCTTTCATATGAAATCGAAAACGTTGAGGAGGGTATTCAGCATCTTGCATTAGCCCTTGAAGAAGCTGCGGAAAATGAATCAGATAAAAATGCTCAGATAGTTCGTGAGGAGATGCAGAAAATTGGAAAAGAAACAGCACGTTCAGTTGTTGAAGTGGCAAAAGGTCTCAATGAGGTACTTAAAGTAAATCTTGAAAAGGAATTTAAGTCAATTTCAAAAGAGCTTGGTCAATACCGAGAAGCGCGTATGCGACTTATTAATGAACGTATTCTTGTGCTTATAGAAGAGACGGCGCAGATAGCACTTCAGAAAAAACTCTCGCTGGAAGATCAAGCAGAACTGGTTTACCGCTCGCTGGAAGAAGCCAAACAACGAGGGGTGTTTGTGTAAATAAACAAAAATGTTAGTAAAAATTATTAGTACCATGCTACGCAATACCTATACAACGGATGATTTTATTGAGCGCTTAGGTTTGATGCGTAAATTTTACAACAAACGTTTATTTGCCGATGGAGAGGATGCTGTATTGCGTGATGTGTTACGAGATGATTGTGACGAACGTACGCTTACTGTGCTTGAAAATTGGCTAGAAACATTTACAACGGACAGTATTCAACCTCTTGTTATATATGAAGCACTTGATTCTATACAAGAAGATATGATGGGGTTGCCCGCTGTTACACTGTATGTACCTGTACGCTTTGCCCCTGAGGAGACTGAAAAATTTGGTAAATGGTTTCGTGAGAATATACAACCAAATATTTTGGTTTCATTGCGTATAGACCCTCGGGCAACTGGAGGATGTAGTTTTATTTGGAAAGATGTTTTTTATGATTTTTCACTCAAATATTTTATTGATAAACAACGAGAAGATATTGTAGCTTCTTTTAATAAATACATGCATGCAAAATAATATGCTCCAAAAAGAAGTTGGTCTTGTACGTGCGGTAAAGCATTATCTTGTTTCTATTGAAGGATTACCGTCAGCTAAAGTACATGACATTATCGTAAATGAGGAAGGTAAGCGTGCTCTTGTTACTGCGTTGTCCCATGACGCTGTGGAGGCTATGGTTCTTGATGTGGCAGAAGTACATCCTGGGCAACAATATGAGATGCATCCACAAAAAAACCAACTTTCAATAGGGGAACATCTTTATGGCCGAGTGATTAACGCATTGGGTGATCCTATAGACGCTAAAGGGGGATTCCCACCAAAAAATAAACCCCTCATTCTTGAACGCGAAGCTGGAGATTTAGCACATCGCGAAGGTATATATTCTCAACTTGAGACTGGTTTTTCTATGATCGATACGGTGCTTCCTGTTGGAAAAGGTCAGCGTCAATTGTTAATGGGTTCTGTACGAAGTGGAACTGATATTTTTTGTCAAAAAGTAATAGTAAATCAAACTGGAAACAATAGCGTTTGTATATATACCACCATCGGAAAACCAGCTACCTACGTACGGAGACTGACAGAAAGATTGTTTTCGGGAGCAGCTAGAAATAATACTATTATTGTTGCCACCACTTCAGAAGACCCAGCTCCACTCTCAACCATCGCACCTTCAGTAGCTTTGTACATTGCTGAGCATTTTTGTGATGAAGGAAGAGATGTAATTCTTGTATTTGACGACCTGTATACACATGCAAAATATTTACGGGAAATTGCACTGCTGGAAGGAAATTTGCCAGGCAGAGAGTCATATCCAGGTGATATTTTTTTTCGACAAGCACACCTGATTGAGAGAGCTGGCAATTTTATTGATAAGGGCTCTATAACATTATTTCCTTTGTTGCAAACAGATATTGAAAGTACGACAGATCTTATTGTGACAAATATCATGGGTACCACGGATGGCCACTTTGCGTTTTCTCCTGAGCTTTATGCACGCGGAATCTTTCCTCCAGTCTTGGAAGAAGAGTCGGTAACTCGTGTGGGTAAACATACGCAAAGTATTGTGCAGAAGCAACTCTCAACTGCAATAGTATCATTGCTTGCAGATGCGAAAGAGCAAGAAAGATACACTCAATTTGGAACACAAGTTTCTGAGTCAACTCAGGGAATAATAAGTATGGGTGCGTCAATGCGTGTGTTACTCAATCAAAACGAGAATGAAAGTCTTCCTATTGAAACACAAACCATTCTTCTCTCACTCGTCTTTACTAGTTTTTCATCGGAAAAGGATGCTGCTTTTTTTAGCAAAAATCATGCAGTATTGAGTCGTGCTATAACAGAGAATAAAGAATTTGTGGCACTACGTAAAAGCGTACGAACTGAAAAAAGTTTTGACCAGTTTCTTGGATCCATGGAAAAACAACTTCCATATTTTAAAAAGGTATGTCTAGGATAGGAGAGCAAAAAAGCAGAATAAGTGATATCGAGGCAGCTCGCTATATTACGGGCGCACTTCGTGACATAAGTGCCGTAGAACTGAAAAAACTTCGAAAAAGGTTTGAGCAGAATGACATATTCTATTCTGAGCTTCGAGAACTGTTTCAGTTGGTTTGGCGTATTGCCTCTGCTGATAATAACGACGTTGTTGTAACTAAAAGCACTAAAAGTTTGTATGTTGCCTATACGACTAATCGACATTTTTATGGTTCACTTAATCATGATGTAATGAAAAAATTTATTGCTGGTACGAATGTAAAAGATAGTTGTCTTATTATTGGTGATGTAGGAAAACAGATTTGGATGTCGAATGGGCAAAAAAGACGTGAAGTATCATTTCTTTCGTTTGCGGGAGATGAACCAAATGCCAATGAAAAAAGTGCGCTGATGAAGCAAGTTGAGGAGCATAAACACGTCTATGTTTTCTACCCGGGCTTCACAAGTGTTTTTCATCAAGATGTTGAAATGGTTGATATTACCTATAGACCTACAAAAAAGGCTTCAACTAAAAAGGAGTATGAAGACCTCCCCCAGTACTTATTTGAGCCTGACCTGTCAGAAATGGTTTCATTCTTTAATAATCAGGTACGATACGCGCTTTTTGAACGTTTGTTACTTGAGACGCAAATTTCTCGTGTCGCAGCTCGTCTAGTAAAGATGGATACAGCTGATCAAAATGCACATGATATTATTAAATTAGAAACGCGTACTTTGAGACGAATACGCACATCTTTTTCGAGTAAAAGAATGCTTGAAACTGTAGTAGGGTATATACAATGGCACAACAGACAAACACAACTCATAGGCCAGTAGGTCGCATACGTGATCTACGTGGACAGGTTATCACTATTGTATGTGATAGCCAGTACCGACCCCCACTAAAGGAGCTTCTTTATGTTGAGAAAGATGTTTCTATAAAGTTGGAAACGTATTCATATGAAAATGATAGAGTTTTACGCTGTTTGCTTATGGCAAGTAACGTAGCACTCTCACGAGGAGATAGAGTAATGTCAACAGGACAAGAAATAACTGTTCCTGTTGGAAAAGAGGTTCTCGGGAGAGCAATGGATCTTTTTGGTAATGCAGAAGATGGTAAGGGTCCTATACTTGCAAAATCATGGCGTTCAATACATACAAAAACTGCAGCGATTTCATTTGAAAAGCTTGTTGAAAGAGAATTAGTGGAGACGGGAATCAAGGCTATCGATTTCTTTACCCCAATGCAGCGTGGAGGTAAGATTCTCCTGGTTGGTGGCGCTGGTGTAGGTAAAACCGTTCTTATGTCAGAAATACTTCGAGGTATGATTTCAGCGCACAAAGGGGTCTCAATTTTTGCAGGTATTGGTGAACGTACACGAGAGGGACATGAGCTTTGGAAATGGCTTGATGAAAACAACTTATTGGAAAAAGTTACGATGGTACTTGGAAACATTCATAAAAATGCTGCAGTGCGTTTCCGTACCGCATGGAGCGCATCAACTCTTGCTGAATATTTTAGGGATGAAGAAGCACAGGATGTACTATTTTTCGTGGATAACGTCTACCGCTTTCTTCAGGCAGGAAGTGAGCTTTCAATTCTTGCCGGGGAAATTCCTTCTGAGTTTGGTTACCAGCCAACGTTGCAGTCTGAAATTGCAAGTTTTGAAAGTCGACTAAATAGTACTAATAAAAATTCTGTTACTTCAGTTCAAACTATGTACCTACCAGCAGATGAGCTTTCTGACCCAAGCATTGCAGTTACAGTGCCCCATGTAGATTCAATTGTGATTCTTAATCGGACTATTGCTCAACAAGGCCGGCTTCCAGCTGTTGATTACACTCGCTCGAGAAGTACTCTTTTATCTGAAAACATCATTGGTATGGAGCACTATCGAGCGGTTACAGAGGCAACCGATATCTTGCATCAACATGAAAGGCTTCAACGAATTGTGGCGATTGTAGGTCAAGATGAACTTTCAGAAGAGAACAGGGTTACGTTCGACAGGGCACAAAAAATTCTCAATTATTTGACACAACCTTTTTATACGGCAAAAGTTCAAACAGGAAGAGAAGGGGTATTTGTTACACGAGCACAGACTGTTGCTGACATACGGAGCATTCTTAACGGAGACGTTGATACGGTACCCGCAAACAGTTTTCTCTATATAGGTAGTTTAGCTGACCTCAAGAAAATCTAAACCACATATGATAGAAACAGAGAAAGAAAAAATTCTTCAGGTGCGCATAAATAAAGCAACAGAGGTTGTGTGGGAGGGAGAAGCATTGTCTGTTTCGTCTAGAAATGCAAAAGGAGAATTTGATATTTTAGGAATGCACTCAAATTTTATTTGTCTTGTGCGTGATGACCCTATAAAAATCATACAACTCGACGGGACGTCGAATACATATAATTTCAAACAATCAGTACTATTTGTTAATAATAATACAGTTAAAATTTATTCAAATATTGAATAAATGTTGTCTATACGAGATATTATATGGCTAAAATATGTAATATCTCGCGTATACCACTGGATTAAATAAAAATTGGTATATTTTTTTGTAACGTATTACTTCTGGAGGGATTTTTTTGATGGAAACTTTTAAGTAATCTAACAAGCATTATATTTGTGATTATGTTTGTTTATATTTATATAGATTTTCAGGGTTAATTAGTTATTGTTTTTTCTTTTTTTCTTCTTTTTTCCTCCCACTTCTCCTCTCTTTTCCACCTCAGTATATCCACATATTTTGTGAACGCATTTACCTAATTTGGGAGTGCTTCACGGTATACTTTAAGTACAAAGATTTGGTCTAATTTGTCTCCACGGACACACGCACGTAGAGACAAAATCTTTATTCCTTAATTAGTTATTTTGTTACTTCATGCAGTCTAGGTTGTACATCGACGGAGAAGAATGGGTACCTTCAAAGCACATTGCAAAACAGGCTGGTTTGGTAGCCGACTATGTGTCCCGTTTGTGTCGCCAAGGAGAGGTGCGTGGACGCAAAATTGACGGGGTGTGGTACGTGAGTGTCACCTCCTTTACCTCCTTCCAAGAACAAGCACTGCAACGTAAGACAGAACAACGTGCCACGCTCGCACAAGTGCGCAAGGAAGAGTACATCAACAACATCGCTCACACTGACAGCGACCCTCTTCGACAGGTTCAGAGAACATGGTTTGCATTACCTCGCCTCCTCATCGCACTCACACTCCTCGTATTGGTAGGAGTTGGCTCCTATGGCGTACAAGCCTTTCGCACCACACCCGCTACGACTGTTCCTATCACACAGGAATACAACACCACTCAAACAGCAAACATCTTCTCTGTCGCTCACGATGCTCTCAATAGCTTCACCCAGTCACTCATAACTCGTTTCTTTGGTTCACAGGATGAGACGTCGCACACTGAACCGAATCAAGTTGCACAAACATCTACAACGACCAACACATCAACACAAACAAACCTTACCCAAACACCTGCGCAAACACCTCCTTTTAATTCTATCCTCGGAACGTTTGCAGATACCACCACCACCGAGAACCAACGTCTCCTTCGCATCAATGCAAACGTTACAATTCGTGATACCCTCACGGCCGAAGGTTCGGTAGACATGCGAGGTGCACTCTCAGTCCTTGGACGAGGTACGTTTGGAAGTCTCATTGCTCCACAAGGAACACTGGGGAGTCTTAGTGCCACCAATGCATCCATACAACGAGACACCACGATAGGCAACAACCTTACGGTCGGAGGAACCACCCTCCTTGAGGGCGAACTTACTGCACGCGGAGGTATCAATACAAGTGGGGCGGACATTGATGCCGGAGAAGGTTCAGTCTTTGCAAGTAACCTCATCAACAGTCTTGTTGCAGGAAGGAATATTCGCATTGACTACACTGACCCCAAGAATCCAATCATCAGTGCTACAGGAAGTAGTGGCGGTGGGGGTGGAAGCAACACAACGACCATTATCTCAACAGGTTCAGGAACGGTATCTTCCGGTTCCATTGGACAGATAACCTACTACAGTGCGGACGGAGACACTATCATTGGTACCTCATCAATCACTATCGGTGATGATGGGGTGGTGACGATTGCAGGTACCGCATCAACCACCGATCTCCAGGTGAGTGGAAGATTCTTCCAAAACACCCTCAATGACTGTAGTAATGAAAATCAGAGCCTCCTCTACAGTTCTACAACGGGTAGATTCTTCTGTGGTGCTGATGGAGGTGGTAGTGGCGGAGTAATAGATATTTACGAGGGAGGAGCCCTCGTACTCTCTGGAGCACTCGGCGCAGATTACAACGCTACTGACTTTACGGTCACCGATGGAGGGGGTATCGCTTTGATAGGCATTGACTACCTTACCTCACGAATTACCCGTGGAACGAGCAACGAAACCATTGCTGGTGCATGGACATTCTTGAGTACGAGCACTGCACCAGTGTTTGTGGCAACCAGCACCACCGCAACCTCAACCCTCCCACGTCTCGCCATCACCTCGCTCTCTCTCGGAGGTGCCTACGTCACTGACCTTGCCGGTACGGGACTCATCCTTACGAGTGGCGTCCTCAGTATTGACCCCCTTGGTGACTGGACCGGAACCTTTGATGGAGAACAGGGTAGCTACTACCTTGCAAACTCATTTAGTACAACGAGTGCAAACTACTGGGAGACCACTCAAACAGCACGTACGGCAGACGACCTATCCGACAACACCTTGGCACAACTCATGGATGTCTCAACCACCACCTTGAACCAGTACGACCTCCTCTACTGGGATGGTACGGAGTGGAAAGACATCAGTACCTCATCCTTGAACATTTCAACGACCAATATCACCGAAGGAAGCAAGCTCTTCTTTACCAATGACCGTGTTGCTTCCTACATCAGTAGCAGTAGTAGTATCCCGCACATTCAAGGAAGTGCCGTCGGTGACATCCTCGTCTGGGATGGTAGTGGTTGGGCCACTACCTCAACCTCCACCTTGGGCACTACCTTGGAGAGCCTCACCGATGTTGATACAACCGGCAAGGTAGCAGGCAACATCCTCTACTGGAGTGGCACACAATGGGAAGAGACGAGTACGAGTACGCTCGTCGCAGACGTTGACCTTGGAAACTTCACGGAACTCGGGAATGCACTCACCATTACCGGAGGTACGGGTGCTATCATTGGCTCTACCTCAATCCAAGTCGACAGTGACCTTGAAGCTCTTGCGAGTCTTGCAACTAACGGCATTATCGTCCGCACGGGAGACGGTACCCTTGCATCGCGCACTCTAACGGGAAGCCAAGCATTCAGCATCACCAATGGTGATGGCGTCGCTGACAACCCATCGATTGCCCTCGGCACGATCTACCTCACTGACCTTACCGACGTTGCAACCTCAAGCGTGGAAGCAGGACACTTGCTCTCCTTCAATGGTACCGGTTGGGAGAACGTCAGTACCACCACACTGGGTCTTGGAAACAATACCTTCCTTGGTCTTACAGATACCCTCAATTCCTACACCGACGGTAACCTTCTCTTCCAAAGCGCAAGTGGGGTCATTGACTCATCACTCTTGGTCTACACGAGTGGTAAGTTCGGTATTGGTACCACGAGTCCCTACGCAACCCTCTCAGTCGCAGGAGATGTCGTTGCCGGTTCCTACATTGCAACCACAAGTACGAGTACCCTCCGTGGGCTCACCCTCGCGAACCTCGACTGTAGTATCTTCGGTAACAACGGGAAGATTACAACGGACGCTTCAGGTAACCTCATCTGTGCAGCGGACAATGGAGGAGATGGAACGGGGGCAGGAGGTGACACCACTGAGGTACAGTGGAACAACAATGGATCATTTGAGGGTAGTCCAACCTTTACGTGGAATGACACCACGAGCACGCTCACGATTACGGGGACGACCACGACCGGTGTCCTTGTTGCAACAGGAGCGACGAGTACCATCAACGCCCTTACGGTAGCGAGTGCAAGTACCACACTCCTTCGCAACAGCTACTTCTACCAGAATGGTCTTGCAGACTGTTCCTCTGAAAGCAACAACTTGCTCTACAACGCAAGCTCAGGAACCTTCTCCTGTGGACTCGACGACGGTGCAGGTGAGGCAAGTAATGTCTGGAGTACGACGACCAACAACCTCGCTATCTACCCAACGAGCAACACCTACGCGCTCATCATTGGTAATACCGCAACGAGCTCAAACGCAAAACTCGATGTTCATGGTGACGTCTCTGCCGAGTACTACACGGCAACCAGCACCACCGCCACTTCAACCCTCCCACGTCTCGCCATCACCTCGCTCTCTCTCGGAGGTGCCTACGTCACTGACCTTGCCGGTACGGGACTCATCCTTACGAGTGGCGTCCTCAGTATTGACCCCCTTGGTGACTGGACCGGAACCTTTGATGGAGAACAGGGTAGCTACTACCTTGCAAACTCATTTAGTACAACGAGTGCAAACTACTGGGAGACCACTCAAACAGCACGTACGGCAGACGACCTATCCGACAACACCTTGGCACAACTCATGGATGTCTCAACCACCACCTTGAACCAGTACGACCTCCTCTACTGGGATGGTACGGAGTGGAAAGACATCAGTACCTCATCCTTGAACATTTCAACGACCAATATCACCGAAGGAAGCAAGCTCTTCTTTACCAATGACCGTGTTGCTTCCTACATCAGTAGCAGTAGTAGTATCCCGCACATTCAAGGAAGTGCCGTCGGTGACATCCTCGTCTGGGATGGTAGTGGTTGGGCCACTACCTCAACCTCCACCTTGGGCACTACCTTGGAGAGCCTCACCGATGTTGATACAACCGGCAAGGTAGCAGGCAACATCCTCTACTGGAGTGGCACACAATGGGAAGAGACGAGTACGAGTACGCTCGTCGCAGACGTTGACCTTGGAAACTTCACGGAACTCGGGAATGCACTCACCATTACCGGAGGTACGGGTGCTATCATTGGCTCTACCTCAATCCAAGTCGACAGTGACCTTGAAGCTCTTGCGAGTCTTGCAACTAACGGCATTATCGTCCGCACGGGAGACGGTACCCTTGCATCGCGCACTCTAACGGGAAGCCAAGCATTCAGCATCACCAATGGTGATGGCGTCGCTGACAACCCATCGATTGCCCTCGGCACGATCTACCTCACTGACCTTACCGACGTTGCAACCTCAAGCGTGGAAGCAGGACACTTGCTCTCCTTCAATGGTACCGGTTGGGAGAACGTCAGTACCACCACACTGGGTCTTGGAAACAATACCTTCCTTGGTCTTACAGATACCCTCAATTCCTACACCGACGGTAACCTTCTCTTCCAAAGCGCAAGTGGGGTCATTGACTCATCACTCTTGGTCTACACGAGTGGTAAGTTCGGTATTGGTACCACGAGTCCCTACGCAACCCTCTCAGTCGCAGGAGATGTCGTTGCCGGTTCCTACATTGCAACCACAAGTACGAGTACCCTCCGTGGGCTCACCCTCGCGAACCTCGACTGTAGTATCTTCGGTAACAACGGGAAGATTACAACGGACGCTTCAGGTAACCTCATCTGTGCAGCGGACAATGGAGGAGATGGAACGGGGGCAGGAGGTGACACCACTGAGGTACAGTGGAACAACAATGGATCATTTGAGGGTAGTCCAACCTTTACGTGGAATGACACCACGAGCACGCTCACGATTACGGGGACGACCACGACCCAAAACCTCTCAGTCACTGGCATCGCGACAAGCACCTTTGGAGGGGGCATACAGACAAGTGGAGCACTCGACGTAGACGGAGCGACAAGTACCTTTGCAAACGGTATTGCCCTAAGTGGTGGCTGTTTCAGAGGAAGTGATGGACTCTGTATTGAGAACAGCGGTGTTACTGGCCTTGAAGACTTGACTGATGTTTCCGCTATGACAAAGACACTTGGCGACCTCTTCTATTGGACGGGTACTGCATGGGCAAACATTGCTACCTCATCGCTTAACCTTTCAACTACCGATATCATTGAAGGAAGCAAGCTCTTCTACACAGACGCACGTGTCGCCGCATATATTGTGAGCAGTAGTAGTGTTCCTCATATACAGGGTAACAGCACCGACAACATCCTCATTTGGACTGGTAGTGGCTGGGGTACGACGAGTACCAGCACTCTTGGCTTCTCAACGGTCACTACCTTCCTCGGTCTCACCGATACCCCAAGTAGCTACACCGCAAAGGCAATCCCGTTTGTCGGCAGTGGCAGTACCCTCGCATTCAACAGTGACTTCGTCTTCGATGAAACCACAGGACGTTTCGGTGTCGGCACCAGCTCCCCAAGTACACGCTTCTCAGTCTCTGGTGATACTCACCTTGATAGTAACCTCATCACCTTTGGCTCGAGTACCGCAAGCAGTCTCGTCTTTAATTACTTGACCAGTGCTACGAGTACCCTCAAAAACAACACTGCATATGCGTACACTTTTGCAACAACGACTACCGCGGTACCACTCCTCCGTCTCAATACCACAACTAACAACGAACAAGTTGTCTTTGGAGGAGACGTCCTTATCGGTACACCCAACAAAGCACGTAACCTTATCTTTGAAGAAAACAGCACCATACATGGACAAGGGGCAAACACGCTTACTTTCGGTCAATCAGGAGACATTATCAATTTTGCGGTCAATACTGGCTTTGGTTCCACGAGTCCGGACTCACTCCTTTCGCTACAAGGTACAGCAGGACAAGCCTACCCACTCTTTACGATAGCGAGTAGTAGTAACATGACGTATTTGAGCGTCGCAAGTAATGGCGCGCTCACGCTCGGAAGTGGTGCAACGACCACAGCCAACAGTGGTATCAATACGACCGCGGGTTGTTTTGCAGTGAATGGTGTCTGTCTCACGAGTGGTGCGTTTATATCAAACGGCACAGGACAGAGTTACCTTAAGACTGAGACCGACAAGGTAGGTGTAGGTACGAGTACGAACTCCGCGAAGTTTACGATAGAGGGGGATGCAGGACAAACAACAAATCTCTTTAGTGTGGCGAGTTCGACCATCATTAGCTCATCAAGTGCGACAAGTTCACAGACGAATTCAAGCAGTGGTGGGTACTACGCGACCATCGATGCGCTGGGGAAGACGACATTGACGGGGAGAGTCCTCAACCCACTCAAAGTAGGAAGTGCACAAATTGCGACTGCTCCCAATGGTATTGCCATCTCCGGCTCATATGCTTATGTGATTTCGTACACATCAGATGAAGAGTTTGAAATCTATGACATCTCTGATCCTACGAGCCCAGTGAAGCTGGGAGGTGCGGATGTTGCGCAATTTGCTTATAGTGTTGCTGTCTCTGGATCTTATGCGTATGTGTCTTCGTACTCGTATGGTACTGATGACGACCTTGAAATCTTTGATATTTCCAATCCCACGAGTCCCGTGAAGGTGGGAGGGGTGGACGCTGACAGTGATCTCCACGATGTCGCCATCTCCGGCTCCTATGCGTATGTCGTATCCTCTTCAGTAGGTACTCTTGAAATCTTTGACATCTCCGACCCTACGAGTCCTGTGAAGGTGGGAAGTGTGACGGTTGAAGGTAATGCCAATGCTGTCGCCATCTCCGGCTCTTATGCCTATGTGGTTTCTCATTCCTCAGGAGACGACCTTGAAATTTTTGACATCTCTGATCCCACGAATCCCGTGAAGGTGGGAGGTGCGGATGCTGCTAATAGTGCCCTTGACGTCGCCATCTCTGGCTCCTACGCCTATGTGGTTTCGTACTCATCAGCGAGAAATGAGTTTGAAATCTTTGACATCTCTGATCCCACGAACCCCGTGAAAGTGGGAGGTGTGGATGCTTCGAATAGTGCCAATGCTGTCGCTGTCTCTGGTAACTACGCCTATGTCGTATATGATGACTCAGCTGGAAACGAATTTGAAATCTTTGACATCTCTGATCCCACGAGTCCCCTGAAGATAGGTGGTGCGGACGCTGTTAATAATGCCCTCGATTTCGCCATCTCCGGTTCGTATGCGTATGTTGTATATGCTTCAGGTAATCTTGAAATTTTCGACATCGGCGCCCTCGAGGTCAGTAATGTCTCCGCAGGCAACATAAAGACCGACAACCTCGAAGTGCAACAAAAAGCACAGTTTGACCAAGACATTCTTGTCCACGGTGGTATGAATGTCGGACACAATGCACTTATAGGCGGTACGCTGTCTATCACTGGTACCGCTTCGTCCTCGCTACTCGGAACTCAGAACTCGGCAACTGCGCTTTCCGTGGTTAGCGGAAATACAGCTATAGGAACAACAACAGCATACTCTAAGCTTGCGGTGTGGGGTTCTGGTTCTGCTTCAGGAAAGCGCATCTTTGAAGTTGTTGACTCCGCAAGCAGTACGTTGTTCTCCATTAACGACTACGGCAGTACTACAGCAAGTAATGGTATCAACATTACCGGTGGGTGCTACGCGGTCAATGGCACCTGTCTCTCCATACTTCCTGGCTTCACAAGTAACGGTGGCTTTACCTACCTCAACACACAAACAGACACAGTCGGCATCGGAACATCAACAAACTCCGCAAAGCTCACCATTGAGGGAGACGCAGGACAAACAGGCAATCTGTTCTCTGTAGCAAGCTCTACTATCATTAGTTCTTCAAGTGCCCAGTCTTCACAGACGAATTCAAGTAGTGGTGGCTACTACGCAACTATCGACGCACTCGGTAAGACCACTCTTACAGGTAAGGTGTTGAATCCGACTTTGGTGGGGAATTGGGATCCGAATGATACGAATGTGATGGCTTCCTCAACCTCTGTTGCCATTTCCGGTTCGTATGCGTATGTTACGGGACTTATAAGTGACAACCTCGCCATTGTCGACATCAGTAACCCCATGAACCCTGTAACCGTGGGCAACTGGGATCCAAATGATACGAATGTGATGGATATCTCGTACTCTGTCGTCGTCTCCGGCTCGTATGCGTACGTAGCAGGATACAATAGTGACAACCTCGCCATCGTTGACATCAGTAATCCTACGAACCCAGTCACCGTGGGCAACTGGGACCCGAATGATACAAATGTGATGGATGGTGCTATATCGGTCGCCGTCTCCGGCTCATATGCGTACGTTGCAGGAGAATCAAGTTACAACCTCGCCATTGTCGACATCAGTAACCCCATGAACCCTGTAACCGTGGGCAACTGGGATCCAAATGATTTGAATGTGATGTATGCTGCAAGCTCCGTCACTACCTCTGGCTCGTATGCCTACGTAACAGGATACAATAGTGACAACCTCGCCGTTGTTGACATCAGTAACCCTGCCAACCCCGTTACTGTCGGCAACTGGGACCCGAATGATGTGAATGTGATGGATGGTGGATACTCCGTCGCTGTCTCCGGTTCGTATGCGTACGTAGCAGGATATATTAGTGACAACTTTGCCATTGTTGATATCAGCAACCCCGCAATCCCCACCACCGTCGGCAACTGGGACCCGAATGATGTGAATGTGATGGATGTCGCATTCTCTCTTGTTGTCTCTGGCTCGTATGCGTACGTAGCAGGGTTTGATAGCGACAACCTTGCTATTGTCGACATCAGCTCCTCCACAGCCCCCGTCACCATCAGCAACTGGGACCCAAATGATGCAAACATAATGGCTTCTTCAACCTCCGTCACCGTCTCAGGCCCCTACGCCTACGTTACTGGATATGGTAGCGACAATCTTGCCATCATCGACATCGGCGCTCTCGAGGTCAGCAACGTCTCCGCAGGCAACATAAAGACCGACAACCTCGAAGTGCAACAAAAAGCACAGTTTGACCAAGACATTCTTGTCCACGGTGGTATG
>Ga0209417_1003841_pt1 | contig 19151 bp, 20 predicted proteins | sample RifGroF2_FD_184002 | JGI IMG/M metagenome (GOLD analysis project Ga0209417, IMG submission 184002) | Groundwater microbial communities from Rifle, Colorado, USA - Groundwater F2 (SPAdes) (version 2) | ecosystem: Environmental > Aquatic > Deep subsurface > Groundwater | place: Rifle, Colorado... | reverse complement strand
TAGCTTACCGACCGGGTGGAGAAATGCCGATGATACACGGATATTTAGAGAACCCGCTCCAAAAGGATATGCTGGTGGTAGAGAGGGGGCAAATTTAGAAACTAAAATTTTCAATCCAAGTATTAATAAAATGGAACGTGTAACAAATACACACTTAATATGGGATTAGGGTGGAAAACTAACAATCAAAAAAATCTTGTGATGAAAGGACTTGCATTTTCGCATTACCCTGGACTAAATGATTGGCCAGTAGATATTTATAATGCATATAGCGATGTATGGGTAAATGTTGGACCGAAAGATGAAAAATGGATAGATACTTATGAATTTTATGTTTGCACCATTAAAAAGTTTAGAGAAGGAATAAAAACGCATCAATTCGCATTCGGCCGCCACACCCTCATTGTAGAAAAATTTGACTACGACCTTATCAAAAAAGCCATAGAAGGCATCTTGCCTGAAATAGAAAAGTATGGAGATGATGTAACATAATTATGCTCACCATCCCCTTGCAGACTTTTAACTTTACTTGCGGAACCACAGCAATTTTTCTTCTATGGTTTACATCTTTTTAGACGAAAGCGGCGACATAGGATTTAAGAAGTCGTCAAGTAAATGGTTTGTATTTACCATTGCGATGACGAGCGACGTACGCACGTTGGAACGAGTAACAAAAAAAGTATGGCGAACTCTTAAGAAAAAACATAAGAGCTTGGGCGAGTTGCACGCGTCTCACGAAAAAGATATTACTAGAAAACGAATGTTAAAACAGCTAAGCGAAATTGACGATCTCAAAATTCTCTGTGTTGTTTTGAATAAACAAAAAGTGTATGTGGATTTACAAAACCAGAAAAATTTCCTGTACAACTACATCGCTAACATTCTGCTTGATCGGTTACATACCAAAAAAATGCTGAAGCAAAAGGAAACTATCCATTTATTTATTGATCGTAAGGACACTAAAAAACGGTTGAGGGAAAATTTTATCCACTACCTTACGAATTCAATAAAAAAACGCCACAATGGATTATTTTCCATAGAGTTGCACTTATCGCACGAGAATAAATCTTTGCAAGCTGTTGACTTTATATCGTGGGCTATATTTCGTAAGTACGAGTATGGAGATTATGAATTTTATGAAATTATAAAAAACAAAATTTTCGATGAACGGCTTTTGTTTCCATAAAATATCAAATAAAAAAAGCCCTTCGCTTTAACGAGCTACCTCCGGTAACCCAACGCGAAAGGTCTTACTTCTTTCTTAGAGTATAGCAAACGCTATCTAGATATGTCAATAAACATTCCTAAATGCACGATTTTTTGTTAAAACTGAAACTAGGCGTCTCTAAAAACGGTGCGTAAACTCTTATGCTCACCATTCACGCGCAAACATTTAATTGCCTTGACTTTTTGTATGTTTAACATCTCTCCGCACATAACCCGCGTTCTATTTTACTTCGTTGCTCTCGCGCTCACCGCGGTAACACTGCATCCATTTGTCGCTCTTTCCCAATCCGCCTCCGAAACCTACCGATTCTCGCCAGGAGGAAAGATACTTTACAAAGAAGGCGTAGGAGAATATGAGTACAAAGACCCGCGCCATCCTCATGCTCCAACTCGCGCCGGAGACACTGTTTACACATACGACGGCGTCGGTAGCCGCATCAGCGAAAGTCGTAACGGAGAGACAACGACCTACAAATACAACGGTTTCAACCAGCTTGAAAGAATTACTGACAAAAACAACACCACGAAATATCTCTACGACGGCAATGGCATCCGCGCCGTGAAAATCCGTTCAGACGGAACCGTCATTACCTACCCAACCAAACTAACTGAAGTTGAGACCAGAGGATTAAACACAACTTACACAAACTACCTTTTTTTAAATAATCAGAGAATAGCAACGACAAAAAACGGTATCACTAACTACAACATTACAGACCACTTGAACTCCACCTCCCTTGTCCTTGACCAAACAGCAAACGTCATTCAGAAACTAGACTACATGCCATACGGAGCCGAACGCGTAAACATCCAAACTCCGACAGAATCCCCATTCACCACAAACCACACTTTCACAGATAAAGAAAAAGACCCGGAGTCAGGCCTTATCTATTTTGAAGCAAGATACTATGATCCAAGAATAGGCTTATTCATACAGCAAGACCCTGCGCTCCAAGACCTAAACAGCCCTGAATTCCGGTACGCCATGATGAATCCGCAACTCTTAAATCCCTACACGTACGCGGGGAATAATCCAATGAACTTTGTGGATCCAAATGGGGAGCAGGCTGTTGAAGCGGCAGTTGCGACAGGAAGCTACTTCCTTGGATTGTACGGCCCGCAGATTAGCGCTATGCTTCCTGGGATCATTGCGAGTCCAAGATTTGTTTGGGAAGCATTTATCCGAACTGCGCCCATCACCGGAGACGCAATAGACATCGCGGAGTCGGTTTTGGGGCGAAACGCGCTGACTGGCGAGAAATTAAGCTCACTGGATGCATCTCTTACCCGATCGTCGGTTGCCATGCCTATCATAAGCGGCGTATTGCTCCGAAAGATCGGGCAGACGGATGCGGCACAGGGACTGATGCGTGCCGCGCGGGAGTATAAAGTGAACAGGATTATTAAACAGGCAGAGGCTGGCGCAGAGCAGATTAAGGTTGCCAGCCGCGAGCAGGCGATTGAAGCGGGAATGAAGTTTGTTGGGGAGAGTCCGGTGAGGATTGTGGATAGGGCGACTAGCTTACCGACCGGGTGGAGAAATGCCGATGATACACGGATATTTAGAGAACCCGCTCCAAAAGGATATGCTGGTGGTAGAGAGGGGGCAAATTTAGAGATATGGACTAAAAATAGTAGTGGCGCAAGAGAACAGGTGGTAAACACACATCTTGTGTGGTAACTTTTATGATTACAGATTTGAAACAGAAAAAAAAGTTTTTTAAAGGTTATTGGTTTTTAGAATATCCAGGATTAGACGACTGGCCGGAAGACATCTATAATGTCTATAGTTTTATGAACGTTGATGTCGGCTACGAGGGCGCAAAGGGAATTTCCAGTTACAGATTTCATGTCTATACACCCCAAAAATTAGCCGAAATAATCAAAGAGCATAAATTCATATTTTGCCGCCACACCCTCATCGTAGAAAAGTTTGACTTGGAGTTAATCAAAAAAGCCATAGAAGGCATCTTGCCTGAAATAGAAAAGTATGGAGATGATGTAACATAATTATGCTCACCCATCCCCTTGCAGACTTTTAACTTCACACTCACGACTCATGAGATTTCGCTCATGTGGTTGGAGTTTTAAGTTTTCAGCACCACGATTTGCACTACTGAATATAGGTGAAATATAGTTGACAGGCATTTCATCTTATATTATTATAGCTAGATATGGTAAAAAAACTCGTCTTAAGAAAGAAACTGCAAGAAATAATCCAGTATTTAGATAATGAAGATATTATTGTGCTTTTAGGCGCTCGGCGTGTTGGGAAGACCACTCTTCTGCTTCAGATTAAAAATTTTCTTACTCAAGAAAAATCTGTTGAAGAAAATAACATTTACTTCCTGAACCTTGACGTGATAGATGACTTGATGATTATCAAGGATCAATCCTCGTTTATTAAATACATAAAGTCTCGGATGGGTAAGGAAAAAATCTATTTTTTTATTGATGAGGTTCAGCGGCTGGAAAATCCGGGTTTGTTCTTAAAGGGCGTGCACGACCTTCATCTGCCTGTAAAATTTATCGTGAGCGGATCGTCATCATTGGAGATTAAAGCGAAAACACAGGAAGCGCTCACCGGGAGAAAGAAACTTTTTTATCTCCATCCATTTTCTTTTGATGAGTTTTTATCGGCAAAAGACGAGAAACTGCGCGTCATTCAACAAAAAGGGGACATGAGCGAACCCGACAAAAAAGCTCTTAAAAATTATCTTAAAGAATTTATGGTGTGGGGCGGTTATCCGGAGGCTGTGCTTGAAGATACAAGGGAGAGAAAAATCAAAGTTCTTGAGGAGATTTATAATAGTTATCTTGATAAAGATATTATTAATTTTTTTAAAATAGAAGATCAGATTGCTTTTACGAAACTCGTCAAAATATTGGCTTCTCAAATAGGTAATTTAGTCAATATCGCTGAACTATCTTTGACGCTCGGAGTAAAAAATACCACTGTCAAACGGTATGTGTACGCGTTAGAGGGAACATTCGTAGTGAAGTTGATCCCTCCCTTTTTTAAAAATACGCGAAAAGAAATTACTAAAATGCCGAAGGTTTATTTTTATGACAACGGTGTGCGCAATTTCGCTCTCAAACGATTTGAGGAATTTGATGAACGGGACGACAAGGGGCCGCTTTTGGAAAATTATGTATTCTCTGCGTTACAGAAAGATTTGAGAACATTTGACACAATTTTTTTTTGGCGGACAAAGGATAAGGCGGAAGTTGATTTTATTGTAGAGAAAGACGCCATCCTTCCTATTGAAGTGAAAGCGCAAAGAATACAAAAACCGATTTTCCCACGTTCGCTCTTAGGTTTCGCGCGGCGCTATGGCATAAAAGATGTTATGATAGTCAATATGTTTTTTGAAGGAATGGTTGAAAAACACGATACGCGCATACACTATACCGTACCGGAGAAATTCAAAATTTGATTAACGACATTAATTCTTATGCTCACCATACCATCACAAACAATTAACCTCACCTTTATCAAGCGCATCGCGGTCTCTCTTCTCATATACCTCTCATTTTTCATCCTCATCACGCATCCTTTCGTAACTCTTGCCTCCACAACCAACTACTTTTATCTTAATCCAAACGATCCTTCCACGCTCTTTGGCATTTCTGATGAAAACGGCTTTCATTATGTCATCTCCGATCCCCTTGGCTCTCCAAATCTACTTTTAGACGAGCAAGGAAACGTTGAACAACAACTGGACTACACCGCCTTTGGCATAGAACGCATCAATCAAATCAACAGAGAGAACAACCAATCATCATTCACCTCCAAATTCTCATTCACAGGACAACGAAAAGATTCAGAATCAGACCTCCTGTATTACGGAGCGAGATATTACAATCCAAAGATAGGACGTTTTACTCAACCGGACCCGATGATAATTGCCGGCAACCAAAATGATCCCCGTTTTCAGAACGCTCTAATGAATCCGCAGTTGTTGAATCCGTACGCCTATACGGGGAATAATCCAATCACAAACGTTGATCCAACCGGAGAAGACGCGGTTATTGCAATCAACGATCGTTGGAGTACGATTACAATCAGATCAGACATCTATATTTACGGACAAGACGCTACGTCCGAAGTCGTCCAAAGAATGCAGACGGATATTATGCAGGAATGGAACAAATGGAACAAAGGATGGACGTACACTGATCCAAAAACAAATAGGACGTATAATGTTGCGTTTGATGTGGAGGTTGGGATTACTAAGCATCCAAACATTCGTAAAAGCACAAAATTTACTGACAAAGACAATAACATGATCCAAATAAATAATGAGCGGTCATATGTTAAGGACGAAGGTTATATAGGTGTGTGGCGTGGCAATACCCCAGATCCCGCCCCCCACGAATTTGGCCATTTATTAGGCCTTGATGATCACTACATAGAAAAAGGGGGTTCGGAAAACGGTTGGCAAGGCAATATTATGGCAGAGAAAGCAATGCAAGGAAATGTTGAACAAAGAAACATTGACACTATCATCGCTCCGTATATGGAAAAGCATGATCAGAGGTGGTTCAAATTTATCAATAAAAAAACCAGTCATCATATTGCGCCGCGCGGAACCTTTAGAGAACAAAAATAATACAGTTGGCGTATGACAAAGAAAATGATAATCTTTACGATCTTGGCAGTCATTATTATATCAATCGTAATAGTGGCAATAATCCGTACACAGTTAAGTCCAGTAGAAAGAGAATTCAATGGTTATGTGCTATGGCTCCGAGAAGCTGTTGTGTTTACCGATAATGTAAAGTTTAAGGAAGGGGAAAATTTTCCAACGCTTGGGAATCTCACGTGGGTTGAGGAAGACGATACTGTTAACTCTTTCTATAGCAAAGCACAAACCCTAATAGAATCGGAATACGATTTTGATGATATTCGCATAATCAAAGTTCAGTTCAAAGGATTATACAAAGAAGGAGGACGGTATGGACATTTAGGCAAGTATGCAAGCAAAGTAACAGTAACCGACATCATTTCATACTCAAACGATATTGGAAATTGAAACTAGGCGTCGCTAAAAACGACCTGACTGCCGTTAGGCAGGTGCGTAAACTCTTATGGACATAACCATTCACATCCCAACACTTCCATTCCCGCCGATTTTTATTCCCATCGGCATTGTAGTGGCAATGAACCTCGCCCTTGCGTGGCGAACGTGGATCGGAAATAAGCGGCATCCGACCAATATCTTCTTTGCGCTTACCGCGCTTATGGCCGCGCTGTGGACGTTTGCGAGTATAGTTTTTCATATTACTGTATTAACCCCTCTATTAACCGGTATACTAGCCCGCATTGCTTACATTGCGCCTATCTTGATTGCATTCTTCTTTTTTCTCTTTTCGTGCCACTTGGGATATCAAATTTTTCCCTTAAAGCGTTGGCATGTGCGCGCATTGATCATCAGTGCACTCATAATGTCCGTTATCATTATCCTGCCAAACGTGTTTCTTGCGTGGCCAGTTCCCCCGGACAGGTACCTCAAACCGGAAATCAGTGTATTCTGGCATGTTGTTTTTGCGATCTACTTTACAACTGTTATGTTGCTTGCGTTTTACGTGTTATTTATCAAATCCATTAAAATGGACGGCTTTTGGAAGAAACGGGCAAAGCAATGTTTTATCGCTACCATTGTCGCATTTATCGGAGGAAGCGCTTTTAACTTGTGGTTCGCACTTATACGCGATGATTCATTAACATGGGTCGGCCCCATCTTCACTGTTTTCATGGCTATCTACATCTGGTACCATATCTTTTGGGTGCCCGGCAGGATTCCCGAAAGTTGCCGACAAAGGCGTTGAAATTTATGCTCACCATTCCCTCGCAAACAATTAACTTTACCCTCGCCACGCCCTCTGTAACACTCCCGTGGATTGTCGTAATAATGGGCATTGTTGCTCTTATGTGCCTTGCTCTTGCCTATCGCACTTGGATCGGCAACACCACGCATCCGTCTAACATTTTTTATGCGATTGTGTCGCTGATGATCATGTTTTGGATTTTTAGTTTGATTGGCATACGGCTTGCGATGGATCCGGTGCTAATCAGTTTGTCCATTCGGATGAGTGGTATCTTCGGCGCTCTCATTGTTTTTTTCTTTTATATTTTCACCTATCATTTTGCTTTCAAAAGATTCTATTTAACCAAAAAACAGTACGCCCTCCTATTTGCAACAACGGCTTTGATTATCCTTATCAGCATAACCCCCGGCTATTTAGTGCCCGGGCGAGTTTTACCTGAAAATCGCTTTGATTCAGAGAGCCCTTTATGGGGTATCGTATTTACGATATACTATATTGTGATAGTTTTTTTGGCGTTCAGAAACTTATGGACAAAATACCGAAACATGGACGGCATCTGGCGCAGTCGTCTGCGGCAAATCATGATTGCCACCTCCGCGCCTTTACTTACTGGTGGTATTTTTGGTTTGATCCTACCTACTTTTTCTACCGCAGAATTTGAGTGGATTACAGTATTTTGTCTCGTATTTATGGTTGTGTATATTTGGTATCAGATTTTTTGGAAAACAAGCCAGGGCGTTAAAAAAGCGCAACGACCTAGATAATAAAAATTGTCTATGGAAAAAATCACCAAATTATTATCTCAAATCAAACAAAGAGGATTATATCCTGACGTAAAGGTACTACAAAGTGCTTGTGACACAGAAGTTATTATCAACGATAAAAAGGTTTTAATGTTTGGGTCCTACAATTATCTTGGATTAGCAAATCATCCAAAGATCAAGGAATGTGCAATTAAGGCAATAGAAAAGTATGGTGTTGCATCAGGGGGTGTACGTTTAATATCAGGCACCATGGATATACATCAAATGATGGAAAAAGAGCTTGCATTATTTACTCATTATGAAGACGCCTTAACTACAGGAACAGGTTTTGGTACGAATACAGGTTTGATTCCAGCAATAATCAATCTACTTGGTTCCAAAGTTAAAATTTCTCTATTTACTAAAGATGATGTTATTCTAAGTGACGAACTAAATCACGCGAGTATTATTGACGGTTGTCGTCTTTCAAAAGCAAAGGTCATTACTTATTCACATAACGATGTAGATGATTTGAAATCCAAGTTGGTAAAATATAAAAAAAGAAGAAAGTTGATTGTTACAGATGGTGTATTCAGTATGGACGGTGATATTGCACCATTGGATAAAATAGTAGAGTTGGCACAGCGGTATAAAGCTTTGACAATGGTTGATGATGCTCATGCAATTGGTGTATTAGGAAAAACTGGTGGGGGGACGGCTCAATATTGCGGTGTTGAAGGTAAGGTTGATATAAATATGGGTACTATGAGTAAAGGATTAGGGTGCGCAGGCGGTTTTGTTTCTGGGGGTAAAGAGTTGATAGAGTATTTAAGAATTGCTTGCAGGTCGTATGTCTTTTCTGATTCCATGCCTCCTGTTATAGCCGCTTCAGTGGTTGCAGTTTTGGGAATTATAAAGAATAGCCCTGATATACGAGATACATTAGATCAAAAGGCGACATATTTTAGGAATGGTATGCAAGAGATGGGTTTTGATACATTAAATAGCGCAACGCAAATTATTCCATGGCTAATAGGTGATGAGAAGAAAACTATAGAGGTATCTAAGTTATTATTTGAAAATGGAATTTTTGCACCAGCCGTTCGATGGCCTGCAGTTCCTAAAAAAATGGCTAGAATACGTTTTAATATCATGGCAACTCATACTCGTATACAACTCAACAGGTTACTATCAGTCTGTGAACAAATAGGGAAAAGGTTTAAGAGAGATAAGAGATATGTTTAAACTTCTGTTATCCGTTGTTAGTATTATAAATTTTTCGTTAGGCGTAATAGTACTTCGCAATCGGTCAGTACAGCAGAGAGTACGATATAGTTTTGTGATTTTTTCCTTTATTACAGCACTGTGGGTTTTTGTTAATTTAATGACCGGATTATCGCAAGCTCCATTTTGGGTATGGAGTATGTACTCTACAGGAGCTTTATTATCTACTTCTGCTTTAATTTGGGTTTCATTTTTAGTAAAAAAGACTATTCAAAAATTACATTTTATTTTCATTGTACTTTGCGGTATTATCTTTTTCTGTTTATCATATACACCATTAATTATTTACGAAATTCGTAGTGTCACATTAGGGGGATTCGAAGGGGAGGTAGGCCCTTTATTTAGTATTTATACCTTTTATATTGCGGGGACTTTAATCATCACAGTTTTTAGGGTAATAAATAAGTTTTTTCACTCGTTTGGAATTGAAAAAACTCGATTTTTATACGTAACTTTTGGTGTTATTATCTTTGCAAGTGTTAGTTTAATTGGGAGTTTCATTTTGCCGATTTTTGGTACTCTTAAATTTTTACCTTTTGATACTTTAAGTTCAGTCATTTTTTTATTTCTTGTTACCTACGCCATCATCCGCTACCGTCTAATGAATGTAAAACGTGTCATCACCCGCTCGCTTCTCTTCTCTCTTGTCGTCCTCATTATATCAAGCGCGTTTACGGCCGGAACGTTGCTTGCGAGCAGAGTGTTTGACAAAACGGACACGGGCGCGAGGATTGGGGTGAATATCGCGGTTGCGATTGTGGTGGTTCTGTTCTTAAATCCGATCAAAAATTTCCTCGCGAAAATCACGGATAAAATCTTTTTTAAGGGACAGGTGGATTATCAGATGGTAACGCAAAGGATGAGCGACCTTATCGCCGCCACCCTTGAACGAGACCAGCTCCTTGGAACTTGCGCGACGACGCTCGCAAACGAGCTCAAAATCAAAAAAAACACCATTCTTTTTTGCAACAGCGCCCTTAAAAGCGCTGTTCTTTATTATTCCAACCAGCCGTCGCAAAACTCTGCGGCAGTTGAATCAATTAAAACGCATCTGTTTAACGAGTACAGCTCCATTATATCATTCTTTACAGAACACACAGAGATTAAAGTCCGCGAAGAGGAAGAGCGCAAGGCGGAGGATTTGCCGGCGAGCGATTACCAGCGCGAGCTTACGGCGATTGTCCGCGAACTTGAGGCGCGCGATATTTCGGTTGTTGTTCCGGTGCTTTCAGAACACGGCGAACACGCGTTTGTATTTTTGAGCGACAAGCAATCAGGCGACATTTACGACAATCGCGACATCAATCTTCTTGAACTTTTGCGAAGCCAGCTCACATCGGCTTTGGAAAAATCGCGGCTGTACGAGGACGTGAAACAATTCAACATCAGACTGCGCCTGAAAGTGAAAGAGGCTACTGCGAAACTGCGAGTCGCAAATTCCCATCTGCGCGAACTGGATAAGGCAAAAACGCTCTTTCTCTCGGTCGCGTCTCATCAACTGCGCACTCCGCTTGCAGGCATCAAGGGATTTCTTTCAATGATTCTGGACGGCGATTTTGGCGAACTGCAAAAACAGGTGCGGGAAATTTTAGAAGACGTGTATGCGAACTCTAACCGTTTGATACGGCTCGTGAACACATTCTTAAATGTTTCGCGTATTGAAGCAGGTCGGATTTCACTTATGCGGGATAATCACGATCTTGTGCCGATGGGGAAAAAAGTTGTGAATGAACTGCAGTTTACCGCGCAAGACAAAGGGCTTGCGCTTACTTTTGAAACAAATAAAGACGAGATTGTCGCAAACGTTGACCTTGATAAGATCGAGGACGTTGTAATTAATTTAACCGACAACGCGATTAAATATACCGCCGCCGGGACGATTATTGTGCGACTTATTGACAAAGGCGACAAAGTTCGGATTGAAGTGCAGGATACAGGCGAGGGGCTGGAGGCGAAGGAGATCAAGACGCTTTTCCACAAATTTGTGCGCGGCGAGCGAGGGTTGCACACGCACACGGACGGCTCCGGGCTCGGGCTTTATATCGCGAAACGCGTCGCCGAGATGCACAACGGAGAGATCGGAGTAACAAGCGACGGCATTGGCAAAGGTTGCATATTTTGGTTTGAGGTTGGGAAGGGGTGAGGAATAAATTTATGTGTACGCACAAGATGAAATTGGAGCGCGAACCGTTTGAAAAGATAATTCGCGGTCAAAAAATTATTGAATCAAGATTGTACGACGAAAAACGCCGGCAGATTAACATTGGCGATCATATTGAATTTATTTCTATCCGCAATCCATCAAAAAAAATTTTAACAAAAGTTAAAGCCCTGTATCGTTATGACTCATTTAAAGATTTGTTTTCCGATTTACCTTCAGATTACTTTGGTAGCATTTCAAAAACAGAGCTGATTAGAGAAATTAAAACTTTCTACTCTGAAGATGAAGAGCGGAAATACGGAGTCATTGGAATAAAAATAGAATTGCTGAAATAAAAAAGAGCCAGAGCGGTTGAAACCGATCTGGCTTTTGATAATTGACTAACAGCTTATTTACCAACTTTAACGAACTCTAGTACTACAACGCCAAGTTTCTCCTTATGCGCAGGATAAATTTGCTTTAACAAGCCAAGAACCTCGTCGCTTGATTTTGAGTCCGGTGCGATACGGTCGTACGGTTCAATTGTGAGCATATTTTCAAAGGTTTTGTATCGCCTAATGGCGTTGACTTTCACATCAAAACTTTCCGTGTGAGTCATCAGGCGAATACGTTCGCCAGCTTTTATGCGATTAATCGTCTCGTAGCCGACTCGTACCTCTAGAGTTTTTTTGCCTGAATAAATCAGATCGTAAAACCTCTTTTTTACTCTCATTGTTTTCATGGTAGTTTCTCCTATATCCATACTCCATTGTTGTGTGATAACTTTGGTATGGTAAGCGGACGGCATAAGCGCGTCCAGTTTCCATCCGAGTCGCTGTAGTGAAATGACTTCTTGTGCTGTCGGATTGATATGTATGTAAAGCTTGCGGCCGTACGGCACCAGCTGGTGTGGAATATCAATCAATAGAGCCTCAAACGCAACCATGTTAGTTGCGATGAACGGCATCACTTTGATCGGGCTTCCTTTCTTTGGTGTCGCTCCGGCAACTGCGATTACATCTCCTATATTATCAATACCAACGTAGATCAATTTGTATTTGGTATTGATGTCTAATGTGTGCCTTCGATTGTAGCCGTCAAAAAACGCGGCGACCCAGTCGTCTGTAATACCTTCAAATGAACTTTGAAGATTGTTCAGCAATAAATTGCCAACCGTCTTTTTCATCTCCGCGTTAGTCTCATCAAACGGCAAAACAGAAACATGGAGCTGATCTAACGATGTAATTGCGCTTACTTCGTAAAGCGGCTTGTAGAGCATGGTTTCTGTTACACCGCTTTTATAGTGGCTATCGGAGCTTCCTGCTCTGATGAACCCTTTGCGAAGAAAGAACTGCATCGCCGTGATGTTGTTCTCTGTAACAGTGCAGTACAGTTGGCGCGCATTATTGTTACGCGCATATATTTCTGCATGTTCAAGAAGTCGGCTCCCAAGACCTAACTGGCCTTGAAACTTCGAAGCGACAATAAGCGGGCTGATCTTGTATGTTGACTGGCGCTTGCCAACTAAATGAATCATTCCCGCTCGCTCGTTGTTTACTTCAATAATAAACATGCGCTGTTCAAAAGAAAAAAATCCGAGTCGATCAATGCCGCCCGCAATATGCGCGGCAAAGATCCGTTTTGCGTGCGCCCGGTGATCACCACCATAATACTCTTCAAGAGTGTTTTGCATGAGATTTTCAACCCACGCGAAGTCACTGTTTCGCGTTTCACGAATCACAATATTAAAACCAGCCATTGTGCCCTCCTTTTAATTGTGTATGCAACCTTGAGACCATCTCAAGGATTGTGATATACTAAACTTCGTTTAACGTAGAGTTTGGATATGTTGTCAAAGAGCAACTGTATACCCTACCTCCTCCTCCTCCTGTCAAGAGTAATTGGTTTTCGGTTGGGAAGGGGGTGTGAAGTTCAACGATTTTTGCGTTTAGTTATACTACATGCTATCCTAGTTGCATATGGTAAAAAGGTATTTTTGGCTTAAACAAATTGAATCTGCGTGGCGGCATCGTTCTATAATTTGGCTCTCCGGTGTTAGGAGAGTTGGGAAAACAACGCTCTGCCAGAGTTTGGATAGCGTTGAATATTTTGACTGCGAACTGCCGCGCGTGAGGCGCATGCTTGACGACCCGCAAGATTTTTTGCAGTCACTTGGAAATCGTCGGGTTGTGCTGGATGAAATTCATCGATTGAACAACCCTTCAGAAATTCTTAAAATCGCCGCTGATCATTACCCAAATGCGCGGATTCTCGCGACCGGTTCTTCAACACTTGGCGCAAGCCGCAAATTTCGGGATACTCTTGCCGGACGAAAAACCGAGGTGTGGCTTACGCCAATGATTGCCGCTGATCTTGACGATTTCAGAGAACGCGACCTCAAGCATAGATTTTTACACGGCGGACTTCCGCCATTTTTTTTGGCGCCGCAGATTCCGGAGCGGGATTTTCAAGAATGGATGGACGCGTATTGGGCCAAAGATATAGCGGAGCTTTTTCGTCTGGAGCGGCGGCACTCCTTTGAAAAATTTGCAGAACTCTTGCTCGCGCAAAGCGGCGGCATTTTTGAAGCAACTCGGTTTGCGCCGCCCTGTGAGGTAAGCCGTAGCACTATCTCAAACTATCTTTCTGTGTTTGAAGCAACCTTTGTCGTGCATGTCATCCGTCCTTTTCATTCCAGACGATCAACAGAAATTATTGCCGCGCCGAAGGTGTACGGTTTTGATACCGGATTTGTCTGTTATCACAGGGGGTGGTCAACGCTTCGCGCCGAGGACATGGGATTTTTGTGGGAGCATTTTGTTTTAAATGAAATTATGGCGCATAAACAATCGCGGGATATTCTTTATTGGCGCGACAAACAGCATCATGAGGTTGATTTTATTCTTGCCAGTCGCAAAGAACAGCCAACTGTGATTGAATGCAAATGGTCGGCAGGTGCTTTTAGTCCGGAACATATGACTGCGTTCCGCAAGTGCTATCCAAATGGCAGAAATTTTGTCGTGTCGCATGACGTTGATAGAGATTTTACGCGAACCTATAATCATCTAACAGTAAAATTTGTGAGTTTAGAAGGATTGATGAGAGAAATATAACGGGCAGTGAAATTGCCGATATCGTATCAATACGATACGATTCAATGATATAAATGATACGATTATGATGAAATTAAATCAGAAACAAAGAGATATAATAAATATCATTCTTAAGAACGGCAAAATGCCGTCTTCCGCGGTCTGTGCGGAAATGTCGCGGTTGGGGAGTGAGGTATCACTAGTTACGGTAAAACGCGCTCTATCTTTATTGAAAAAAGAAGGTCTGCTTGACGTGTCTGGTTTTGGACCATCCACGCAATATGAAGCCTCTGTTATAGGAAGATTATTTGCTCCTATTGACGCGCGGAAGTATTGCGCCATTGAGCCGGACAGACGATTTGGTTTAGACAGATATAACTTTGCTTTACTGGCGTCTATGCCGTCGACGTTGTTTGATAAAAACGAACTTGCAACACTCAATACCGCGACTGTTACTTTTAAGGAACGTTCCAAAGATGCGTCTGACGTGATTCAAAAAAAGGAACTTGAACGACTGATCATTGAACTTGCGTGGAAATCATCAAAAATTGAAGGCAACACCTACACGCTCCTTGATACCGAAAAGTTGATTTTGGAGCGCAAAGAAGCGCCTGGGCACGACAAGAAAGAGACGCAGATGATTCTTAACCATAAAGATGCGTTTATATTTATACGCGAAAATCTTTCGTTTTTTCGCGAATTGACACGGACGAATTTGGAAAAATTGCATTCAATTCTCGTTAAGGATTTGAGCGTGCATTTTGGGTTGCGCGCGTCTCCTGTTGGAGTTCTTGGCTCTAAATATCAGCCGCTTGACAATTCGTATCAGATCGCGGAGGCGGTGGAAGCGTTATGCCGCGCCGTTGCCGGGATGGAAACTCCTTACGACAAAGCGTTGTCTGCGCTTCTTGGTATAAGTTATATTCAGCCATTTGAGGATGGCAACAAACGAGTGTCGCGGCTTATGACAAACGCGCTTCTTCTTGCGCACGGTTGCGCGCCACTATCTTATCGCAGTGTGGACGAAAACGAGTATCGTGAAGCGATATTGGCATTTTACGAAATCAATTCCTTACTTCCTTTCAAAAAAATTTTTATCGCTCAATACGAATTTGCCTCCGCGCATTATGCGTTGCAAGGATAAACTTTATTGCTCGCAGGCGCTGGACAAACTGGCTGACTTGGATACAACCCGGACAAACCGCGCTCGCGGTTGATCCCGCAAACGCCGAGGCGCAAGAGGCGGTTGAAGAAATTGAGTCCAACGCGCTTTAATCCATGGTGAAAATTATCTCGCCTACGATTTGTTCTACTGCTACTGCTGAAAATAAAAAAATAAACCTTTTAAGCCCAGAAAGTAACTCACAGCCGTTGCGATAGCGGAAACTACAATCCAACAAGTCAGAAAGTGTCGTTTGGTCCAGCTCTTTATAAGTTTTCTAGTGCCGTCGTTCAATATTTTTTACAGCTTATGTCGTTCCCAACATTTTGGACAGATATATGGGTTCGTGAAAGCAAATAAGAGAATGATGCCGATGATTGAAAAACGAATTCCTATTAAGAAGAAATATACAATTACACCAAGCAACACCGCAAAACGAATTCCATAACTATATGGTTTTCCTATATTGTTACAGTTGAAACAATGAATTTCCTTAAGTTGTTTGAGTTTTTGTGATTTCATGTTTGTTAGATATGCGTTTTAGATAGACGGAATTTTCATTGAACATGATCATTATTCTCCTCCAGCGCGTTTTATTCGCGAAATTTCGTTTTCTCCGTTGACGATAAACGTAGATTTCCTTCGTAAATAGATCAAACTCTTTGCGTCCTATGTTCGTTATAACATGATTTGGCTGGGTAAATCGTCCGAGCGTTGGATGATAGTAGCGGGCGCCGTAGTACAATAAGCCGGATTCCGCGTCTTTTTCTTGGTCGGTGTAGGTGAAGTGAGATACTTGTATACACTATAATTGCTTGAGTTCGTGGGTTAGAAATTCATATACTTCTTTAGCTAAATTAAAATAAAGATTTCTAGGTCCAGCAATCTCTTCATCAAACATCTCTATGAACACTAAGTGTACAGCGTTTGTAAAAGTATCTAACTCAAAACTTGTATTAAATTTTTCTACTATTTTAACAATTTCACTGTCATATTCATCAACGTTAATATCCTCCCCTTGGTAGATTTTAATAGGATCATATTTATTAAAAATTTCTCTTAATCTATTTTTAAACGTTGAATCTTTAGTAAAATCTACTAATATCTGTATACTCATTTCAACTTCACCCCCTTTCCTTTGATAGTTTGTTTACGCTAATTACTCTCTCTCTCTCTCTCTCTCTCTCTCTGATATTTTATCAGTTAACACCCGTACGTTTTCATATATATGCTCAATTTCCTCACCACCTTTTTGTATAACCTCTTTACCGAATTGTATTGCGTTTTCAACTACCGAAGGTTCAAGTTGCAAAATTGAAACAAGTATAGAGCATCTCATCATTGTAGTTATAGACCCAGCAGTTCTATTCCGATTAAATTATTGTTTTCATCAAAATCTAAAATTATATCTGCTCCAAGGCTATCTAAAAATTTAGCGCCATCATCAGAGATTGAGATAGTCTTATGCGATGTGCCGTCTCGTAGAGTGACGTATTTAATCCCATTCTCGTGATCAATACGCATAGTTAGCACTTTTTGTTTCATTTGTTCCATAAGTAATAAGTTAGTAGTACTGCTGGATTATTTTTTTACCCATCCAGTAATAAGTTCTTTAGCACGATTAAAATTTAGAACTGCTTTATCACCCACATATCTAAAACTTTCTCTACCCAATTTATCAACCCGTTGAACATAACGACGAGTATTCACTATAGTATCCTTAATAACCCCAGGCTTAATACCTCTTGAAATAACTTGGTTAATCCCTTCTCTGGTAAAACCTGCTATATCATCTACCTTTTTTACCGCTCTAGAGCTTACATCCAAATTCTTTACATATTGTGTCACTCGCCCAATCTTTTCAGCAGTCTCTTTTGTAGCTTGTTTGCCTACTCTGCTCGCGGCTTTCCCCTTCCCCCCTCCAGCCAAATCAAGCGAAAGCATCACGCCTGCCATTGTTTTTTGCGATGAGGGCGTTTCAGGATCAAGCACCTTCTCTGCGTTCCCAAACATTCCGCCAACCATATCCAGTCCTTCTGCAACAGTGTATGAGGTAGCGCCCCACGCGATTGCTCCATTGTTTGTGGAAAGAGGATTTACCTGCGCGCGCCAGTTCTCTGCGGTGTTTTGAAAAAACTGTCCCATGATTCGCGCTCCTTCTGTAGCGTAGTCAAATGGAACACCAAACGGATTGCCTGATTCTCCGGTTGGATCAACGTGTTTCATCGGATTATTCCCCACATAGCTGTACCCATTCAACAGTTGCGGACTCATCATCGCCATCGCGAACTCCTTGCGTCCGATGTCTGTGATAACCGGGTCTGGCTGGGTAAATCGTCCGAGCGCGGGGTGGTAGTAGCGGGCGCCGTAGTAGAGGAGGCCTGACTCCGCGTCTTTTTATACAGTACCTTCTTCTATTATTTTTGATGCTAATAACTGACGTAATTTATCAATACTTTTCTTAATTAACTCCCGATCTTCTAAAGATAGCGTGTCTCTTTCACGATCCAAAGAGTGGAAGCAGTCTTCTTCTAATATCCACCACGCGCTCCTGAAAGACTGCTTCCACTCTTCGTCATCCATGTGTAGGACACCGAGGAGCACTTCTAAATCGACAATGAGCGTATTTAATGTTATCTCGCCTCTTTCATAATTTAACATGCGCTCTTCCATGAGACGATACTGTCGTTGGTCGTATTCTTCTTCTGTCGAAGAAAGTTGTCTACTTATATTATTTTTTTCCATAACCAGTAGTGATTATATTTCCTGTTTCATTATTAACAATAACGGAAAAATTGTTATTGGGGTCGTAGTAAGCACTTGTTCCTGCTGTATTCCCTGGGCCGACAGTTCCATGTTTCATAGTATTCTCAATAACACTTGGTGTAATACCATGCTCTTGCATCCGATCGAGTGCATGACCAGAGTATGGCCTTCCATTTATTACTTTCGCTTTGTTCGATGGAGCCACCTTGATAGGTTGCCCTTTGCGTCCTACGGGAGTAGATGCAGATATCGCATCATCTGCGTTATTAAGTTTCCCCGCCACTTTTCCCGCCACCTTTCCCACCACATACCCCTCTGCCACCTTCTCCGTAATCTGCCCTAATACTTTGCCTCTTTCGTAGTCAGAAGCGTTCAAGTACCACTCTCCGAGCTCTTTTGCTTGTATACCGTATCCTTGTCCAGCTTCTCTAACTGCGATCCCTGGATTCTGAAGAATACTAAACACTTCATCTCCCGCTTTAGACACCATGTTTCCGGCTTCTTGTGTTGAACGAACGGGGTGTATAAGTTTATCTCCAACCCAGATCGCTGTTCCTCCTAGCGCTTCAGCTATTCCAACTCCCCATCCTCCAACGGTTTCTGCAGGATTCTTTCCATCAGGATCGTTATAGCGCAGAGGATTGTTTAAGCTGTATGAGTAAGGATTAAGAAGTTGGGGATTTGCGAGTGTTTGAGTATTTAAGGAAAAGATTGACGGATCCGGCTGTGTGAATCGTCCGAGCGTTGGATGATAGTAGCGCGCTCCGTAATACATGAGCCCGGATTCGTCATCGCGCTCCTGATCCGTGTATGTGAACCGCGTTTCAAACGCGCCATACTTGACATTCACCCTCTCGCTTCCAAACGGCAGGTAGTCCAGTTTCTCTACGACGGCGCCGTTTGCA
>Ga0209417_1003838_pt1 | contig 19169 bp, 16 predicted proteins | sample RifGroF2_FD_184002 | JGI IMG/M metagenome (GOLD analysis project Ga0209417, IMG submission 184002) | Groundwater microbial communities from Rifle, Colorado, USA - Groundwater F2 (SPAdes) (version 2) | ecosystem: Environmental > Aquatic > Deep subsurface > Groundwater | place: Rifle, Colorado... | reverse complement strand
TGCATCAAGATAATTTCTTTCTGTTATCTTTCCTTCAACATTAAAATAATCTTTGGATGTTATTTTACCCAAAGTGTTATAAATTTCTTTTAATGTTATCTTTCCATTAACATCCAGATAATCTTTTTCTGTTATTTTACCCGAAGAGTTATAAAATACTTTTGATGTTATATTTCCATTAATATTCAAATAATCTTTTTCTGTTATTTTACCCGAAGAGTTATAAAGTTCTGTTAATGTTACTTTTCCATTAACATCTAAATAATCTTTTGTTGCTATTTTTCCGTTTGCATTAAAATATTCTTTAGCTGTTGTAACACCTTTTGTATTTAAATAAATTTTTTCTGTTATTATTCCTTCAGCATTAAAATAGCTTTTTGCTGTTATTTTAGCCGTTGCATCAAGATAATTTCTTTCTGTTATCTTTCCTTCAACATTAAAATAATCTTTGGATGTTATTTTACCCAAAGTGTTATAAATTTCTTTTAATGTTATCTTTCCATTAACATCCAGATAATCTTTTGTGCTAATTTTTCCATTTGTATAATTGAATTTTTTTGTTATAACCCCGCCAGTATTATAAAAAGACTGGGATGTTAATATATTTTTAGTATTATAATAATTTTTTTGAACAGTAATTCCATTCGTATCTATATAATTTAAAGAATAACCGCCTGTAAAATTAACTCTTTGTACAGTATATGCCATATTTCTAATTCCCTTTAGTTAATAGACAATCAACACATTTCCTTTTTAAGATCTTCTAAAATAGTCTACATAATTGCTTCTATTATATAATTGCCGTATTGTAAAGTTTAAATATTAAAAAATCATTAATATTATTATACCCCTTTTTAAAAAATTTTATTCACTTACTTTAAAATTATTAATAATGCAGATTTATTATAATACAGTTACTAATTTTATAGAAGTCCTTTTTTCGGCAGTGGTATTTTATTAAGTAATATAAAAACGGCATTCCGAACTGGCTGCAAAACAAGGCTAACGAGGGAGCCGTAGTTTTATGCCCCTACCTGGTGTTTTGGAATCTCAGACCCTGAAACGAGTTCAGGGTGACAAATCAATTATCACTTTGTTTTATATCACTGCCCTTTTTTATACGAGTCTATAAATTCATTTTTCTTATAATTATAGTTTTTTTGTTATAATTCTTCAAATATTATTGTAATTATAAGCACTAACATGTAATATAGCAAAGTTATCTAATTAAGGGAGGTTCTTATGAACAAAGAAGATTTAGTAAAAGAAGTAGCTAAGAAAACAAAATTATCACAAAAAGACGTAGCTGAAATCCTTAACGCTACAATCGAAGCTATCACAAAAACAGTTTCCAAAGGCAAAAAAGTAACATTAGTTGGATTCGGTTCATTCGAAAGCAGAAAAAGAGCAGCTAGAATGGGAAGAAACCCACAAACAGGTAAAGAACTTAAAATACCTGCAAAAACAGTTCCTGCTTTCACAGCTGGCAAAAAATTCAAAGAATTGGTTGCTTCCAAGTAATCTCTGCCTAAAATTTTTAGCAAAAATATCCGGGTACTTAGTGCCCGGATATTTTATTTATTAAGAAATTTTAATCAACTCAAACTCAACCATACAGAGTCTTTTAAGTATTTTTATTATTGTTGTGTAAATTTTATAAGATATTTTTAGCATAAAAGGTCAATTTTTATTTTTCAGAAGTATTATACATATAGAGATACATGTTCAAGCAGTTTAATGAGAGAAATTAATGGTTAGTTTTGCTACAAACTTAATTCAACCAAAATCCGCCGATTTAAGCATTGGCGTTAAACATAGAGATTTTGAGATTTTAGAGCATGTCGAAAACAGGATTTTAAATTTTTTACATGAAGATAAAGAATTAGAACAGCCGGTAATATTATCTATAAGCTCAAGAGCCATTATAAAACTTACTTATTTTCTTGGTGGTTTATCGAAAAGACCTGTTGCAATAGGCGTTGCAGGAGAAACTGCCAGCGGAAAGTCCAGTTTTGTTTATGACATGGTTGATTCCATAAATTCCGTCCATGCCCGAATGGGTAAAGAAGAAAACATCACTAAAGTTAATGCAGATAATTATTATTACGACAGATCAAAAGAAGTTAAAGCCGCAGGCGGAATAGCCAAATTTGTTGAAAATTATGACCTTGATGCTCCGAGCGCGGTTGATCTTGCGCTTTTAAAAACCCATATAGAAAAACTTATTTGCGGGCATGACACAATGACCCCTGAATATTTTCTTGATGGAACTGCTATAAGAATTGATAATCATATCCTCTGTAAAACAAACCCTATCATTGTTTCAGAGGGTATTTTTAATTTAAACGATAAGCTTAAAGATGTATTTGATTTTTGTTTTTATGTAAATGTTTCGCCGGAAGCGCAAAGGGAAAGATGGTTCAGACGGGCAGAAGAAAGAGATTTTAAAGGCGAACAGGCAATAAAAGCTTTCGCGAGTATTATGGATAAAACAAAAATCCATATTAAACCGACTGTAAATAATGCTGATGTTATAATCAACGGCGAAGCAAACCGCGAAGATTATCGAAAATGCGCAGAAAAGCTTTTTAATATCTTTTGGGATTTATCAAAAGTACCTGTTTAAATTGCACCTTGTCATTCTGAGGGCTTTAGCCCGAAGAATCTGCGTGGTATAGTAATACATAAATTATCATGCTGAACTTGAATCTTGGAATTGTCATTGCGAGAAACGCAGTGACAAAGCAATCTCATTATTTTACAAGACCATGCGATTGCTTCGCTCCGCTCGCAATGACAAAGAAAATAAAAGGACAAACATCTTGAACTTAACCATATTTGCAGGAACTTTTAACCCGATACATATTGCGCATCTAATAGTTGTGGAATCTGTCCGCACGGAATTAAACGCCGAAAAAATCTTGTTCATTCCGTCATTTATTCCTCCGTTTAAGAATGGTGATGTGGCGGAAGCCGTGCATCGCTTAAATATGGTCAAGTTAGCCATAAAAAACAACCCGCATTTTGAAGTTTCTGATATAGAGTTGAAACTTCAGGGGACTTCTTATTCTTACAACACAATTCAGGAACTTTACAGACAAAATCCTGAAATAGAAGGACGAATCAACTTTATTATCGGCGCTGATGCTTTTAATCATATAGAAACTTGGTACAAACACGAAGAACTCGCGAAGCTAATTAACTTCATTGTGCTTGCAAGACCAAACTATAATCTTAATTGTCATTCCGAACCTAAATGTAATGCTGAACTTGTTTCAGCATCTAAGACCCTGAAACAAGTTCAGGGTGACGGTTTTATTCACTATCAATTTGTGGAAGCTCCGAGGATTGATATTTCTTCTTCTTATATAAGGCAGAGAATTAAAGAGAAAAAATCCATAAAATACCTTGTGACAAACGAAGTGGAAAACTATATTATTGAAAATAAGCTTTACTTAAGTTAAGGAAAAAATAATGAAGAAAATAAAAACAATTATTATTTTATTATTATGGCTCTCAGTATCTTTACCAGTTTTCTCAAAAACTTTAACATTTCAAGATTATTTTGATTTAGGAAAAAAATATTATTGGGATGGGGAATATAATCTTTCTATTCAAAATTTTGAAAAGGCAAAAAAATTAAAACCTAATAGTTATGAGGTACTTAATGAGCTAGGAATTGCTTATTGTGATGCAAATAATTGTGAGTTAGGACTTAAGCATTTACAAAAAGCATTAAGTTTACATCCAAATGATGCACGTATATACCATAATTTAGGAATAGCATATGATAGATTAAGAAATTATGATTTAGCTCTTAAAAATTGTCAAAAAGCAATTAATCTTAGTCCTGACTTTGCTGATGCATATTATACGTTAGGGGTAATATACAAACATATTCATAAATATGATTTAGCAATAAATCAATATAATAAGATAATAGGATTTGGTATTGATCATCCAAAGGTATACAATGATTTAGGTCTTATTTATTTAGAACAAAAATTATATGATAAAGCTATAAAAAATTTTGAAAAAGTAATAAAATTAGACCCTGAAAGGCCTCAAGGGTATTACAATCTTAGTCTTGCTTATAAAAACAAAGGAGATAACAATAACGCTCTAAAATATTTCTTAAAATATAAAGAACTAGGCTATTAACGGTACAACAATGACATTAAATTCAATAGACATAAAAAAATGGATAAAAGGCAGACTGCAATGCGATGAAGAAAGATATCAGCATTCTCTTGGTGCGGAAGAAAAGGCAAGGGAACTCGCTGTCAGGTTCGGCGCGGATGAGGAAAAAGCCGCCCTCGCCGCACTTATTCACGACAACGCAAAATGCTTTCCTTACAAAGAACTTGTAAAAATCGTAGAAGATAATAAATTTCCTATACCTCAAGATATTATTGATAACCACAAAATCCTCCATGCCTTTGCAGGGGCTTATCTGGCGCAAAAAGAACTCGGGATTAATGACGAGGATATTTTAAACGCTATAATGTACCACACAACTGGCAGAAAAGAAATGAGCCTACTGGAAAAAATTGTCTACCTTTCCGACAAACTGGAAACAAAAACAAGACCCCCTGAATATCTGGATAAAATCAATAAAATTCTTGAAGAAACAAACAATATTGATAAAACGATTCTTTTGACTATAGATTTAACAATAAGAAGCCTGCTCGACAGAAAACTTGTCATAAATGCCCAAACTATAGAGGTATGGAATCATTTAACAGCAAAATTTTCAAAATAATCATTAAAAATTTATTAGTTTTATTTGCCGATACCAAAAAACCTAGTATAATAAACTAGTATACTTATATTAATAATAAGTATTTAGTCTGTTTTGTGTAGCTGGTAGAATTAGTAAATATAGAGGTATAAATTGAGCTTAGAAGAATATTTAGGGCTATTTATTGATGAATCCAAAGAAAACTTGCAGGTTTTAAATGGAAATTTATTAAAGTTAGAAAAAGACCCTGATAATACAGAAGTTTTAAACGAAATATTCAGAGTCGCGCATACTTTTAAGGGTATGGCGAAAACAATGGGCTTTAACTATACATCAGATTTAACCCATAATATGGAAAACCTTCTGGACCCGCTAAGAAGCGGTAAAAAACAGGCAACCGGCAAGGTAGTAGACCTCCTTTTCAGTTGTTTGGACAAGTTGGAAGGCTTGGTTGACAGTATTGTAGATAAAGGCTCCGAACACGAAGATACTTCCGTAAATCAGCTTGTAAAAGACTTACAGGCAGCAATTGATAACAAAGAAACTTCTGAACCGGATACATCAGCCTGTCAAAAATTGGAATTTAATGAATATGAGCAAATCGTAATCCAAGAAGCAATTGCGCAGGGCTTAAATGTCAAAGAAGTAACCGTATGTATTTCAAATGAGTGTGTACTCCCCGGAGTCAGAAGCTATATGGCTAATTCAGCGCTTGAAAACATGGGAGAAATTATAAAATACCAACCTTCTGTCGAAGAAATAGAATCCGGTATTTTCTTAAAAACAAAAGACTTCGACTATGTAATTAAAGTTTTATTGGTTACACATGAGCCTGACGAACATATTATAGACAAACTTAAAGATATATCAGAAATTGCAGAAGTTGAAACTTCTGATATAACTGCTGAAACTCAAATAAATCAAAAATTAAAAGAAAATAATATCGAGCAGACTGAAGAAATTCAACAATCGGAAGAAAACAAACAAGAAGATAATCAGTCGCAAAAAGCAATTTCCAAAGTCGTTAATCAAACTATAAGAGTAAATGCAGGCAGACTGGACAAGCTTATGAATCTTGTCGGCGAGCTTGTAATCAACAAAACCAGAATATTTGAACTTTCAAAAGGTCTTGAAAATAATGACCTGCTGAATTCTGTAGGTTTCATGGAAAATATTACCGGAGAAATTCAGGAAATCGTAATGAAACTCAGAATGGTTCAGGTAGATCAAGTATTTAACAGATTCCCGCGCCTTGTGAGAGATATTTCCAAAAACCTGAAAAAAGAAGTAAATCTTGTAATTAAAGGTAAAGAAATTGAGATTGACCGAGCTGTCGTTGATGAAATAGGCGATCCGCTCGTTCATTTAATCAGAAATTCGTTGGATCATGGTCTTGAAACACCGGAAGAACGTATTAGAAACGGCAAATCCGCAAAAGGTACTATAGAATTACACGCCTTGAACGAAGGTGATAATATCCTCATAAAAGTTATCGACGACGGAAAAGGAATTGACCCCGAAAGAATTAAAAGCAAAGCCATTGCAAAAGGCTTTATCACAGAAGAAGCCGCGCGTTCTTTAGATGAAAGCGCTATTTTTGATTTAGTACTAAAACCGGGGTTTTCCACTGTAGAAGTAGCAACTGATTTATCAGGACGCGGAGTCGGAATGGATGTGGTCAAATCAAAAGTGGCTTCACTTGGCGGTACAGTTGATATCAGCTCAAAAATAAACAAAGGCACTACTGTTACAATAACACTGCCTTCTACAATGGCAATTATTCAGGCTTTAATTATAAAAATAGGCGAAGAAATTTACGCAATGCCGCTCAATTGCATTAATGAAGTAATTGATATAACAGCAAATCAAGTTAAACAAATTCAGAACAAAGAAGTTATAACCGTCAGGGAAAAAACCATTCCGCTTATACGCATGCCGGAATTCCTTGAAACGCCTGATTATGTAGATAATCCTGAAAAACCGATTACTGTAGTAATAGTAAAAAGCCATGAAAAATATCTTGGCATTTCGGTAACAGAACTTGTCGGTCAGCAGGAAGTAGTTATCAAGCCGATAAACAAAAAATTGTGTTCCGAACATTACATTTCAGGAGCGACAACTCTTGGCAACGGTGAAGTAGCCTTGATATTAAACATTAATAATTTAGTTTAGGAGTCTTTAATGCTTGAAGATTTAATAAAATCAGGTCAAAAAGAAATACAGGTAATAATATTTAAACTTGGAAGCGAAGAATACGCAGTCCCTATCAACGTTGTCCAAGAAATAATTATGCCCCAAAAAGCCACCAGAATCCCAAAATCTCCTAAATATGTCGAAGGAGTTATTAATTTAAGAGGAAATATCGTACCTGTAATAGACGGCAAAAAGAAATTCCTGCTAAAAGAGAAATCGGAAAATTCCACAATTGATAAAAGAATTATGGTTCTGGAAGTGGAAAACGAAACGACAGGACTGATTGTTGACAGCGTAAATGAAGTAATCAACCTGAATGTAAGCGAAATTGAACCGCCTCCGATTGACCTCGAAGAAAATACCGAAATATTCTGCGGAATAGGAAAATATAATAACAGATTATTAATTCTTATAAATTCGGAAAAATTTATGGCAATTAATGAAGAAGCAAAAAAAATAGAAGCTTTTTCTAAAGTAACAGAAGTAATTAAAAAAGCTCGTATTGCTGTTTAACATAGACCACAAAAGGATTAATTAATGACACTAGATTTAGATAAACTGTTAAACCGCGTTGATGCAATTCCCGGCAATTTTCACATTGCAATAAAAGTTGCCAAAATGCTTGATGACTTTAATGTAAACATTCAGGAACTTTCTAAAATTATAGGAACTGACCAATCTTTTACCGTGCAGCTTTTAAAACTTTGTAATTCAGCGCAGTTTGGATTTTCCAGAAAAATTGTAACCGTAAATGACGCAATAACACGACTTGGATTTAAAACTTTGAAAAGTCTTGTTTTTGTAGTGGTGTCAAAAGGGTCTTTTAACAGACCTGTCGAAGGCTATGATCTTTCCAAAGGTGAATTATGGAGAAATTCTTTGTCATGCGCGGTATATTCCAAATATCTTGCAGAAATTTCAGGATATCATGATCCGGAACTGGCTTTTACAGCAGGATTATTAAGAGATATAGGCAAATTAATTATCCATGAATACGTAAAAGAAGAATATGATAATATTATTAACCTTGTAAACACTGAAAATATAGGTTTTTCAGAAGCGGAAGAAAAAGTTTTAGGCTATAATCATTCCCAAGTCGGCGCTAAAATTGCGACAAAATGGAATTTTCCAAAAGTCCTTGAAGAAACAATCGAGTTTCATCATAATCCGAAAAAAGCTACTAGTGATTGCGCTGACCAAAAGCTTATAAATATTATCCATGTGGCTGATTCTATAGCAATGATGCTCGGAATAGGGATAGGAAACGACGGAATGATGCATAGCTTGAGCATGGATTCTCTGGAAAACCTTGGAATAGATATAAATTCGGTAGGGATCGAAACATTAATTTCTGATATGGTGGATCTAAATTCGGAAATTGATTTACTGATGGCAAGTATAAGTTAGATTAAGAAATAAATAATGAGTAACGTGATAAACATAGGAATGAGCCAAATAGAAATAGCATCAAAGCCCGGAACTGTACTTGTAGCTCCGAGTCTTGGTTCGTGCATAGGATTGGCAATTTATGACCCCATATCAAAAATTGGCGCAATGGCTCATATTGTTCTGCCTGACAGCGCAAAAATCTTAAAACAAACTGAAAATTGCGGAAAATATGCAGATACGGCAGTTCCTGAAATGTTAAAAAAATTATTTTCAGAAGGGGCAAACAAAAACAAACTTATAATAAAAATGGCAGGCGGAGCACAAATGTTTAATTTCGAAAAAGGTGCTAATGTATTAAACATAGGTTTAAGAAATACGCTTGCAGTTAAAACAGCCCTTTCAAAAGAAGGTCTAACACTGATAAAGTCTGATACGGGCGGAAATAAAGGAAGAACATTTAAGCTTGATATACAAACGGGGATTTTTTCAGTAAAATTAATTGGTCAAAATGAAGTTGAATTATAATAAATTATAGGAGGATAACAATATATGCCTAAGGTGCTAATTACAGATGATGCCGCATTTATGAGAATGATGCTCAAAGACATTCTCACAAAAGGCGGTTATGAAATAGTCGGAGAAGCTGTTAACGGAAATGAGGCAATTGAAAAATATAATCAATTTAAGCCTGATCTTGTAACAATGGATATAACTATGCCAATATGCGATGGGATTACGGCTTTAAAGCAAATCATGGCCTCTGATCCAACGGCAAAAGTTGTTATGTGTTCCGCGATGGGGCAACAGGCAATGGTTATTGAATCCATCCAATCAGGAGCAAAAGATTTTATCGTAAAACCATTCCAGCCTCAAAGAGTGTTAGAAGCTGTAAAAAAACTTATCGGATAAGTTTTAGCTGTCATTGCGAGCAGCAGAGCTACTTTGCAAGTGGCAATCTAATAATTTTAAAGTAGCAGTATTAAATGACTGCTACTTTAGTGTTTTCAGCATAATTTCATTCATTTTTTCAGAAGGATATTTTTTAGCTCATAAGACTTAAACACAAGTTCTTTTTCTAAGGATACTGATTCTGAAATCTTTTCCTCTATTCCGTTAACTTCTGTATAAGAAGAAAATTTAAAATCAGTTCCTAAAGAAACTTTTTGCTCTTCACCTGACAGGTTCATAAGCCTTAAAACAACGCTATCGCCTTTTTCATGCAGTTTTATCGCGTATGTATAGATGTTTTTGTTATTTAAATTTAAAAATTGCGTTGTCATTGCGAGCGACCAACAGGAGCGTGGCAATCTATTCAATGACAACTGATTGTTATTGCCAACATCCGCAATGATATTCCCCAAAAACTCATCAGATTCTTTAAAAAGTTCAACAGGGTTTTCAACTGCGCAAATTGCGTATCTTACGGAATGTTTCCCTAAACACTGAGCCCCATTAGTATCTAAAGGAGGACCGGCAGGAAAATTCCTTGTATTAAGCGAAAGTTTTGACAATTTTCCGACTGATCTTAAAGCTGTTATATAAAGCTCGTTTTTACTAACACCGTATTCAGAAAGCCCTTCTGTAATTATGCCGAGCCCCTGTGTCCAGACAAATCTCTGCATTGGCGCGGTATTTGTCTTTAATTCCACTCCTTTTGGGATAGGCATATTTTCTTTAAGACTGTAATCAGGATTGAATTCGCGTTTTATAATCCCGAATGTATTTTCCGCAAAAGTTTCTGTTATTGCCTCATTGAACGCAAATTTTATCTGCAAAATATGATCTTTTGACTTATTTTCCCAACTTGTATTAAATTCTGCTCGTTTTGAACCCGCGCTAACAGAAATATCCGTAGTTATGATAGTTTTATGAGTTTCAACACTTCTGCGGTTTTCATCTTCATCGAAGCATGCAGGAATATCCAGCTCGTAATAAACCCTCAAAGTACTTCTTAATTTGCCATTTTCTATGATTTCAGTCTTGATAAACCTTGACTTAAGAGGTTTATCGTTTTCCAGAGGCGCATAATTATAAGTATCGCCAATATCCGCCCTATCATAAAAATAATGCAGCCCGTTAAATTCTTTATTTAGTTCATAATCCGTTAATTTTAAAGTCCCATCTGGATTTACTTCTATTTTCATGCGGTTATTTTTGATGTAATTTTCATGAATTTCTACAGCCTCAGGCTGTTTAGAATAATTTAAATCTTCACTAATTATATTTATTGAATGCGGAGCAATATTTTCCACATAAAGCAGATATTCTTTAAATTCTTCTATATCTTCCGAAAATGGTGGTCTTTGGGTATTCAGCAAAATTTCTTTCGGGAATTCGCGTGTGGATTTTATAAACTGCTTATCGATTTTAGCAGAAAGGTTTTTATTGGTTTTGATACTCACAACCCCGCTAAATTCATAATCAGAGGCATTATAAACCCATATAGAATCATTATTTACAAGTTGCGAAACAACATTTTGTCCTCGTAAGATTAACCCGTCAGAAATTTGATTTACCTGCGCAAAACGAGGCATCATCTCATCGTGAACTTCGTCTATACTGCACCCGCAAATACTGTCATGGGGATGATTTTTCAAAAGCATTTTCCACGCATACTCAAGCTCGTTATTTCTCGACGTAACAAATCCCGCTGCTTGCAGATATGAGTAAAAAGGCTCTGCAATCTTTGATAATTTCCAGGAAGAAACGGCGTTTTCCTGTTTTAAATAAAGCCTTGTCGACAAAGTTCCGGGAAGTATCGGATTTCTTGAATTATCCCTTAATTCGCCTTTAAATTGAATAATATTGTCATCCTGCGGAATCAGCCTTGAGATTCTCACGTCACTTCGTTCCTCAGAATGACAGCAAGGCTGATGACGTAAAGATCTATTCATTTTTTCTATATATTCAAATATTCCGCCGGATTCAAAAAAATAGCTATTGTCATTGCGAGCATCCGAAGGATGCGCGGCAATCTCATTATTAGCGCAATCTTGCGATTGCGTCGTTTCACTCGCAATGACAAAGCATTTTTGAATTTCTTCCAATTGTTTTTTCAAACCAAGCTCGGGACCTAAATGATCGCCTCCTACAGGAAGCAAAATATAATCCGTTGCTGAATATTCTTTGATTTTATCCAAAAATTCCTTTAATTTCTCTGCTTTTTCTTCGATTGAAATATCATAATGCAGGATGTTTTGGAAATAACCTTCTATAAGATAAGTAGCGATTACAGAAGAATTATCTTCGCAACTCCAGACAAATTCTGATTTTTGACTTCCCGCCCCACGCCATAAGACAGCATTTTTAATTCCAAAAGCTGACAAAATTCTCGGAATTTCAGAACTATGCCCGAATGAATCAGGCAGGTATCCGATAAACTTATTGCAACCTAATTCTTGAGCCTGTTTAACACCAATCAACATATTCCTGAATAGAGATTCGCCCGAAACTAAAAATTCATCAGCTAGAGCATACCAAGGGCCTATTATAATTTTATCTTTTGCGATTAATTCTTTTATAAGAACCTTATTTTCAGAATAAAGTTCAAAATAATCTTCCAGAATCACTGTTTGCCCGTCGAGATAAAAACAATCAATATTTTCGCTCTGGATTTCCTGAATAATTAAATCCATCACCTCAACAAAACGCAGCCGAAATTCCTGAAAGGTTTTATACCATTCTCTGTCCCAATGTGTGTGATTGTAAGCAATAACTTTCATTTTTTTCGCAGATTATCGTTCTTGGCTAATATTCCTATTTTCGGAATAACAAATTTTGATTAAAAATATTCAATATTTGCCCGAAAACAAATTTAAGACAGATAAAATTATATCAGATTATTTATGATAAGGCTCATTGTTAATAATTTTAAAAGCCCGATAAATTTGCTCTAACAGAAAAAATCTCGCCATTTGATGAACAAAAGTCATTGAAGATAAACTCATAGAAAAATCTGCATGATTTTTGACTCTTTCAGAAAGCCCTTCCGCTCCGCCAATAACAAAAACCACCTGATTTATACCGCTTAATGAAACTTCTTTTATTTTTGCGGCAAAATCCTCTGAAGAAAGTTGTTTTCCCTTAATATCCATCGCAATAAAATAAGAATTTTCGCCAGCTTGTTTTAGTATTTTTTCAGCTTCAATATCGAGAATTTTGTCAATATTTGAATCAGAATAAATGTTTTCAGAAGAAATTTCTATTATTTGCAGGGAGGAATAAGGCTGAATCCTTTTTACAAATTCATCAATGCCCATTTTTATATATTTTTCACGGATTTTTCCGACTGCAATTATTTTTATATTCATAGTATTTATGCCTTTAAAAAAAGCGGGGCAAGGGGCGCAGCCCCTTCTTAACTTCGCCCCCTCCCTTGAGGGAGGGGGATGGGGGTGGGTGATAAAATTAAGAAGTTCTTTTTATTTTATGCCTGATAAAAGAGGATACGGCTTCACTTACATTCGTCGGCTCAATGCTTTCAGATTCCTGCCCTTTTTGCTTTTTAGGCTTTGCCGCAGAAGGAGATTTTGATTTCATCCGCCTGTAAAGAATAAATATACCCGCCATAGCTAAAAAAAGAACAATCACGTTTACAAGGGACTTTATCATATTCATAAAAGCAGGAAGAAATCCTTGATTTACAGTTGTTGCCCCTCCTGTTTGAAGATTGGGAGGTATTGCTTGAGGTACCTGCGGAGCAACACCTTGCACAGGCTGTTGCTGCGGAACTTGCTGCTGCGGCTGAACAGGCGCAATACCCTGCATTGTTTTTGGAATAACAGGCGCATTATCAGAGCATATTCCATAATTTATTTGTGAAATAAATGAAATAAAAAACAATATAAATATAATTAGAAATTTTTTATTTATTTTCATTTTTCCAGCCTCTAAGTTAATCTTTTAAAAATTTCTACTAACCTTCAGTTTTTGGAGGCTCCGGTTTCGGTCTTCCGGGCGCTCTGCCTCTTGGACTTGTTTGTCTTCCCGCAGGTTTGACAGGTCTTCTTCCGCCTCTTTTTTTAGGAGCTTCTTCAACAGTAGCAGTTTTCTCTTCCACAACCGGTGTAACAGGAACTTCTTTTTCAATTGGTTGTTGCGGTTGCTGTTGAGGTAATAACTGTTGCTGTGGTTGAGGTTGTACTTGTGGCTGTTGCGGTTGAGATTGTACCTGTGGTTGTTGTTGCGGTTGAGATTGTACCTGTGGTTGTTGTTGCGGTTGAATTTGTTTTTGTTGGGCAGGTTGCTGTCTCATTTGTTGATGAGGACGACGAGGTTCTCCCGTTTCCGCAGGACGTTGAGGAGTCCTCACAGGATGAGCAGGCTGAAATTCTCTTCTTTGTCCTTCATCTCTTCGAGGCTGTTGAGGCTGCTGTTGTTGTACTTGCTGAGGTTGCTGCCTTTGCAGTGATGTTTGCACTGTTCCGGGTTTTTCTTCAACTGCAACATGTTCTAGGGATTCTAATTCCTGCAATATTGTAAACACATCCGGCGTGAAGTTTTGCCCAAGATAATTTCTGGCAATTGCCGAAGGCACTGCATAATACCTTATAAGTTTTGAAACTTTAGGCGTATATGAAGATTCCGAGAAGAAATCTTTTATAAGTTCGTTATTAAGAACAAAAGCTTCTTTCTCAACTTGAGGCTGCGGTTTTATCGCAGAAGCCGCCAACGAAGGACTGGTTTCTATTTTTTTTGTCATTGAAGGGGTTATTTTTGTCTGAACAGTACTGTGAATTTGTTTTTTCTGTTCATTAACTACTAAACCACCTTTATTGATAGGTTTAGTAAATTTCATTTTTGAAGTTTTGACAACCGTTTCACCTTCTTGTGGAGGAGCGGAGAAATTAAAGTCTTCAATTATAACGCCATTTCCGTTACAATTAACGCATTTTTTTGTAAATATTTCCGCAAGACTTTGTCCTTGTCTATGTCTTGTCAGTTCAACAAGCCCGAGGTCAGAAAGTTGACCAATTTGCGGTTTTGATTTATCGGTTTCAAGCGCAAGCTCAAATTCTTCCAGAACAGCAAGCTGATCCACCCTATTTTCCATATCAATAAAATCAACGATAATCATGCCGCCGATATTTCTAAGCTTTAACTGCCGCGCAATTTCAGCAACCGCTTCAAGGTTAGTTTTTCTGATTGTTTCATCCTGCGTGGCGGAACTTGTAAATTTGCCGCTGTTAACGTCAACAACCGCCAGAGCTTCCGTTGCTTGAATATAAAGATATCCGCCGCTTGGAAGATTAACTTTTGTCTGAAGCGCATTCCTGATTTCTCTTTCAATACCTTTTGCAACGAGTATAGAATCATTTCCTTTATGAACAGAAACATTTAACTGGTGAGATATATTCCAGCTTTGCAAAAGCTGTGTAGCTCTGTGATAACCGAAAGAAGTATCAAGAATAATCTCATTTACATCTTCAGTAACAGCTTCTCTTATAACTCTGTATAAAAGATCCTGATCCCTGTGTAAAAGATTTGGAGCAGTAACGGTATCAGACGCGGTTATTATACTATTCCATTTTTCAAGCAAAAATTCGAGATCTTCCTGAATTTCAGCTTCTGACTGATTTTCCGCTTCTGTTCTTATAATTACACCCACCCCAGTAGGTTTTAAAAGACTGACTACTGATTTTAGCCTTGCTCTTTCTTTAGGTGAAGCGATTTTTTTGCTTACATTAACGCCTTTTTCATCCGGCATAAGCACAAGAAATCTTCCCGGAATGCTGACTGCCATTGTTACTCTCGGTCCTTTATGTCCTGTTGGTTCTTTAACTACCTGAACCATGATGCTTTGCTTAGGCTTGATTCTTTCTTTCAAAGCGCCTTTGCCTGTAACATCAGAAGCATGAAGAAAACCCATTTTATCGCTGCCCACATGAACAAAAGCCGCGTCAATGCTTGGCAAAATATTTTCAACACGGGCTAAATAAATATCACCTAATAAAATATCGCCACGATGAATAAAAAACTCTAATACTCTTCCATTTTCAGAAATCGCTGCGATATTATCGCGCTCTGAAATAATGATGGATTTACTCATAATTAATTAATTTCCTCATCAACAAAACTTATAAAACTTTTAATACTATTCATAAACTTCAAAAAACATATACCTTTTAATGCTTTAAATTATCACCCTGAACTTCAGAATGACTACAATTTTTATTTATATTTTAAATAATTTGATTTTCATACCAATTCTTTAAATTCAAAATCTAAAAGCTTTTCTCTAACTATATCCCATTCAATTTCCGGTGTTAAAAAATTAAGAAATTGATCAGCCCTTAAAGTGCTGTTAGATACCTCTATTTTACAGTCAGGAATACTATCGAGAGTTATAATCCTAATTGGTTCTCTGTCCTGTCCTGCTTTTAAGATAAAATCTAATTTATACTGACCATTTGATTCATCAATAATCAGTGAATGAATTGCTGATCTTATATCAACTTTTTTCAAACAATTCTTTTTAGAAAATTTCTCTATTATTATATTGTCTTGTAATAAAGCGTTTTTGACAATACTCTTTAAGTTTATTTTTTCAATTTTTTCAAGATCAACAGGCAAAGCGCTGTATTTTGCCCAATATACAGCTTTTTCAATTGATATTTTATCTTTAGAAATATTAACAATTTCCTGAATTTTTGAACTTTCCGGTAAAAAAGCGTTTAATCTTTCTTTAATTTCTTCGGAAGAAATATTTTCTTGCATTTCAATATCAGCGCATTCGGCAACTCCTTCAATAAAAAGCGGCAGCGCAACTGCAAGAGAAAACTTCGGACTCGGATTAAATCCCTGTGAAAAGTTGATTTTCAATCCGGCTTTTCTGACTGCGGCATAAATTAATTTTTGCCAGTCAAGATGAGAAATATATTTTAATTCGTTTATTTTCCGCAGTTTCATCCTGTATCTGTAGGCATTATCAGAATTTTCCGCATGAACTTTTGTTTTTTCTTTTTTCGCCGCATCGTCATTTTCTTGTCCACTTTTGTCATGCTGAACTTGATTCAGCATCTGTCCAACTTGGGATTTTTGCAATAATTCATTATTGGATAGACCCTGAATCGAGTTCAGGGTGACAGTGTCGTTTTTAAAAGAAGTATCATCCAACTTATGCCCCTTCAAAGAAGGAGAAACTTGCAAATTCTTGCAAACGCCGCAACCAGAGCAGCCTTCATCACAAGGGGTTGAAGTTTTGCAATCAAGCGCGGTTTTGTATTCATTGATTAGCCAGCTTTTATTTACCCCGACATTAAAAATATCCCACGGCAGTTCATCATTTACATCAAATTCTTTTGAAGACATCGCTTCTAAATCTATCGAAAGAGCTTCTGCTGTTTTAAGCCATATATCTTTGTTAAAATGCTCATTCCACGCGTCAAGATAAGAACCGTTTTTATAGACTTCTTCCACAAGCCTGTTTAAATCCCTGCCTCCTCTTGAAAAAACCGCTTCAAGCAAACATAAAAAACTGTCATGAAAATTAAGCTTCACATCTCTTAAAGGTCTTGCTTTTCCCCGCAAATATCTTATTTTTTCATTAATTACCTCTAATTTGTCCTGCGCTGCCCATTGAAAAGGGGTAAACGGCTTAGGAACAAAAATAGATATAGTGCAGGTGATGCTCAAAAATTTTCTTAATTTCAGCTCGTTTTTAAGCTTTCCGGCATGTAATTTTATCGTTTGCAAAAGACTAATAATTGCGTCCAAATCTTCATAAGTTTCAGAAGGAAGACCTATCATAAAATACAGCTTAATTTTATCCCATCCTGTTTTATACACAGAAAGAACCGCATCAAGAATTTGTTCTTCGGTTAAATTTTTGTTTATAACATCTCTTAATCGTTGGCTTCCTGCTTCAGGCGCAATAGTAATTGTACTTTTCCTGACAGAATTAACAAGCTCCGCCAACTCAAGGCTGAATTTATCCGCCCTCTGACTTGGAAGCGAAATTGAAACACCCGAACAAGAGTGTTTTTCATTAAGAATACTCACAAGCTTTTCTATGTTTTTATAATCATTAGAAGATAAAGCTAAAAGCGAATACTCGTCATATCCCGTATTTTTCAGAACATTATCTACGATTTCTACTACATGCCCGGGAGATCTTTCTCTAACAGGAAAATTTACAAAGCATGCCTGACAAAACCGGCACATTCTTCCGCACCCGCGCCTTAATTCAATAACCGCCCTGTCATGCACCGCTGTGCTGTACGGAATCGGGAATTTGACAGGATAATCCATATTATCTATGTCATCAATTCTTTTAGTTATGACCGCCGAAAATTCTTCACTGACAGGAACAGGCTTCGAATAATTGTCATGCTGAACTTGTTTCAGCATCTGTTCATCGTTGGAAAGACCCTGAATCGAGTTCAGGGTGACATTGATGTTCGGGGTAACATAAAAACGCGGAACATAAACACCTTGAAGCTTAGCAAGATTTTTTAAAGTTTCTTCTCTCGACAAATTTTGAGATTTAGCGTTGGAAATAGTTTCCAGAAGCTCAATAATTATAGTTTCTCCGTCGCCTATCAAAAATACATCTATAAATTCCGAAATCGGCTCGGGATTATAACTTCCGGGACCACCAGCCACAACTATAGGATGATTTTCGGTTCTATCTTTTGATTTTATAGGGATATTAGCCATCTCAAACATAGACAGGATAGTAGGGTAACTCAACTCATACTGAAGAGAAAACGCAATCATATCAAAATCATTAAGAGGCTTAAAACTTTCCACCCCGTAAAGAGGAATGTTATTTTCCGCTAATTCTTTTTTTAAATCAACTTCCGGCGCATAAACCCTGTCAGCAAGAAAGTTTCGATTTTCATGCCTGTTAATTTTGTCATATAGAATTCTTAAACCTAAATTAGAAATCCCGATTTCATACAAATCAGGAAAAGCAAGAACCGCCCTGACTTTTGAAGAATCCCAGTCTTTGTTAAAACTCCCGATTTCCTTGCCTGTATATCTCGAAGGTTTATTTATTCTTTTTAAAATTCTTTGTATTTTTTCTCTCATCTCAATTAAATAATATCACGAATAAAACACCTAAAAGAAAAGCGAGTCATTTAAATGACTCGCTTTTCTTTTTAATTTATTTAACTTTTATAAATTACAGAAGTGTTTCAAGTAATGCTGCATGTCTTGTAGCGGAAGCAGCAGTTTGAATTCTTCTTTTGTTTACATAAGTTCTTAAAGCTTCTCTAATGAGTTCGCTTCTTGAGCGCTGTTCACTATCAGCAACTCCGTCGATTGTGTTTAAAAACTCGTCAGGCATTGAAATAAGTACTCTTGCCATAATTAATCTCCTCCTATTTAATTTTTACCCCGATATAATAATGAATGTTTATTATTTGTTCCTCTAATATATAAAAAACATATAACATCTAAAAATTGCCCAATATTATTCTTTTGTTACAAAAGTTAATATACTATGTATATACTTGAGTTATAAAAATACACTTTTCCCTTTATAGAAGGGGTTGCACCCCTTCACCCGCCTTCATTTTCTTTAATCGTAAAGAAAACGAAGCAAAAGAAAGCTCGCCCAATACTTCGATTTCTATATTTCTACCCTGCTTACGCTGGAAAAATTTTGTTGTTCAAGCTCGCAAACTCGCCTGCTTTGGCAGGCTCAAACAGTGCTCGCATGTATTTATACGCAGTGTGAAATATAACGAAACCTTCGTAAAGGGCAACTGACTTAAAACAATAAAAAGAAAAGAGCATAAAAAAAAAGCCGTGCCCTACACTTCGACCTGACTAATAAAGTAGTGCAACATTACTACCCTCCATCTGGCAATCTGACGACACCCGAAAGTTACGACTTATG
>Ga0209417_1003835_pt1 | contig 19189 bp, 16 predicted proteins | sample RifGroF2_FD_184002 | JGI IMG/M metagenome (GOLD analysis project Ga0209417, IMG submission 184002) | Groundwater microbial communities from Rifle, Colorado, USA - Groundwater F2 (SPAdes) (version 2) | ecosystem: Environmental > Aquatic > Deep subsurface > Groundwater | place: Rifle, Colorado... | reverse complement strand
ACAAATTTTATCTACTTCTTGAGAACCACTGCTTTGAACAACATCAGCTTCTAAAATATTGCCGTTTAAATCCATAACGGTTTTAATTTCCATCTGTGTGGTCAAAGCTCTTTCCTTAGCCAATGACAAATCTCGAGCCAATGCGCTTTTTAAAGCCTGACCTGTAACCATAATATAATTTTTAAATACGGGATTTCTCGCCATATCAGCGGTAATTTCCCATGAAATGTTTCTTATATCGACTTCATAAGTACGTCTTGTGAACGCTTCAGCAAGAACAGCGCTTAAATCTTTATTAGGCGGAGGAATATCTTTTGGTTTAACCTGTTTAGTATATGAACGTACAGACTTTCTTGTTCGAACAGGCATAGGTTGCTCTGCCGGCTGATCCGGCGGCATTGCTATATTATTAGGAGACTGACTACTCATGCCTGTAGGATCAGGATTTGGTAAAACTCCCATTTGATTAACAGACTGAGGATTTACTACAGGTAAATTTTGATTTGTTAATGTTTTATTATTTATCCATAAAGCAACTGCGACAGTAACGGCAATTCCCGCTGCAACTAAACCTGACGCTACTTTTAAATCTATTGAACGCAATTTTTCTTTTCTTAAAGCAGTTTCATCCTGCTCTACTTCATCATCAAAATCGTCATCAAAATCATAAGCTTTTTCTTGCTGATTTTCATTATTTTCAAAATCAGTTTTTTGTTCTGCAACAACTTCTTTTTGATCGCCGTATATTTCACTGATAATACTTTCTGTTTGTTCTTTATCCGGTTTTATATCTTCCTGCGTGGTTTTTTCAGAAATATCTTCCTGAGCGGATACGTTTTCCGAATTATCAAAATCAAAAAAGTCATTCGTCGAATCAACAACTTCAACATTATCAAAAGAAGATAAAATATCATCTATATTGTATTCAAGTCTTATATCATCAAAAGCATTCTGTAAATCTTCCTCTTTATCCGATAAAAGACTTTCGACATTATTACTATGCAAAGAAACAACTTCCGGTTCATCTTCAGAAAGTTTTATCGATTCCTCGTTATTATTTTCCAATAATAAATTTTCTGTAATACCTGCGTTTAAATCTAAAAGACTGCCCTGCAAGTCCGGAAGATTTTCTTTTATTTCTTCACTTATAAGCTCATTCGAAGTAAGTTCATGCAATTCTTCCAGAGGTGCTGCTTCTACCAACATTTCTTTGGTTAAATCAACATTTTCAGCAATTTCATTACTTAATAAATTATTTTCTTCATGAGAATCAAAATCTTGTATATTTTCAACTTCATCAGAATTTAATTCGAAATTTTCAGCAATTTCACTATTTAATAAATTATTTTCCTCATGAGAATCAAAATCTTGTATATTTTCAAATTCATCAGAATTTAATTCGAGATTTTCAGCAATTTCACTACTTAATAAATTATTTTCTTCGTAAGAAGAATCAAAATTATTGTTAAATTTATCATTATTAACAAGCTCGTTTCCACCTGCTAAAGCCATCTCACTAAAATGTTCCGATACCGAAGATAAACTTTCCGAAATTCCTTTTGCTGAAGATGCCGCCATCGCTAAAGCCGCACTACCCACCAACCCTGAAATATTTGCCACTTGTAATGCTGAAGCAATTTGACCGCCGCCTAAAATTGCTCCGCTTAATAAAGCTAATTTGCCTGTAGCTTTTATAGCCCTTCCAATTTTTTTGCCCGAAATATGTTTTTTCTTTTTCCTTCCTGATTTTTCCTGATTTATATTTTTTTCGTTGCTTTCAAAATTTTCAATATTTTCTTTTTCAAGATTAATTTCTACTTCTTGCCCGATCAAACTCGGATCGCCCGCAAAAAGTCTTAAAGTATAATCCTCATTATTATTTTCTTCAAAATTAAACTTATATCCGACAGCTTTAATCATATTATCAAGCTCAATAATATGATTAAATTCATCACTGCACTGTGTACATGAAGAAATATGCCGTGCCAAAAATTCTTTATCCGAAGAAGCTATTCTACTTTCTATATATTGGAAAAATAATTCCCTTGCTTTTTCATGATCCAATGCCAAATGGGAATTTTTACGTCTGCCTGAAGAACTAATTGCCTGTTTAATTGTATCTATTGATTTCAACTGATTAACATCAATGGATACATATTTATCGTTGCCTGCTTGCCTGTTTATTTGATCAACTTCTATAAACCCTACAAATTCCGCATTTTCTATTGTGGTTTCTAAACCTACATAAATATCTGCCAAAATATTGTTTAAAAAATGGCTTCTGGGGATGCACATCTGAGGATAATCATCGCCAACAAAAGCCCTGACTGCTATTTTAATATTATTTTCTACTGTTATATTTGCTATATCAAAATCTTTAAGTAATAACAAACCTGAAAGACTGTTATTCTCTGATATTATTGTTATTTCATTCTCTTTTAAGTAATCGCACAAGACATTTGATGCAACCAAAGACATAAAAGCTTTTTTCTGCAAATTCAAGTCATTTATGCTTGAAACAGCAGCTTTTATTTCAATTCTATTCTGTATCTCAATTTTTTTGGCAAAAGCCTTTGGCATATCCCAAGTCCCATCAGTACAGCAACATTATAAACATATTTTCAGGCACTTCCTATTGTAAGGATTTTCCTTAAAAAAGAAATCATCAATTTAGAGGAACTTGTAAAGTTTTTTTATTAGAAGCCATCTGGTTAAAATTATTTGTCATTGCGAGCGACCAAGGGAAGCGCGGCAATCGCAATATTAAACTAATTATGAGATTGCTTCGTCGCAAGCTCCTCGCAATGACAATAGCAGGGTTTTAACCAAATGGCTTCTTACACAAGTCGCCAAATTTTCCTGTTTTTACTTAATTTTTTTCAGGTTGCGTGTTTTCATTTTTATTGACATGCTGATAAGCTTTTTGTTCAATATAAATGAAAAGATAACCACCAAATGATTACAAACTGTTATTGCGAGCGACAAAAGGAAGCGTGGCAATAACAATATTTTTGTATTATCATGAGATTGCCGCGTCGGGGCTTTCCCCTCCTCGCAATGACAACAAGGAGATAAACAATTGTGTAGAATTGGCGCCATTAAATCAAAGAAATATATTCATCCCTCCAAAGCATTGCTTTTAATGCGTTCTCAACAAAAAGGTCATGATAACTCGGGTTTTGCAATGGTAATGCAGGACTTGGGCGGGATATTTAAAGATTATAAAGAACTTCCTATTCTTTCAATGGCTTGTACAGACGAAGGATTAAACATTGCAGACAATATACTCGCGGAAGAAGGCTTTGTAAGGGCAATGCAGTGGAGTCCCGAAACAAATCCCGACCCGAAATTAATAATTGAAAATATGCCGCATTATATATTTCAAGTGCTTCAATATCCAAAAGCTTTTAAATATGCCTCTCGTGAAGAAAAAGAAGAACTTCTGGTTAATACAAGGTTAAGATTAAGAAAAGCTCTTGAAGTAGACGAAGAAGGCTTTGTATACTCTTTTTGGCCGGATGTAATCACTCTTAAAGAAATCGGCGACCCCAAAGACATTGGAACATATTTTGGCTTATGGGAAGAATCCGACAATTTCACCGCAAAAATCATTACAGCCCAGTGCAGACAAAATACAAATTACGATATCGTAAGATACGCAGCGCATCCGTTCTTTTTGCAAGGATATACATCGCTTGCAAACGGCGAAAACACTTTTTATGAGAGAAATAAGCTTTTCCAACAAAGCTTATTTGAAGGATATATAGGTTTTGAGTCTGATTCTCAGTGTTTTTTGTATACATTGCATTACTTAAATAAAGTATTAAAATGGCCTCTTAATTATTACAAACACACGATAACACCTTTACCTTACGAGGAAATAACTCAAAGACAGGACAAAACAACTCTTTTAAAAATAAAAGAATCACTTACCCACCTGGAAATCAACGGACCAAACACAATTATAGGAGTTCTTCCTGACGGAACGCTCTTTACATGCTGTGATTCAAAAAAATTAAGACCCGTTGTTATTGGATATACAGATGATACTGTAGTTATAACTTCTGAAGTAACAGGTATTAACGAAATTTTGCCTGAAAGAAACTGGGAAAATGATATTTACCCTCACGAAAGAGAAACCGTGGTAATTAATAATGATTTGAGGGTCGAAAAATGGCAACAATAAAAATAAATGAAATCAGCAAAGATGAATTACTGTGGCAAATTGAATATAATTCAGACAGATGTACTTTATGCGGAAAATGTGTAGCCGCATGCCCTTTCAATGCGATTGAAGCCTCTGTTGAAAAAAGAAGAAAAGTTATAAGCGAAGACTTAACACCTTCACCAAAGATAAAATTTCAAACAGTACCTGTAATTAAACAAAATATTAATATAAAAAATTTCTGCCGCGGCTGTGGAATTTGCGAAAAAGTTTGCCCGAACGAAGCAATTAAACCCGTCAGAAACCCTGACGAAAAATTTGCAATGAAAGTAAGGGCTTACACCGGAGATTCTTACAAAAGAGGCGGAAGAAGCAACCTGCATACAATGCCAAGAGCTCTTGATAAAATAAAAATCGGTCGTATTTCCCAGATGACCGACCCTTCACTTGATGCGCAAAGGCATACCTTTGAAATGCTTGCTCCGTTTGGAAGAGTACTTCCTCCAGAGCAGCTTCCCTTCACAGAATTTAATGGACAGCTTGAACTTACTAAAAATTTGCCGCCTGTAAGATGGATTTATCCGATAATTCTTGGGGATATGTCTATCGGAGCACTTTCGGGCAGAATGTGGGAAGCTCTCGCTATTGCTACAGCATACATGAACGAAGAACTCGGAATTCCAATCCGTATGTGCTCAGGCGAAGGCGGTATGCCCGTCAGACTTTTAAAATCAAGATACTTGAAATATATGATTCTACAGATAGCTTCAGGACATTTTGGCTGGAACAGAATAATAAACACTATGCCTGAAATGACAGAAGATCCCGCGGGAATTCTTATCAAAATAGGTCAGGGCGCAAAACCCGGAGACGGCGGACTTTTACAGGCAAAAAAAGTTGCGCGTCACATTCAGGAAATCCGCGGAGTTCCTAAAGCCGACCTTTTAAGCCCGCCTAATCATCAGGGACTTTATTCAATCGAAGAAAGCGTCCAAAAGATGTTTCTTTCTTTAAACGCGGCATTTAAATTCCGAGTTCCTGTCGCAATCAAGGTTTCTGCAAGCGTAACAAGCATTTCTGTATACAATAATCTTTTGAGAGATCCTTATAATATTGTCGGCGGGTTTTTCCTCGACGGAATTTTCGGCGGAACAGGCGCAGCGCACGAAATTTCGCTCAATCATACAGGTCATCCGATACTTTCAAAACTTCGTGATTGTTATCTGGCGGCTGTGCATCAGGGAAAACAGGGACAAATTCCTCTCTGGGCAGCAGGCGGTTTAGGTATGAATGGAAATCTTGCAGCGGATGCGTTTAAAATGATGTGCCTTGGCGCAAATGGCGTGTTTACGGGAAAATTATTACTTCAAATCGCAGGCTGCGTAGGCAACGACTACGGAAAATGTAATGCTTGCAACACAGGGCTTTGTCCTGTAGGAATCTGCACACAAAATCCCGTGCTTGTAAAACGTCTTGACATTGATAAAGTAGCTGAAAATATTGTAAATTATTTCATAGCTACCGATCAGGAAATAAAAAAACTAATGGCTCCTATCGGAAACAGTTCTTTGCCTGTTGGTCGCTCCGATGCCCTCGTTACAATTGACAGCAGCATCGCTGAAAAACTTCAAATTCAGTATGCATGCTAATTAACAACAAAATGTGGCGAGTGTTCTCGCCACATTTTGTTGTTTTTAATAAATCGATTTAATTTTCAGCTTTACCAATAGTTTCCAGATTTTCGCTTTTTATCAAATCACACAGATTATTTTGTTCTTCCCATATTTTATTAGCGATTTGTTTTTGTTTTTTACTTATTGTATCTGTTGAAGGAATATTATCGATTGAAACAGGTTTTTCGTTTGAAGTTTTTATTCCCAATAATCTGGCATTAGAAAGATCTTCATATTTAGAATATAATTCATTTCCTTGTTTTACAATTCTATTTTTCATTGCTATATCTTCAGGACTAAAATTAGCAGATGCTTTATTTTTATCAATAATATTATGACAATCTAATAGACTTTTTTCCACGATATCTTCAGGATTGTTTGCTACATATTCTCTTAATTTTTCTTTTGTTTCATTATCTGCAATTTCTTTTAACTGTTTTCTTTTTTCTTCGACTTTTGGATCATTTACATTTAACTTAAGTTCTTTAGCAATTAATGTCATATATACAATATTTTTATCATTAATATCTACTCTTTCTTTTAATTTAGTAATATCTTTTTGACTTACTCCGGTAGATTCAACTAGAGTTTGTTCTTTTATTGCGATTTCTTTCACGTTAGCTTTTTTCGGTGTATATTCGCTTGGATTTATTCCCATTGCTTTTGCACGGATAATATTATCAACTAACATATTGTAAGTGGCATTTTTATTGCTAGTCATTCCGCTATTATTAGCTATTTGGTCTGTAGTCATAACATCTAAACCATAATATTTTTTAACCATACTATGTTGATAATTTTTTACATCCGTCATAGTCGCGTCAGGAGATAAATTGTATTGTTTTTTTAATCTCTCTCTTTTATCAACATTACCACTAAAACTTACAACATCATTTTGTAAACTTTTTAATAACGGTGACTGCTGCAATTGTAATTTTTGTGATTGTTGAGCATGATTTTTTAAAGAATTTAAAGAAAAGAAGTTTCCTGAAATTGATAACATTTTATTCTCCTTATGTTATGTAAAATCATTTTGTAATTTCCTACTTATATAAAACTCGTGAAGAAAAAAATTGACAGTTCTTTATAAAAACATTCAAGGGGGGGGTAAAAAGCCTATTATGAGTGAAAAATCCTGATTTAATATTTCTTAATATAAATTTCTGAATCAATGTTTCAAGGTTTGTATTATAATATTTTTATTAAAAAATGTGGAATTAACCAATGGACAAAGATTTTTTAAAAGAAAATATCAATTATTATATTGAAATGCTTAAAATATTTTGGGCTATTTTTGTTGTTTTAACTGGTGGTATAGTAACATTATCATTAAATATCAAATTTGAAATAAATATAATTGAATTTTTAAAAATTGGTTTCATCATAGTAGGCATATTTTTTGAATATATTGTTATAATGGTTATAAAAGATTTTAATAATAAGGTTTTTGGCTTACTTAATAAATTGGAGAAAAATTAATGAGTTCTGTTTTTCAGGTTATATTTTTTATTTGTATTATGTCTGCAATGGTATTTCTTATGTTTCAGGCTATAGATGCAATGAAAAGTTCTTTGCCTGAATACTACAAAAAATAAAAAAAATTAATTTAGTCAGGAATGTAGCAAAGTGTCTGAATATAATACAAAAACAAATCAAATAGCTGTAATAAATGGCATTGTTGACGGGCAGAGAATTTCTACCCAACAATTATTGCAGGAATTATATAACAAGCTTGAAGAAGGCTATAAAGAATTTGAAATCCACGCCTCCGGTCAGCATGATATTGGCGGACCTTTATGGGATAAAGAAAATAAGCCATTAAAATTCAAAGTTACCAACCCCGGTCAGCGTGTAGGCTCAATGGGAATGGTCGGAACAGAAATTCTGGTGGAAGGCTCTGCACCTGCCGATGTGGGCTGGCTTAACGCCGGAGCAGAAATCACAGTAAAAGGCGACGGCGGCGATACAACCGCACATTGCGCCGCAAGCGGGAAAATTTATATCGCGGGAAGAACGGGAACACGTTCCGGCGCGCTTATGAAACACGATCCCAAGTTCCCTCCTCCCGAGTTCTGGGTTCTTAAAAACACAGGCTCATTCAGCTTTGAATTTATGGGCGGCGGTACTGCCGTTATTTGCGGTTACGGCTGCGATAACTTAAATTCTGTTCTCGGCTCAAGAAGCTGCGTTGGAATGGTCGGCGGAACTGTCTATGTCCGTGGAAATGTAAAAGACCTCTCCAATCAAGTATGGCTTATGGACTTGAACGACGGCGACAAAGAATTTTTGCTTCAAGGACTGCCTGTTTTCCTCGATAAAATCGGAAAACCGGAACTTATAAACGAATTAAGCAAAGGACTTCAAGCTGCCGCTCCAGCTACACAACAATGGTCAAAAATAGTCGCTAAAACCTTTGAAGAACGTAAAGCCAAGTCTTTAATACCGCTAAAACAATTCCGGTTAAACAAATGGGTTGAAGGCGGAATATTTGGCGACTTGATTGAAGATGATTATTCTATATCAGATTTGGTTTCAACAGGAGATTTTAGACTTAAAACGCCTGTATGGGAAAATGCGGCTTACAGCGCCCCTTGCGAATATAACTGCCCTATAGGAATTCCGACACAAAAAAGAATTTCTCTTTTGAGGCAAGGCGAAATCTCAAAAGCTCTTGAACTTGTACTTGAATTCAGTCCATTTCCGGCTTCTGTTTGCGGACAAGTCTGTCCAAATTTATGCGTTGACGAATGCAACAGAAAATACGTCGACCACCCAATAAAAATGGCTGAACTAGGCAAACTTTCAAAAGATGTAAAAATTAATATGCTTATTCAGGAAAAAAATAAAAAAATCGCCGTAATTGGCTCAGGTGCGGCAGGTCTTGGCGCAGCGTGGCATTTGAGAAAATCAGGCTACAAAGTAGATATTTTTGAGCAGGATAAAGTTTTTGGCGGAAAACTAAAACAGGTTATCCCCGAAGACAGGCTTGAGAGAAATATTCTCGAAACAGAACTCCAGCGAATTATTGACTCGGGAATTAATGTAAAAATGAATACAAAAGTCGATAAAGAACTTTTCAGCAAGCTTGAGAAAGAATATGATGCTGTTGTTGTTGCAATAGGCGCTCATAATCCTGTAGTTATTCCTTTTGAAGGACATGAAAAACTTGTAAAAGGACTTGATTTTCTTAAAGCGGTAAATAATGGTGAAAAACCTCCTGTTGGAAAGAAAGTTGTTGTGATTGGAGCAGGAAATGCCGCAATGGACGTTGTAATCGGAGCTTATCATCTCGGAGCAAAAGAAGTTATCGCAATAGACATCCAAAAGCCCGCCGCTTTTGAAAAAGAAATCAAACACGTTGAAGCGCTTGGCGCAAAAATACTTTACCCCTGTTTTACGGAAAAAATCACCGAAAAAGGAGTTCAACTTAAAGACGGAAGAGTCCTTGAAGCTGATACAGTAATAATATCTGTCGGCGACAGACCTGATTTTTCTTTCATAGAAAGAGATTATCTTGATGAAAGAGGGCTTATAAAAGTCAATGAATACATGCAAACCGTAAATAACCCGAAAATATTCGTTCCCGGAGATGCTGTCAAGCTTGGTTTGTTTACTAACGCGCTTGCAGACGGAAGAAAAGCCGCAATCAATATCGACAAAATGCTTTCAGGACAACCTCTCGATAAATTTGAAAAAGCTCCTATGATTCCGCGGGATAGAGTAAAAAAAGAATATTATAATTCTATAAATTCTCAAAAAGTTATGGAAATGGAGCCGGAAAAAGAAACAGACCGCTGTATGAGTTGCGGTTATTGCAGAGATTGCGAATTTTGCAAGGAAATTTGCCCCGAACAGGCTATCACAAGAAATTCAAATCCTGACGGAACTTTTGAGTATGTGAGCAATCCCGACAAATGCATCGGCTGCGGTATATGCGCAGGCGTCTGTCCATGCGGAATATGGACTATGGAAGACAACCTTGCAAAACATTCCGAAAACTAAAGAACTTCAGGAGTATTAAATATGAGAATTTTTTATTTTATTATTGTAGCTGTATTATTATCAGCTACAATAAAAACATCCTATGCACAATCGTCTTATAATAAAAATATCTGGTATTCTTGCAAAGCTGATTCAAACTGCACTTTAACAGAAGGTCTCTGCGGAGAAGCAATATCAATAAACAAAAAATATCAAAAAAAGTATAATGATTGGCAAAGTAAAATAATTTTAGATCTGGAATGTAATCAATACACTATAACAAATTTTGATAATTTCAAACCTGTTTGCAATAAATTCAAGTGTTCAGCAACAAAAAAATAAAATTGTAAATATTTTAAAAAAATTATCAAAGTTTTTTTTAAATCGTCCGATATAAGTAATAAGGAAAAAATTATTAAAAGTATCCAAATCTTAATCATGTTTAAAAAACACACTAAAATCAGAAGGTGAATAGGTTATTAAGTAAAAGACGAACGATTATCAGCCAAGAGCGATAATCAAGTTTAAAAGGTTTCAAGGAGTTATTGTATTGAGCCAGAGTCAAAGAATTACAATAGATAACGACCCTATAGAGGCTATTTTTGCCCTAAATATGGGTGATTTTCTAACAGAACATTTGATTTCAAATGATTTACTAAAAAAAATCGATACTTCTGTTAAAGACAAAATTGATAAGCTTAAAAAACAGCTAACCCTAATAATGTAAGGGTATTCTCTAGATAATACCCTTACATTATTAGGGTTTAACAGCGAAGATGAATGCATAATCTATAGCTCTATTGCAAAAACAGTGGTACAAATGCTTGATGCAGATGATTGCCGAATTTATTTAACCCCGGAATTTACAAAAAATTCTAAAGAAAAAAGCAAACTTATTACTATGGGGTTTTCCAACAAAGAAAATAGCAATAAAAATTATTTCTTAAATGAAGAAAATAACCCTATTGTCCAATCTTTTCTAACCTGTGAAACAATTTATCTTAAAAATTATAAAGAAGATGTCGCAACCTTATTAGCAGTTCCTATGGCTAATAACTGGGGTAATGTCGGCGCTATTTGCGTTGAAAACAAAGAAGCAAAAGATATATCTCCTGAATATATTCATCTTCTTGAAATAACAGCAAGTTTATTTGTAACATCAATGAGATTACAAAAATTAACGGAACAGACGGCTGCTGCTTTAAAAGACGAAGAGGCAACATCTGTTGAATTAAGGCAATTAAGAACAGACTTGACTGCAAGTATTGGCGATCTCGGTGATGAACAGCAGCAATTTGTCGAGGCTCTCGCCCGCGCGGTTGATGTTAAAAGTCAATCTCATGCGCATTCCAAAAACGTTGCGGAACTTGCAAGAGAAATCGCCGAGCATATCGAATTAAATGAAAAAACTTTGGATTTAATATATTATGCGGGTTTATTGCATAATATCGGTCAGATAAGTATGCCGGAAGAAATATTTTCCAGCAAAGAAAAGCCTTCACTGGAAACATGGAATAAACTTCAAAATCATCCTAATCTTGGTGTAAATTTACTGATGAAAATCAATTTCCTCTCAGAAGTTATTCCTTACGTTCATTATCACAAGGAAAGATGGGATGGTACAGGCACACCGGAAGGGCTTTCGGGAATGAGCATTCCTCTTGGAGCTCGTATTATAGCGGTGGCTGATGCTTATCAGGCAATGAATACTCAAAGAGCATACCGAAAAGAGCTTTCTCAAAAAGAAATTCTTGATATTCTAAAGCAGGAAGCAGGTATCAAATGGGATCCTGCAATGGTAAACGCTTTATATGAGATAAAAAGCGTTTAAAAATAATTTGTCAACCTGAACTGGCTGCAAAACAAGGCGAACCAGAGAGCCATAGTTTTATGCCCCTACCTGGTGTTTCAGGGTCTTCGATTCCGAAACAAGTTCGGAATGACATTGTTTTCTAGTCAAAATTTATCTCTGAATTTCATTATTGGTTTTTCATAATACCTGTAAACAAAAGCGCTGATAAGATATAAGCTGATAAAATACATGCTTATGAGTACGGGTGAATGATAAAAATTAACAAACAAAACATCAAAAAGGAACATTACAAGTAAATTAAATAAATACATGGAATAGGAATAAATACTTATTTTTTCAAAAAAGTATTTTATCGGTAAAATTTTTGAAAGTTTTTTGTTTATAAATTCATTATTTTCAAAAAATATAACCAAAAAAGCAAAAGAAAAAGGAATAATACTAAAATAAAACGATTTATAAAAAACTATATTTAATAAATTATTAAAAGGATTTTTTATAAAATACGAACAATAAAAATCAATCATTATCAAAGTTGAAATAATTAAAGAAATTATTAAAAACTTTTTATTTAAAAGTTTATTAAAAATTTCTTTATTATTTATTTTTAAACACGCAAACAAAACACCGGTTAATAAAGCATCAAATCTAAGCGGAATACATCTTCTGATTCCAAAATCACTATCAGCGGGATTAAAGCCTAAAACATAAAAAAATCTTATTAAAGCAATAAAAATTATTATTTTTATTAAATTTTTATATAAATATTCATGTTTTGTCTTATTATTACAAAATACAACTAAAAGCATTGGCATCAATAAGTAGAACCATTCTTCCACTGATAAACTCCAGCTTTGATTAAAGAAATGCATATGCCTAATATCAAAATTTTGTATAAAAAACAGCTGTTTTAACAGAAAAAAATCGAAAAAAACATTTATAGGCGGATTTGTAAATTTATAAATGATTATATAAATAACAAAAACAAGATAATACAAAGGTAATGTTCTGAGCCACCTTCTTATATAAAAATTTTTAATATTTGATACGCTTAAACCTTTATTTAAAAGCTGAATTAAGATTTTTCCGATTAAAAAACCGCTTAAAACAAAAAATAATTCAACACCAAAACCACGAAAAATCATAGCCATGGATAACAAAGATTTATTAATAGTAGTATCAGGAATCAAATGTCCTATTAAAACCATTAGAATGGCAAAACTTCTTATTGCATCTAAGCCAAAATTTCTTTGCATATTTTTATTTAACATTATATTTACTACTTAATTTTTTCTTTACTCACCAACACTGATCGCAAAATTGAAATATTATAAAAGAATTAACCCTGTATTATTAAATTATAGTTTAATATATTTTTATTATAATTAATTTTTTTCCATATAAAAAATTTTCCTTCACTTCGTTCCGGAAAATTTTTTACTAATAATATTATTAATTAATTTTGCTTAAACTATTGCTGACTTACTTGAGTCAACTTATCTCCCAAAGTTGAACCAATTTCTTTTAATTTATCTGCAACAGTAAACCAGGTAACCATAGAAATACATGCAACCAGACCTAATATCAAGCCCCATTCTCCTACGTCCTGACCTTTTTTTTTCATTTCATCAAATTATTTCAAACCTTATAAAACTTATGTATTTCCTGCACTTTGTGATAATTGGTTAGCTTGTTGTAATTTTGTTGTTAAATTGTTAACTGTAGTTTTAATCTGTCCACCCATTGTTTGAAGAACTGTAATAGCTACTACAGATACTAACGCAAGGATAAGACCATATTCAACAAGACTTTGTCCTTTGCTTTTTTTGTTTTTACTGATTTTTTTCATGAAAATATTTCTCATTGCTCACCTAAACTCCTGTTAATTAAATTTACTTCATTACTTCTGATTAATAATAACTCAATTCTAGAAATTAGATAATCACTTTCAAGGGTGATTTTAAAACCTCACCCTTGAAGTTTTGAAAACATATATAATTTTTATTTATTTTTTAAATTACTAAGTGAGATTCAATTATTTCGACGCAAATTCTTTATTAATTTTTATAATTTAATTCAAAGAATTTAATAAAATTTAAATTTTTACAATTTAATACTCACTCTTAAGGGTGACCTTTCGAATCACCCTTAAGTACTTATTTTTATAAAATGTAGAATTTTGTTATTTATGAAAATCTTATGTTGGCTTTTTCGAGCCTATCCAGTGCTTCATTCAATCTTTCATCAGGCTGAACAATGGAAACCCTGAAATAATTATCGCTGTATTTGCCAAAAGCTATACCGGGTGTAAACACCACTCCGGTTTTCTCCAGAACATACTTGCACCAGCTTTTCGAATCATACCCATCAGGAACCTGAAGCCATAAATACATAGTAGATCTTGTTTTCTTAAGATTCCAACCGAGCTTGTTAAGCCCTTCTATCATAAAATCACGTCTTCTTTGATAATTTCCGGTAATTTCTTCCGAATAAGAAGAAGGCATATTCAATGCGGCAAGAGCTGCATCCTGAATAACAGAACATGTACCGTAATCCATGTTTGTTTTTACATTATATAAAGTCTTGATAATATCTTTATTTCCAACAGCAAAGCCTATTCTCCATCCTGCCATATTATAAGTTTTAGAAAATGAATAAAATTCTATAGCTATATCTTTAGCGCCTTCCACCTGAAAAACACTCGGCGGTCTATAACCGTCAAAAGTTATTTCTGTGTACGCAAGATCACTGCAAAGCAATATATTATACTTTTTACAATAATCCACCAATTTTTTGAAAAATTCTAAAGTAGCCACGCCTGCTGTAGGATTATTAGGATAATTAACAAAGAAAATTTTTGCTTTCCGCGCTATTTCTTCCGGTATAGAAGATAAATCGGGAAGAAAATCATTCTTTTCTTCTAATTTAACATGATAAACATCACCGCTTGCAATCCATGTTCCTCTTGAAAGCACAGGATAATAAGGATCAGGAACGATATTTATATCTCCGGGATCGGTAAAAGCAAGCGCCAGATGAGCAAGACCTTCTTTTGCTCCGATAAGTGTCTGAATTTCATCTTTCGGGTTTATATCAATTCCATATTTTTTATGCAACCAGTCAGAAATTCCCTGTCTTAATTCCATCTTTCCCTTAAAATCAGGGTATCCATGATTTTTTGCGTTTTGAAGACTTTTTATGGCGGCTTCTACTACCGGCTGAGGAGTGGCACCATCAGGATTCCCAATTCCTAAGTCAATTAAATCGACTCCTTTTGCTCTTTCTTGTTCTTTCCACTCATCAAGCTCCGCAAAAACATAAGTCGGTAGGCTTAAAAGTTTTTTTGCCGGAGTTATATTTACTTTTGTCTGCATTATTATCTCCTGATTTTTAAGTTTATATTGGTTTAAATCAATAATAATTCTATAGTAAGTGTCTATTATATTCAAGATTTTTTATAAGTTTATGCCTATAAGGAGTTTTTATTCCTGAATATATAGAAACTCACAGGATTTTCAAACTCATATTTTATTTCTAAAGGCGGATAAATATTATAATTTGTTTCTACTTCATGTACGAGTTTAAAGTCTTTAAACAATTTGAAATCGATTTTGTTATTTGTAAGAAGATTTTTTGACTTATTAAAATTATAAAAGATCTGTCGATTATTGCAAATTACAATATAATCAAGATTTTCGAGTTTTTTTTCTGTTAAAAGCTCATATCTTAAAGGAAAAATTTTCCAGGTTGGATTTTGATTAAAAAACTGATAATACCAAACGCTGTCTGAAAAAATAAGTCCTATTTTTGAATTGTTTTTTGCATTTTGCCCAAGATATTCAGCTTGTTGTCTAAAAATATCATCAAAAATAGTTCCGATTTCATATCTTATATCTTCTCTCGGAGTGTTAAACAAACTCACATTATTTATCGGCAGCACAGGACGAAGTGAATTTAAAAGAGTAATATTTATAAAACATGCAACGGCAATAATAAATACAATTAATTTCAATGGTTTTAATTTATAATTGTAGCTTAATGCAAAAATAGGGGAACTAAGAACCATCGCCGTAACAAAATATCTTATATTCCATAATGCAAATCCATATAAAGCAGAAATGGTGGGCAAAAATATCAATAAAATTAACGCTGTAATACTTATTATTCTTATCTTATCCGATTTAGAAAAAATACCCGTAAATCCATATTTTAAAACCAGAGGAATAAAAACAAAAAAACCGATGGGTCCAAAGGTTGCAAAGTTTTCATGAATTTTAGTATTTACAAGATATATGTCCATATAAGCCAAGCCCTGATGTTCGCTCAGTTTTTTAATCCAAAATAATATTGTTTTTAAGATTAAAAAAGGAATACTTAATATACTTGCAAAAGTAAATCCTGTAAAATCAATGAAACATAAGTTATATCTTATTAAATTTGCTATAAAAGATTTAACACCCTTTGCATGCAATGTAAAAAAATTTATATAAGACTCAAGCCCAAGCGGATTATGAAATTCCAGATAATTTAATATGTAATTATAAGAACTTAATAAACCAAAAAATAAAATTGTCCAACTTACATAAAATAATAAGAACTTATAAAACTGTTTTTTTTCGCTCCAAACAGAAATTATAGTATAAATGATACCTAAAGCAGGCAAAAACATAAAAACAGTACCTTTTATTCCTACAGAAATCCCCAATGCCATTGCTGACATGATTATAGAATTTTTTTCTTTTTCTCTTACTCCGTAAATAAAGAGATACAAAGAGGCAAAAAGAAAAAAACCTAAAACGAGGTCATTCTGCGTGCTTGATGCTTGAAGAATAATTTCCGGCAATGACGCAAAAATAAATACAGCCCATAAAATCCGTTTTTTTGAAACTTTTATATAAGACAAAAAACTGGATAAAATCCACAAACTTCCGCAAAAAGATATAAACTGCGCCATGCCGGCTAAAAAATCTTTTTTTATAAACACAAGAGGCCAGAGATAAAAAATTTCAGCGTTTGGAGAAAACATTATCTGTCTTATAGAACTGGTCTCAAAATGTTCAAGGCTTTTATTCTGTATCCAGAAAGCAACTCTTGCCGTATGGTAGGTCATTGAGTCCCATAAGTTTACCGGCGCATAAAATGCCAGAAAAAAACTCACTATAAGAGAACCTAAAAAGAAAATGCTTAATGCAAAAAGTATTTTATCCTTTTTTAGCTCTGTTTTTATCTTCTCGAACGATAATTCAAAAGCTTCTGTTTTTAGTCTTGGTCTGTTTTTTATATGCCAAAAGACTAAAGCAAAAAGAAAAACAGCAATATTAACTTTTAAAACATTATATAAATCTATTGCTTTTAAGAGTGATAGAAATTCAAAAGTAAGAATAATCTGAGCTGCCGTATTTAAAAGAAAAAATATGACTGAATTTTCAGGTCTTTTGCTTTTTAAAACAGATGTAAAAAAATAAGTAGACGATATTACCAGACAAAAAGATATTATAAACAAGATAATATTTAGCATTTTCTCCACTTTCAATCAATAAGTCGTTTACATATACTTTATATTAAATAATTTACTATATATTTTTGTGTTTACAAAAAAATATGAAAAAATAGACACAAAAATATTTCTTCTTTAAAATAAAATAATAACTTTTTGAAAAATGGCGTGCTAAAAATGAAACAAAAAAAGACATCTATTGATAAAAAACAAATAAGAAAAATTTATAAAGAAAGAGTTTATCACATTCTTCTTTCTTTTATTATGGGGATATGTTTTCTTCAGCTTCTATGCGGAACCGGCATAAATATAACAAGATTTATAACTCTAAATAAGCAAATTCATGAACTTAGAGACCTGAACCAAAGCGCCACAGAAAAAAATATACAGCTAAAAGAACAGCTTAAAATTTACTCTTCTTATAAAGGAATCGAAGAACTTGCCAGAAATAACCTTAAAATGGTCGGCAAAAACGAAGTTCTGGTTCTAATAAGAAGACAACCTGTAAGTGTAAGTAATTAACATCAATTAATTAACCCGCGTCGCTAATTCGCGAAAAATGTCATGCTGAAACAAGTTCAGCATCTATCCCTTTTAGGATTATAGCTTTCAGTTGTTATTCTGACAGATCCCGAATCAAGTTCGGGATGACACTTCATATCAAATATGATTATCGAAAATTATATTTATTTAACGCATAGGTTTAATTAGACAAAAAAAATCTGCTCTATGAGCAGATTAAAATTAAAACGAGATAGACAACTTTCCCAAATCTTGCTTGCGTTTCCTAATTTTTATTTGACCGCAGCTAAACGCGGTATAACTCCTAACTGTCCCTGTATCATTTTTGCTTTGGCAACAGCCATTGAGCGTCTTTTTTTTGCGCCTCTAAGCAAAAATAAAACTGATTCTGAAACGTTTGTATTTGGAACGAATTTATTGTACTCCATATATTTAAATACTCCCTATTAATGCCTACCAAATTAGTTTTTTTATCCCACATAAACTTAATCGGTTCGATTTAATTTTTACTTTAGGTTTTTGAATAAAAATTAACAAAAATTGAAACATTAGTTAACAATTAAATATTAACTAGCCGAAGTGTGTAATTTCTAAAACCCTGACGGTTCAGTATAATCTGATTCTCAAGAGGTTCGGGGATTTTAAAATATTATGAATTTTGGCACAAGATTTTTATCCGACAACAAAATAGAATTTAATTTTTGGGCACCTGACTCAAAAACAGTGGATTTATGTGTAAAAAATCCAAATGTTCACCTGAGTTTTGAAATTCCTATGAAACCCCAAAAAGATGGCTGGTTTCAATTAATTACAGATCATGTAAGAGCAGGCGCAAAATACCAATTTCGGCTTGCTGACGGATTGCCTGTTCCTGATCCTGCATCCCGATATCAATCAGAAGATGTCCATAATCCAAGCATTGTCATAAATCCCGCTGAATTTAACTGGGGAGATGATTATAACTGGAAGGGACTTAGCTGGAATGAAGCTGTGATTTATGAAATTCATACAGGCACTTTCACAAAAGAAGGCACTTTTAATGCCCTTAGTGAAAAACTTGATTATCTTGCAGCTTTAGGAGTTACAGCTATTCAACTTATGCCTGTAGCAGATTTTCCGGGGAAAAGAAATTGGGGCTATGACGGCGTTTTGCCATTCGCTCCCGATAATACCTACGGAACTCCCGATGACCTGAAAAATCTTATAAAAATCGCTCACAAGAACGGTTTAATGATTTTTCTGGATGTTGTCTATAACCATTTTGGACCAGAAGGAAATTATTTACATGTTTACGCAAAGTCAAAATTCTTTAACTCTAAAGAAAAAACACCATGGGGCGATGCTGTAAACTTTGAAAACAAAAACGCGCGAGATTTTTTCATTCAAAATGCCCTTTATTGGCTGGAAGAATATCATTTTGACGGATTAAGATTTGATGCGGTTCATACAATAAAAGATACCTCCAAAGTCCATATATTAAAGGAAATTGAACAAACGATAAAAGAAAAATTTAAAGACCGGCATGTCCACCTGATACTTGA
>Ga0209417_1003831_pt1 | contig 19206 bp, 23 predicted proteins | sample RifGroF2_FD_184002 | JGI IMG/M metagenome (GOLD analysis project Ga0209417, IMG submission 184002) | Groundwater microbial communities from Rifle, Colorado, USA - Groundwater F2 (SPAdes) (version 2) | ecosystem: Environmental > Aquatic > Deep subsurface > Groundwater | place: Rifle, Colorado... | reverse complement strand
CAGACAGTATATCGAATGGCAAGGCAAAAAAGATAATCCGCGCAATCTAAAGTTGTTTAGATAGAATTCTCATGCCGGTAAAGGAAACCCCGGGTGTAGCGGAGCGGAGCCCGGGGAGGAGGTCATTCTTAAATTCTTTGCACATTAAATAGTATTTTGGTATTGTGGTAATCAATGCGCGGATGGCGGAATTGGTAGACGCGCCAGCCTTAGGAGCTGGTCTGCTTATGCAGGTGGAGGTTCGAGTCCTCTTCCGCGCACAGAAAAAACAGGCTCAAAGCCTGTTTTTTATTGTGCGGAAAATAAAGCGCCCACGCGCTTTATGTGAGGACTCGAAGCCTGATTGAGCAGCTTTTGCGAGTGAAACGAAGCAAAAGATCCAATCAGGGTACTGACCTCGTAGAGGTAGAGTCCGTAGCATTTATGTGATTTTATTTTGTAGTTGCGGAAGATGAATTAAATCTTTTTCTCTATTTGGACATTCCATGTCCAAATACTTGACAAACGACTAAAAATGTGTATGATTACAATGTAAAAAACGGTTCATTGTAAATTAAATATATACCAAAGGAGGAGTTTTTATGTTAGAAATTTTCTCATTCTTTTTATGGATCGGTGCTTCCCTGCTTTTCTTTGTGGTTATGGCTCTTCTTATTCTGAAAATGGCTGAGAACGATATCTGCTTTACCAAAAATGTAAGCGGTAGAGTCAAAGCCATAGTCGCCGGTGAGCAGGTTGTAAAATGGCTTGGCTGGACCCCCGGATATCATATCTTCTCCGAAACAGGAGAAGTGGTTAATCTAGAAAAGGTCAACGACGAAATTAAGAAAAAGGCTACCGAGGATATAAGTTTAATAGACAAGATACTTCATCCCCTGGGCCTGACATTCATTGGTATTTGGCCACTACATAATATCTACAAGTATAAGTTCAAATGGACTGAGTGGGTCAAAAAAGATGGTAGTATGGAAAATGTCGCGGTTTCCAGAGAAGGAACTACAGATCATATGCGGATAAGGTTTCCTTATTTAATAAAGGTTAGCGGTCTTGAGGGCGAGAAAGGATTACCAGCTGATTATTCCACCTTAATTACGGTGGAGATCAAAAATGCTTCTCGAGCATTATTTAATTCCGGCGGAGAATGGATGACAAATCTCTCTGCTAGTGTTAACTCTAAAATGCGTGACTGGGTTGGTTCCCATACGTTCGAAGAATTAACCGAGATGCAAAGCGAATCAAGTGCTTCTGGTTTTCTTGAACACATGTTGAAATTAAATCATTCCTCAGACGGCAACATCGGACTCATTGAATCAATTGGCGTTGAAATAGTCTCCGCTAATTATTTTTCTCCGGAAATTTCAGGCGACAATAAAGAAGAACTTATCAAAGCCACAACCGTAGAATACATAGCCGAAAAGAAAGCGGCTGCGACAAAAAAAGAAGCCGAAGGAAAAGCTGCCTCAATCGTCATAAATGCAAAAGCTGAAGCTGAGGCCACCACATTAAATGGCCACGCCAACGCAGAGGCCATGAAAAAGATGCTGGATGCAGTGCATTCACATCCCGAAGGCGTTCAAATTCAGATTGCCAAAGAATTGGCGAATGGTCTTAAGAACTCCAAACTCACCACGCTGGTGACCGGAGGCGGAGCTACCCCCTTACTCAATATAATAGGTGGCGGAACAACGCAAAATAACGGAGAACCAAAACAGGAAACGAAACAAGACGGCAAAAAGAAAAAGAAAGGCGAAAAAGAAACCGAACAGAAAGATAAAGAAAATACGGAGGTAAACAATGATGAAAATTCCTAAATGGTTTTGGGTCGTTGCTATAATAATTTTAATAGTGACAACCATCTTTCTAAAATTACTTTTCGAGACAGTTACTTCTTCTGTCGGGCTTGGAGGTCTGTGGACACCAACAATACTAATATTATTATTGGCAATTCTTGTATATAGTCTACTGACTCCCATCAAATTCAAAACACCGACAATGGGACCCATAAACTGGGGATGGTTAATAAAATGGTCTTGCATTATTACTCTATGTGGCGCAATCGTTTTGGGAATATGGTACGGATATAAAAACTGGGACTTAGTTAAATCATACTGCCCAAACACAATCCCCCACTTTTCTGCTCAAAAAAAATGGGTATTAACATTTGAAAGGAGTCACGACGAAAGAAATTGGGATGCCGACGAAGACTCTTTCAGGCTTGATGTTGAAATGATAAAAATGGATAAAGAAAGTATTGAATTCATCACCTCTAGATATAACAAAAATGCAAGAAAAACCATTCGTGCCCACTTCGTTGGAACAAGAATGAAAACCGGAGGTAGAAGATATTCTGGAATGTATACACAGGGCAAAAAAGGCGAATCACACTACATCAATCAGCCATGGGAAATGGATATGATAAGAGAAGATAAATTGTCAGGATATATGGTTTCTAGCGATGGTGTCAAATATATGTCTTTTTTAGAAAAAAAATAAAATCAAAACCCCCGGGTACAATACCCGAGGGTTTTTCTTTTTTGAAAATTTCTATTATTGCTTAAGTGCGTTAACAGTGTCTCCAACAAAACCCATTATCCCAGCAACGGCTACAATGATAAATAAGCCGATCAGCCCCCACAAAATATGTTTCTTTCCCTCTTCCATTTTTTTAGCATCCCCTGTATACATAAATTCAAATACGCCATACAAGAAATAAACAACGGATATTGCGAGAATAAAAACTATTAAAGGATTTATAATCTCTGATTTTACATTTTCTATGAAGTCCATTGTGAATGTGGATTTTTTACTCAAATTTAGTTAACAGATGGAAGCTCCACTGTCTCAGGGCTTGTACCGGAGTCTATTCCAACTGTACCCTTTACGATACCAACCAACCCCCAAACAGAAACCATCACGAAGATAAGAACTATTGAGAAAATGATAGCGTCTCTGGCAGTATCTCTCGCCTTTGGATCCCCTGTTCCCGCTTCGATATATTTAACAATATTCCAGAGTAACCAAACAACAGCTAAACCAGTCAGCAAAGGAACTAATTGGTTTAAAATATCTCCAGCCAAAACAATTAAGTCCTGTACACTACTAGCAGCAAAAGCTACAAACGGCACTAAACTCAAACCAAAACCTATTACTTTTTTCATTTTTTAATTTTTACTATTAATTAATTTTTAATAATTCACCCTCCTAAATTTTTTACCAAAAGATATTATATGTTTATACAGACAATATCTATTTAAATAAAACTAAACTTATAACATTACATTGATCAAAAATTTTGGTGGGTTAATAATTTTTAACGACCTATTTTAATTATTTACAAATTTAAACGACGCTCAAAATAGACGAGAAGACCTTACGATGTTGGCACTGGTGGCATTGTATTTCCTAACTGAAAAGTATTAACTAGTAAATTAACCAACCCCCAGACAGATATCATGACAAAAATAAAAATAAGACTGTATGTTATTACTTCCCTAGCCTCATCTTTCTTTTTGGGATCGCCAGACTGTATATACTTAACAATATTCCAAAGAAGATAAATAACCGCAAGGCCGGTAAGAAACGCCGGTAAAACACTAATTTGCTTAATAATATTTCCAATAAAACCTTTAAAATCTATAGCAAAAGCGATTGTCGGAAAAATAGCTAAACTAATAACAAATAATTTATTTAATTCTTTCATCCCAGTTAGAAAATTAATTTTTATCATTTTAATCTCTTACAAATATCCACCTTCATTAAGATACTCATTCTCTTTGTCGACTGCCCAATTAATTTCTAACGGGACAGGTATTTTATTTTTAATCCCCAAGACCAGTTACTGTTGTTTTAATTATACTAACTATTGCCTGTGCACCAAGTAATATAGCAAGACCAACAAGCGTCCACTGAAGAGCCTCTTTTGCTTTGTTTATGTCGCCTGGATTACCTTTTGCAGTAACAAACAAAAAACCAACATACACAATAGCAAGAGCAGTAATGGGAAGTGCTATCGTTATGGCAACCTTTAAAATATTAGCGATAAATTGAGCAAGGGTATCGGTGCCACCCAGTGGATTCAAGCTACCCCCTCCTGGCACATTACCAGCGCCTCCTCCTTGTGCTAGAGACAATATTGGAAGTATGGAAATCACGCAAAGTAAACTAAAGATTAGATATTTCCTCATAAATTATTTATTTAAAAATTCGGTGACCTTTTCGTCTGCTGTCCCTCCGGCAAGACCGCTAACAATCATATCAATTATAAAGTAAGCGGCGAATGCAATAATTATACCATAAACAGTGTCGTACATAATATTTTTTGCCTTCCCTATTTCGCCCGGATTACCTACACCCATAACCATTTTAAGTCCTGCATATATGAAAGCAATAACAGCAACTGAAGGAATCAGAAACCAAGCCAAATAACTATTTAGTGCCTCAATTATTTTAAGAACATCAGATAATTTGCATGGGTTTCCGCCACAATTCAAAATCTGACCAAGAGTTTGTTGGTCCGCAAAAACAAGTAGAGGTGTCAATGAGACAACAAAAGCAAATATAAATTTAGATCTAAAATATTTATTTAACATATTCCAAGAATTTAACTTGAGCATCTTTTATGGCGGAAGATGCACTCTGTCTACCAGAGTTAACTGATTCAATAAGGCTCTTAAATATGGCCTCGCTACCCAAACTATCGGGGTCGTACCATGCTCTACTTATAACAGCTGATTCATTAAATATTGAAGCAATTGGATCTGACTCTTTTGCCGAAAGTATATCCCTCCTTAATGATGGCAACGATACGGATTTTGCAATCTGTTTACCATAATTATTGTTAGTTAAAATATACAATGCCTTTATTGTGGTACTTACCTTTTTAGAAGCTTTGGTAACCGCAATACCAGTTACATCAGCGGAAGTGGTCTTTTTTACAGAATCTTCTCTTTGCGGAATTACAGCAACGTCAAAATTAAGATGCGGGTTATTGTTTTTTATTCCCTCGTATTCACTCGCCTTTCCAAAATATACCGCCAGTTTACCCTCACTGAACAAAGTTTTAGAATTTGGCAGGGAAGGATTCCATGAATATGCTGATTTTGCAGGATTAGAAAACTCAACAAAGAAATTAAGGGCCGACTCCGTAGCACCTCCACCAAGATTACCCAATGTTGAATTAAATAAATTAAGAGAGCCTCCTCCAATGTTTAAATTTCTAGAAATTATGTTATCTCCAACCTGCAAAAATAAAGTTGATAATATGTCTTTTGCATTAGAAATATTTTTATAAGTACCCATAGCAACAGCGCTTTGAAAAACGTTTCCTTTGTTATCTTTTTGGGTTAACTTATTAGATAAACTAAGAAAATCTACCCAATTTTTGGGATATGTAACGAGACCAGCATTTGTAAAAAGATCCCTATTCCAATACATAACCATAGGGTCGGCATAAATAGGTAAGGCCAAAATACCGTCTTTTGTTAAAAATATTTCTCCAGCCTCCACAAAGGTTTCTTTAAATATTCTTTCTGAATAATTAGCATAAGAAAGAGGCATAATTTTGTCCGCCTGTTTTACTATAAGATCGTTAGAAAACATAACCAAATCAGGACCCTCTCCTCTTGCAAGAGCATTGATCAAGTCGTTCTCAAAATTTTTCTTATCTTTATATACGTACTTCACAGATAATGTGTTTGCATTTTCTTTGTTGAGCTCTGGAATGACGGTATTGGCCATCCTCTCTGGTACAAATCCCCACATAACAACCTCACCCTCATATGTCGCGCCCTCTCCTCCTATCGGTATGATTCCGGCAAAAATAAGGACTCCAAGAAGACCCAAAAAACCAAAAACTATGAGGAGGATGTATTGAAAAGTGCTACTTGTCATCTTTGCTTAAAAATTAAAAATAATTACTGTCTTTCCGCGATAAAACCCCAGTGGTGATCGCCTGCGTAAAAACTTTTGCTGTATTTGAAACCGACACTCTCAAATATTTTCTGTGCTTCTTCTTCCAACAATATATGACCCGGCCTAGGACCAAGTCCTCCATAAGAATCAGTCCAATCTATAACCATAACCTGTCCGCCTGGCCTAAGTATCCTAAATGCCTCCTTCGCTATTTCCTCCTTCTTCTCGGACTGAAATAAAATATTTGAAATAATCACGGCATCCACCATATTGTCCCTTAGCTTGGAACCACCAGTCTTTTCTACATCCCCCCACAGTATCTGAACATTATGTAATCCGGCGTCTCTTGCAGATGATTGGATCTTAGACAATAGGTCTTTTTGTACATCTATAGCAAAGACTTGTCCTCTTGAGTGAACTCGATTTCCAACAGCAAGAGTATAATGACCACTACCGGCGCCAAAATCAGCAACCTTACTACCCTCTTTAAGGTCTAGGTTTTTAATATTTTCTGCTGGTTCATTAAATGCCATACCGCGTAATTATACCACCTATAAATTAAAAAGATAAATATCTTTATCCACAAAATAAACAGAACTATTATTTAAGAAAATTGCCCAAAGTGGGCAATTTTTATATTATTTTGTTTATTGTATAAAAAATTAAATTGCAAGAGTAATTCCTAATGTAGAAATTATCATTCCAACAACAGCAAAAATAATGCTTATAATCCAATAACGCATTGTGACCTTGGAAGCAGGCCAACCAATGGCTTCGAAATGGTGGTGTAGTGGTGCGACAAGAAAAACTTTTTTGCCTCTATATTTTTTAGATAAATACTGAATAACGACCGATGCTGATGTGGCAATAAGCGGGAACGCAATTATAGGTAAAACAAAAACCGAGTCCGTAAGAAATGCAATTATAGAAAGCGTAACCGTGAGTCCAAGCATTCCTGTTTCTGACATATAAAATCTCGCAGGAGGAATATTAAACCAAAGGAATGCCAAGGTACCGCCCACTATAGCGGCGCAAAAAGTAGCCAGATCTATCTGATTTTGGAAAAAAGCTATAACCCCATAAGCAGAAAAAATAACAGCCATGATTCCTCCGGCGAGACCATCTATTCCATCAATTACCCCACCGGAAAATATACCAAGCATTACAATCATGAAAAAAGGAATAAACCATACTCCCAATTCTAAGGGGGAAGAAAATGGTATAGCTATTGCAGTCATTCCAAGCTTATAATAAAACCAGTATGCTCCGATGTATCCAATAACGAGAACAAAAAGAACTCTTTTCGAAAGAGCGAGTCCTCCCGCTATATAACCTCCACCACCCCTAACCTGCAATACATCGTCAATAAGGCCGATAAGAGAGGCTGAAACAAGTGCGAAAAGTGGAAGCCATGTTTGATTTTGACTCAAAAAATTTAATTTTTGTGTAGCAACTGCGGGATAAATATCAGAAAGAATCGAAAGTATAAAAATAGTAATTAGGGTACTTGCCCAAATTATTATTCCTCCCATTCGGGGTGTTCCTGTTTCTTTTTCTTTATGAAGCTTATTGAATATTGGTGTTTCCCCACCACCAAGGCCTTCGTTTCTGGCCTTCTTCTTCCACATCTTGTGTTTATATAAATAATTAGTGAGGAATGGAGTAATTAAAATACCAACAGAGAATGTTAGAAAAAATGAAAGAAAAATTTTTACAACGCTATTAACCATAAATGTTATTTTAGATTTTTATAGATGCGACAAATATAGTCTACCACTTTTATTATTCTCGCGCACTTGTCGTCAAATTCTAAATTCGAATTTCTAATTTCTAAATAAATCCAAATTTACCAGAACAAATACGTCTATTCTCCATTAAAATTGAAAATATATGTTTAATTAGGGTAATTTAAAGTTTTTTAAATTCAAAAAAGTTTCTAATTTTGGAATTGTTTAGAAATTAGATATTAGGAATTAGTGTTTACTATACATTTCTTCACTCTATTCACGATAGTAGCAAAAACCGTTCCTCTAGTTAATCCTTAACTATTACTTGCTAGATAAGTATTCTATGGTCGCAAGAGACAATGTTTCGGCATCCTTGAATCTATCTTCGGGAGTGGAACCAAGAATGGAGATAATTATCGGATGAGAAATACCAGCATCAAAAGCTATAACCAAGTTACCACCAGCCAAATCTGTTGTACCTGTTTTAGATGCAATAAGTGTAGTCATTTTTTCTACATCAATATTAGTGTTCCTTGAACCCATGTTGGCACCTTCCATAGAAATTATTTTTATCTCTGGATACTTTGTGGCAGTGAAAACATTCGGGTATTTATCTATTGCGTAAGCAAACATTTTAGCAATGTCCTTAGATGACCCATAAGCACCGCCCAATGTCTTATTTACATCGAGTCCGGTTTCATTTAAAAAATAAGTTGTATGAAGATTGAGTTCACGGGCGATATTATTCATTTCTCCCACAAAATCAATATTTTTTACCGGACCACCATTCTCGTCGTCAACACGCGACACGGCTTCGGCAATACTTGTGACTCCATTATTTGAAGAGGACACGAGTGCATATTTCATGAGATCAACCAAGTTCCACCAATTTCCTGAAAATTTTACAGCTCTTTCAGCATCAATCTTTTCAGCAATACGAAGAGCAGACACGCTTGTCATAACTTTCGTGATTGAAGCGAGGGGAAGTTGCGCATTACCATTTTTGGTGTAAATAAATTTATCGGTAGTTGTGTCATACACAGCTACGGAAACCGCTCTTATCGGTAATTTTTCAAACAAATCGGTTCTAATAGGACTCTTCTCTGTATTCACACTACCAAAGGATATATTAAAATATAAAAAAGATACTGCTATTGAGGTCGTAATAAATCCAAAAATACAAAAAAGCACCATGATGCTTTCTGGATTAATTATAATATTTTTTATTTTTTTAAAAAATTGTAAAAACATTTTATTTTATATATACCGAAACTTTCATTCTTAAAAATAGTAGAAAAAGAAATTCGGAATAAATTATTTATCTTCAACTTGTGTTCCGTCGTCCGGAAAATCTAATGCCGATTCGTTATCTTCTACGGCAATTTCTTCCGCCAAAGGAGTATCTAACTTCTCTGCAATACTAACATATTCTGGCAAATCGTCAACCCTTGAAACACCTAAAAATCTAAGAAGGTCAATTGTAGGCTTATATAAAAAGGCCCTTTGGTCATTCGGATCTATTACCCTCTCTACAAGCCCCCTAATCATTAGGTTTCTTAAAATAAAACTGGAATTTACGCCCCTTATATTATCTATAGCGCTTCTGCTTATTGGGCCTTTATATGCAACCACAGTAAGTGTTTCTAGTCCCGCCTTTCCAAGATCTCTAGAAAGCTCCTCTTTAGTCATTTGTGAAATAAGTTCTGAAGCATCGGGCGCTGTACCAAGAGACACTTCGTCCCCTGTTTCAACCAGAGAGATTCCCCTACCTTCCATTTTTTCTCTCAAAGTATCAATCGCCTCTTTCAAAGTTTCTTTTGAAATCTCTAAAATTTTTGCCAATTCCTTTTTGGTCACAGGTTCTCCTTTGAAATAAAGTATGGCTTCAATAAGTGCGTCTAATTTCATAAAAAATATTATTTAATTATTTCCATAATTCGGAACAGATACATCATTAGACTCCAAATGTATGTCCGAAAAATGCGCCTCTTGATTATATCTAAGAACACCTCTTTTTATAAGCTCGAGCATTGCCAAAAAACTAACAACGAAATTTATTTTTTCAGCCTTTATATCTTCGACCGAACCTGCATTTTTAACTTTGGCAAAATCACTGAACTTCATACGGAGTCCCGTTTGTATTCTTGTATGTAAACTTTCTATAGCCTCCTCAAGACTGATGACTTTTTTTATCTTTACTTCAGAGAGCTTCTCTTTCTTTGGTATGTTATTTATAAGAGACTTCGCGGAATTGAGCATATTAACGAGGGTTATCTCTTCTGTTGGCATAAAGATAACTTCGTCCATCTTTCTTTTTATTCCACCCAAAAAAATCAGATTTTTACCAAAATATTCTTTTATAAAAGCGCTCTTTTCTTTTATATCCTGATAAATTTTTAGACGCGCTTCAAGATCCTCGATACTGTCTTTTTCTTCGGGAGTGAGGGTGATGCCTGGCAGAAGTGAAAGTGATTTTATAAGTAAAAGAGTTGACGCAACAATCAAAAAATCAGCACCCCCCTGCATCGGGAATTCCTCAAAGCTTCTTACATATTCTATGTAACCGTCTGTGACATCTGCTAGAGAAATATCATTCACACAAAGTTTTCTCTTTTCAATAAGAGAAAGCAGTAGGTCAAGTGGCCCTTCAAATTCGCCTACTTTAACTTTGTATTCGCTTTCAGTTTCCATTTAATGCTTTAATCGATAGAACAAATTACACCCAGCACTTTTTGTTGTCATCCCGACCTTGTGAAGGGATCCCTTTAATGTTTTTGCAAAATCTCTGGATTACCACGGTCTTCGGCTAGGACGCCTCGCCCTCGCAACCCGTCCGAATGGATGAATCGCATTCATCCGGGCGGATGAAGATAAGGAGAATGCACTATCTATAACTTTTTCACGTCTATCTTTATTCCAAGCTCATTAAGCTGTCCTTCTTCTATTTCGGAAGGAGATTCCATCATAAGATCTCTGCCTTCTCCTGTTTTTGGAAAAGCCATAACCTCCCTAATACTATCTTCATTTCGAAGAAGCATTATTAATCTATCAAGTCCCCATGCGATACCGCCATGTGGTGGTGTTCCAGATTCAAGCGCAGTAAGCATATGTCCAAAATTTTCCCTTACTCTTGCCTCCTCGTAACCCATTATTTCAAAAACCTTCATTAGTGCTTTGGAGTTATGGTTTCTTATGCTTCCACCGCCAATTTCAAAACCGTTAAGGACTATGTCGTATTGTGTGGTCAAAATTTCGCCGATATTTTCTTTGCCCATAAGCATATCCATATGCTCCGGCTTTGGCTTAGAAAATGGATTGTGAGTAAACGTCCAACCGCCATTTTTATCCTTTTCAAAAAAGGGAAAATCAACAATCCAGCAAAAAGCGAGAGTGTCTTTGTCTTCTTTATTTTCTCTTATATCCGGTCGGTCTGTTCCGTATTTGGACATTGCATCGACATATTTTATTCTAGGAAACGGAACTTGCTGGAATTTTTTATCAGGAGAAACTTTTTTAACAGTTTCGATGAGAAGCGTTTCAATCAAAGACATTACATCTTCCTGTTCAACAAAAGACATCTCAAGATCCATCTGTGTGAATTCAGGCTGTCTATCTCCTCTAGTGTCTTCATCTCGAAAACATCTCGCTATCTGAAAATACTTACCGAAACCGGCACTCATTAATAGTTGCTTATATTGCTGGGGAGACTGAGGTAATGCGTAAAATTTACCATTATATAATCTAGAAGGAACTACGTAATCTCTCGCCCCCTCTGGAGTTGATTTGGTCAGTATTGGCGTCTCTATTTCAAAAAAATCTCTAGAACTTAAATAATTTCTAACGAAAGAAATAAGTTCATGTCGAAATCTTATATTCTTCTGCATTCTATCCCTCCTTAAATCTAGATACTTATATTTAAGTCTTATTTCTTCATTAAGGTCTTTTCCGTCTGTTGTTACATCAAAAGGAGGTGTATTGGCTTCGTTTAATATCTTTACAGATTTGACCTCTACCTCAATATCGCCGTTCTCCACTTCGCTCTTAATCATCTTTTCAGGTCTCTTGTTAACTTGCCCACCAATTTCTATTACCCATTCGTTTCGAATAGCCTGTGCGACAGCTCCAGCTTCTTTTTGGTTTGGTAAAATTACAGACTGAACCTTTGAGAGAGATTCGTCTCTGAGGTCAATGAAAATAAGCTTACCCATGTCGCGTCTTACATCTACCCAACCGGAAATAGTAACTTCTTCTCCGATATGATCTTTAAGTTCTTTAATTAAAATTCTTTTCATGGGTTAGTTATCAAGTTATAAAGTTATAATGTTATAAAGTTTAAATTAAAAAAGTTTTTTAAATCTAGTTGAAAAAGTTTATTTTTGTGAACCTTATAACTTTAAACTTTTTACTTTATAACCAGATGAAAATTAATTAATAATTAATTTTCATTGCCTTCTTCACTTCATTCATTGTCTCTGTTGCAACTTTTCTTGCTTCCTTTGTACCCTCAAGCAATATATTCATCACATAATCTGGTTTAGCAGACAAATACTCTCTTTTTTCTCTTATTGGTGCGATTATGTTTTCCAAAACATCTATGAGCCTATTCTTTATCACTGTATCTCCGAGACCTCCTTTTCTGTACTGTTCCTTTAGATCATTTATCTCATCTTGTTTTGGATCAAATATTGTAAGATATTCAAACACGACATTCCCTTCCACTTCTCCGGGATCACCAACATGAATATGTTTAGGGTCCGTATACATTTGCATAACTTTTTTCTTTATAGTTTCTGTGTCGTCTGAAAGAAAAATTGCGTTATTTAGAGACTTGCTCATTTTTGCGTCTCCATCTATTCCGACAAGTCTAGGTGCGTGGGACATTATTGGCTCTATTTTTTCAAAAGTATCTCCATAAAGCGAATTGAATTTGTGGGCGATCTCATTCGCCTGTTCAAGGACAGGAAGCTGATCATCGCCGACAGGAACATGTGTTGCCTTAAAAGTGAGAATATCTGCTGCCTGACTGACAGGATAGGCAAGAAAACCAGCAGGAACATTTCCCTCGAAACCTTTCTGTCGCATCTCATTCTTTACAGTGGGATTTCTCTCAAGCCTTGCGACTGTTACAAGATTTAGAAAAAATATTGTAAGCTCGGCAATTTCCGGAACCATTGATTGTATAAAGAATGTGGTCTTGGCTGGATCTACACCTACTGCGAGATTATCCAGTGCAACTTCAAGAACATTATTTCTAACCTTGTCTGGATTATCAGCGTTGTCTGTGAGAGCTTGAACATCCGCCACCATAACGAATTGTTTAAATTCATCCTGCATTTTTACTCTATTCTTAAGAGATCCAACATAGTGCCCCAAATGAAGCCTTCCTGTGGGACGGTCTCCTGTAAGCGCTATTTGTTTGCCTTTATTCTGTGTCATAAGTATTTATAGTAACAGATTCACCCCGCTTAGTAAAATTTGAGTTATTTTTTAAATTATACCTATTTTGTAAATTATTTATTAGCTTTTTATTAACAAAAATTAATTTTTTATTGAATAAAATCTTACTTACTTTCTGGATTGCCACGTCTCAGCTAAGACGCTTCGACTCGCAATGACACCCAAAAAAGAAAAAGCGACAATTGGTATTGTCGCTTTTGATAACTTCTTATTTTCTTAACCCTTTCACACCAGGGGGAGTACTATTCGGCCTCTCCGTCGGCTCTTGTCTGTTTATTCCACCCTTAATCATTTTGCCCTCAGTTATAATCCTTTTTCCTAAAGGCTTAGGGTCAGGCGGTCTTTTTGAATTGGGATATTCTATGTCAACTAATTTAGCACCTTCAACTCTTCCGCTGTATCCTTTCGGAGCACACGGCTTACCGCTAACACCATTCGGCTGGTATCCGCTAGAACGGCATTCTGTCAATATCATTGCAGAGACAATCGAGCAAACGATCGCGCAAAACACCAACACGCCAAACAATAATATAAATCCAATAGTTATAGGATTCATAAACCCTCCATTTCCTTACCTCGTTATTTTACAATTTTCTCCCGTATATTTTTGACCCTTCAAATATCAACTTTACCAAAACCAAGTGTCGCGATTGTTACGATAAAAGAATCCCTTTTCTTGGTGAGGAACCTTATTAACAAAACGACCAATGGTCCCCGGAATATTTTTTTTGGAAATAATAATGATCGTTCCTAAAAATATCTCAACCAAAACCGCTATGAGAGAAATAGGACCCTGTCTCAAATATCCCATTAAATCACAACCACACGAGCACAACGAATTGATACATCTGAAGTATTTTGAGGCTAAATTCTTCAACATAGCTGCAAACACTCCGAGTGCTATCCAAAAGATGAGAAAAGTCAAAAATATAGAGAAATAACCGACGGTTAGTATCAGGTAATTGATCATAGAATCCCTCCTTTTTTTATTTTACGTCCTCCGAACCCATTCCACATGGCCAATCCCAGTCCGCATCTCTGTCTTTTTTGGGAATTTTCCTTAACAATTTCTTAAGCCACTCGGGAGATTTTTTTTGGAATTACCCTTATTGCGAGATTCCCTTATGGGTATCTTTCTTTCTTCAACACAAACCAGGTCGATAAGTTTTACGTTAATAAGTCGACTGTAGTATTGATTAGGGTGAGGATTGTAATCGCGCGGTCTCTGTACTCCTTTTTTCTCCGCGGAAACATATTTTTGGGCCCTTATTAAGGCGTCCTTGTCGTTGTCGGCGTTAATTATAACCCTGTTTATATTATTCACCCTCTTTTTTACACCTTTTTTATCAACTTCAGTAATAAAGTTAACAACAGCGAGATAATTTCCCTCTTTCTCCATAACTACCCCTCCTTTTACTTTTATTTAGCCAACTTTAATATTTTCAAAGTACTCGTTTATTGATACAAAACTACCACAAAAATCTATATCTGTATATACACAAATAAGTAATTGCTCACACCCATATCTGTCATCCCGAGTTTTTATCGAGGGAACCCTTAGAGTTAGTGGTCTTTAAGATTTTAAGCGATTCTCGTCTACAGATGTCGACGTTAATCCCGTCGACCTCCACAAGGTCGGAATGACAAAAAACCTAGACTTTTAATAATTTTATAGGAAGTGTGAGCAGATACATAAATAATCTAGCGACCGCTAAGTTATTTATGTATGGGTAAAATACAAAAAAATGATTAAATAAAAAAGAGGAGAAAATTATATTTCCCCTCCTTGAATAAATTCATCTTAACTTAACCATCTTTTATATTTTTTTATTTTATGTCCTACGTGTAGGACTAACACCAATCCGCGCCTCTCTCTTTTTAGTCAAAAAACTTTTTTACACCTCCCTCCGCTTTCATAATCTGAAACCGTTTAAAAAATTTATTCCAAAACTGCTTAATGTCGATAGACTGTTCCTTTGCTATTTCCTTATTATCGATATTAGATGCCTCACATAAACTCTTAATATCATTCATGATTACTCCTCCTTTTTTATTTTACTTTTCTGGGACCGTCAACTTCACTCCTACCACAATTTAACCAGATAACTTCGCTGGATTCTGGTTTTGGTATAATGACCGCATATTTATCGGCATCATATGTTTTCAAACCTTCTCTGTCGATGAGCGCGTTAAGAAATTCCTTCAATTCTCCTCCAAAATTAACAAATCCACAGCCATAATCCACCATAATGAAAAGTCCTTCGGAGAATGGAGATATTTTTTTGAGTCTTTGAAAACAGTCCGGATCATTAGGAGCAACCCTGGCTAAAAGTTTAGCCCATTCATTCTTGTCGCCATTTTTGAGAAGCTTTATCTTATCTTCCAATCCATTCGCAAGACTAGACGGACCGCTAAAATATCCACGCCCGGATATATCATCGGTGTCTTTGGCTACTTTTATTAACTTTTTTAATAACCCATCATCATTATCCTTTTTTATTAGATAATCAGCGAGAAGATTAAAAAACTTGCAATAGCCGTTACCTCTTCTTTGATCTCTTGAAATATCACTAAGAGCGTCACTCATTTTACCTCACTCCTTTTTTATTTCTTAAAAAATATTTTAACGATCTTCTGAGATCTTTCTTAAGTATTTACGAACAGTCCAAGCAAGACCTTCTCCAAAAATGAGAAAATAAATATGGAGAATAATATCCACCACGACAATAATAAGCGCGATAGGACCTATTCGCAGATTCTCTTCAGTCTCAAAAATATCAATAGGATAAATACCCTTGAAAATTTTTGAAGCTATATTTTTTAGAATAGCTGCCATTATTCCGAGAATAATCCAGGAAATTAAGAGGCAGATTAAAGCAACGAAGTAGCCACCAAAAAGCAAAAGATATCCATAAATAGTCATAGAAATTCCTCCTTTCTGATTGAATTTTAATTTTTCAAAGACCAATATTGTTGATACAAAACTACCACTAAAAGTGGTATTTGTCTATGATAATTTCGGATTGGTCGACGGAGATTAACGTCGACACCTGTAGACGGCCATGCCTCAGCTAAGACATCTCGTCTCGCAATGATGATGCAGTTTAGAACCTGTGAAGTTGGAGGCAGAACGAGGAAAAAGCTGGGGCTTACGACAATATGTACTAATAGTACTTTGAGGAGTAAATGAGGCTTTTGACGAAGTTATGCACCAACAGCACGGGTTCTAACTATTCGTAGCTTTTGGCCTGGAGCTGATACAGTTCCGCGTAAACTCCCTTCTTAGACACGAGATCTTCATGTATTCCTTCCTCTATCTTTTCTCCATCTTTTATAACAACGATTTTGTGAGCCTTCCTAACAGAAGAAAATCTATGAGAAATAAGAACGACGCTTCTGTTGTCATTAACCTCGCCTATTTTTTCAAATATCCTGGATTCAGACAATGCATCTATGCTTGACGTCGGCTCATCTAAAATCATAACCTTAGGATCACGATAAAAGACTCTAGCTAATGCTAATTTTTGCCACTGTCCGACAGACGGCTCTACACCTTCAGTGAATGCGCGTCCTAGAGTCTGCTCATAAGCTTTCTCCCACTTCTCAATAAAAATATCCGCCTCACCCGCTTTGGCGGCATCCTTTACCTTCTCTATGTTCGGCTTGTTGCCTGTTCGTCCGACAGCTATAGCCTCCTTAACAGTCAAGTGATATCTAGAATAATCCTGAAATACAGCACCGATGATGTGATACCAACTATCAATATCTACTTCACGAAGATCGTGTCCATTTATAAGAATCCTACCCTCTGTTGGATCATAAAAACGACAAAGAAGTTTTACGAAGGTTGTCTTACCAGCACCATTAAGTCCAACCAAGGCAATCTTCTCACCCGGGTTTATTGTGAATGAAAAATTCTTTAGTACCATAATATCTGTGCCCGGATAAGAAAAAGATACATTTTCAAAAACTATTTTAGGGGCGACTGATTTGTCTAAAATTATCCCCTTCTCCGGTTTTTTTACAACAGATTTAATATCCATAAAATCGAAGAAATCTTTAACGAACAAAGAATCCTTATAGTGGCGACCCAACAACCAGAAGAATCGGCTAAGTGAACCTCTAAAGTTTTCGGCTGAATAGAGAATGAATGTTAAAGTACCAATACCTATAAGTCCATTGATAGCCTGTAGCGCGTAAGAAACGATCGCAACAGCAAGAGCTATTTGAGAAATAAAAACAGCGATAAATCTATATTTAGAATTTCTAACTTCATTCTTATTTTCCTCATTCTTGAAATCATCATACATCTTCCTGACCATCTGATAAAAATATTCTGAATTTTGAAAAAGATTAAGTTCCACCAAAGAGGATGGGTTCATAAAAAAACTGCGAAGATCCCAAAATCTCCTTTTTGTTTCACTCTTAGCATTTATTATGCTCCAGACCCTTCCCCCATAATACATCCCAATTATAAGTTCTGGTATCGTTGCAACAAAAATAAATAAAAAGATCTTCCAGTCGGCCCAAAAAAGTACAGAGGAGGCTATAACAACCCTAATTAACATTTCCGAAATGACGAATTGACCTCCAACAAAATTAGAAGCAGACCAAGAGCCACTATCTGATATTCGATTAAATAAGTCCTTAAATTTTGGATCTTCATGTGCAGCAATATCTATCCCTGCGCTCTTCTTTATGGTCATAAGACCTATTTTTCTTTCAACAAGCCAATAGATCATTATGTTTACAAACGAATCAAATACAGCCAAAAGCGCTGGTACAACGATGGACAGGATCAGTAATAATAAAGCTACATAAAATTCACCAATACTTGTAGTATCGGATACCTTTACTGCGGAGAGTTGATTTAAAAGAAGAGCGAGAGCACCTGAACCTAAAAACGGTTCTGCGGCATTAACAAGGACAATAAAAAAATAAGCGGTCAAATAATATTTACCCTCTTTCCAAATCATTTTGTCTAATCTCCATGCATTAAGAACGAAGAGTTCAAAATTATCGTAAATTTTAGAAAATATTTTTTTCACTAATATATTATAACACCTTAGAGTGAAATATTGCCACGTCACAAAAAAATACTCTCAAAATTTGACTATTGGCAAATAGTTGTGTAGTATTACACACTAATCAGTAACTTAACAACTCAATATTAACGAAGGCAAAATGTAATTTTCCTAAGGAAAAAGGAGGAGTTAGTATGAAAAAAGTCCTTATGGTTGCCCTGGTGGTTTTCTTTCTCAGCTTTACAGTAGAATGTTTCGCAGGATGTCTGCCGTTCTCATTCGTTGGAAAAGAATTCAAAGACATTAACCAAGGGGATCTTAAACAGGTTGCCGAGGTGCTCAGTGGAATGATGGTAGCCGGAACAGAAAAATCACACTTCTATTACGAAGTATATCCGACAAAACAACCAATCAAAGCTAACAGTGACGGCAAGAATGAGGGTCTTTCTGGAACCGTCAAGAGGGTTGGTATATTCATCGATAAATCATCAAAAAAAGCGAGTGACCTATATTTTGGTGTTAATTTAACAGGCAATCAAAATATAAATATTGCACGTATTATTGTTGATTCCAAAATTGATGGAATACCGGAAGCAGTTATATATGATTTTGACAATCAAAAAACTGGAGCATCCTATCGAATAATAACCAAGCCGACTCCCAATATAGAAAATTTATACAAATATCTTTTACTTCAAACTCTTTCAGAACAATGGCCTATGACTCCGTAATAAAGACAGTATAAATCAGTCAAAAGCGTTCCAGTATATTGGAACGCTTTTTTATTTTGTTAAATTAGAACGGGATTCCCGTCTTCACGGTAATGACAACGAGCGCATTTGGGGCTTATAGAGTCGCGGATGCCGTCTACAGGTGTCGATGTAAATCCCATCGACCCCAGCGAGGAAAAAGCCGAGGCTTACGACAAGATGTACACGAGGTACCTTGAGAAGTAAACGAGTGTTTTAACTAACCTCTTTTGACACTTTTTCTTGTTGAAATAAATGTAACATTTCTATTGGAGTTTTTCCATTTAGACCGCAGTGTTCTAGATTATTATAATCTTCGTTCCAAATTTTAATTTTGGC
>Ga0209417_1003829_pt1 | contig 19213 bp, 11 predicted proteins | sample RifGroF2_FD_184002 | JGI IMG/M metagenome (GOLD analysis project Ga0209417, IMG submission 184002) | Groundwater microbial communities from Rifle, Colorado, USA - Groundwater F2 (SPAdes) (version 2) | ecosystem: Environmental > Aquatic > Deep subsurface > Groundwater | place: Rifle, Colorado... | reverse complement strand
TGAAATCAAATTCTCTTTACCGGAAAAACAATTTGCCATACTGAAAGAAAACATTAAACAAGGCACGATTACTGTGCAGGCATACTTATCTGAGAATGAAAAAAACCTCAAAGCTGGTACCTTAATTTTTCTCGACAACACCATTGATCGGCAAACAGGGATGATCACACTCAAAGCCACTTTCCCCAACAAAGATCAATATTTTTGGCCAGGACAATTTGCCAAAATCAAATTTCCGTTAATTTTCCTACCTAAAGCAATTTTAATCCCAACTCGCGCCGTACAAATTGGACAAGAAGGAACTTACGTTTATGTTGTTAATGCCGAAAACAAAGCAAAAACACGCCCAGTTGTTTTAGGTTCTGAAATAGGTGAAGAAACCGTAATCACCAAAGGATTACAGGCTGGAGAATTAGTTATCACCGAAGGACAAATGCGATTGTTTGATGGAGCATTGGTTTCACAGGAAGTGAAAGGAATGAAGGAATGAACATCTGCGCCATTTTCATCCGCCGCCCAATCATGACCACCTTACTTATGGTTGGTTTATTTATTTTTGGTTGTTTTGGCTATTATCTTTTGCCAATCAACGCCCTACCCAATGTTGACTTTCCAACTATTGTCGTTTCAGCCAGCTTGCCTGGTGCTAGTCCGACTACTATGTCAACTACAGTCGCCACACCTCTCGAGCGGCAGTTTTCATCCATAGCCGGCATCGACTCAATGAGCTCCAGCAGCAGTTCTGGCAGAACACAAATTAATCTGCAGTTTTCTCTAGATCGCAACATCGATGCGGCGGCTTCCGATGTACAAGCAGCAATTTCGGCAACTATGCGCCAGCTGCCAAAGGATATGACCACTCCCCCAACCTACCGCAAAGTCAATCCTGCTGCCTTTGATATTTTGGATATCTCTTTAAGTTCTAACACCATACCACTAGCACAAATCGATAATTATGCCGAAAATATGTTTGGGCAACGTATTACTATGCTTGATGGTGTAGCCCAAGTTGATGTTTTTGGTGCACAAAAATATGCTGTACGCGTGCAGCTCGACCCTAATATTTTGGCATCACGCAATATCGGTATCGATGAAGTAGTACAAGCCGTACAACAAAGCAATGTCAATCTGCCAAGTGGTACTTTAACGGGAACCACACAATCATTTTTGGTTCAAGCGGAAGGACAACTGAAAGACGCCAATGCTTACCGAAATTTAGCGATTAAATATTACGCTGGAAAACCAATTTTACTTGGCGATTTAGGACACGTTATTGACGATGTGGAAAATCGTTATACAGCAACCTGGTACAACAACGTCCGCAATATTGGCTTGGCAATTCATAAACAACCAGGCAGTAATACTATTGCTGTTGTTGATTCTATAACAAAAATTCTTCCCTCTTTACAAAAACTTTTACCAGCAGGCATTAATCTCAATATTGCCTATGACGCTTCGCAATCGATTCGTAATTCCATCCATGAAGTGCAAATAACTTTACTGCTTGCTATGGTGATGGTGATTTTGGTAATTTTTTTATTCTTACGCAATTTTTCCACCACACTAATTCCGGGTATAGCTTTGCCTTTATCGGTATTTGGCACCTTTGCCGTTATGAATTTATTGGGCTTTAGTTTAAATAACCTTTCTTTACTGGCTTTGACTTTATCAGTTGGCTTTGTCGTTGATGATGCCATCGTGATGTTGGAAAATATCGTTCGCCACATTGAACAGGGTAAAAAAACTTTCGCCGCCGCACTTGCCGGCTCTAAGGAAATCAGTTTTACCATTATTTCCATGACTATTTCTCTTGGTGTAGTCTTTGTGCCAATTTTATTTATGGGAGGCATTGTCGGGCGTTTATTTCATGAATTTGCTGTAACTATTTGCGTAACGATTCTACTTTCGGGATTTATTTCCCTTACGCTAACCCCAATGCTTTGCAGCAAGTTTTTAAAACCCAATAAGATATGTAAACAAGATTGCTATATAAATCAAGATGTTATTTTAAAATCTTCTAAAAATTTAACTGGGAAGAAAACATCTTTCCCAAACTGGCAACAACATCTAGAAAACGGTTTTCAATCCAGCTTAAAATTTTACGAACGCACTTTGCACTGGGTGTTACAACGAAAAAAAATGACACTTTTGGTCTTTCTTGGCACTTTAATTGTAACCATCTTTTTATTTATAGTTACCCCAAAAGGATTCTTGCCCAATGAAGATATAGGATTGTTGTTTAGTTTTACTGAAGGCGATCCTTCCATGTCTTTCCCTGTTATGGTTGAAAAACAACATCAAGCCGCGGAAATTGTACGTAAAAATTCTGATGTAGCGGCAGTTATGTCGGTTGTTGGCGCAGGTGGCGCAAGTTCCGGCAGCAATACCGGCAGATTAATAATTCGTTTAAAACCACGTGAACTAAGAAATCTCAATTCTCCTGAGCTTTTACAATCACTAAGACAACAACTATCGCACATCGCAGGAATACGCGTTTTCTTACAGAATCCATCGGGAATTAGCATTGGCAAACAAAGCAAAGGTGGTTATCAATATGTTCTGCAAGATGCCGATTTTAATGAACTAAGCCATTTTGCAGAAATTTTTCACAAAGGTTTAACGCAAATTCCTATTTTGCAAGATGTTACTTCTGACTTACAGCCAACTGGACCACAAGTAAAAGTTGATATTAATCGCGAGCGCGCAGCGGCTTTAGGTGTTTCTGCTGAACAAATTGAAAGTGCTTTAGATTATGCTTTTGGTGGTCGACAAATTTCTACCATCTATGCTACTGATGATACATATTCCGTTATTATAGAATTAGAGCCAAGCAAACAAACCGATCCAACGCTTTTAGCGCAACTCTATATCAGATCCAAAGATGGTAAATTAATACCGCTTGGCGCAGTTGCGGATGTTTCACAAAATTTTGGGTTTCTGAGCATCAATCATCAAGGTCAAATGCCAGCCATTACCTTGTCGTACAACTTACGCCCTAATGTATCGCTAAGCCAGGCAGTTAACGCTATCGATAAATTAAAACAAAACCTGCATCTACCTGCCAGTTTGACGGCTGATTTTCAAGGCACGGCACAAACTTTCCAAAACTCCGTTTCCGGTTTAGGCATTTTGCTGTTTTTAACTATCGTTATCACGTATATAGTTTTGGGAATTTTGTATGAAAGTTTCATTCACCCATTAACAATTCTCTCTGGTTTACCTTCGGCTGCTATGGGTGCTTTATTGATGCTTTGGATTTGTGGCGTTGATCTCAATCTTTATTCTTTCATTGGCATTATCATGCTCATCGGTATCGTCAAAAAAAATGCCATTATGATGATCGATTTTGCTCTTGTTGCACAACGCAAAGAAAATAAAAAACCTAAGGAAGCTATTGTTCAGGCATGTTTAACCAGATTTCGCCCGATTATGATGACAACCATGGCGGCTTTATTTGGCGCATTGCCAATTGCATTGTCATTTAGCGCGGGTGGTGAAGCGCGTCGCCCGTTGGGATTGGCGGTAGTTGGCGGATTACTTGTCTCGCAACTCCTGACTTTGTACATTACTCCTGTAATTTATTTGGCGTTTGAACGCATAACTACAAACCGTAGCCACAGGCTTTAAGTCCGCGCATATTTAATTCACATTTCCCGTAGCCGCAGGTTTTAACCTGCGTGGACGATAATGCGCGTATGTTTAATTGCGCGTAATATCGGATAAATCCAAACATTCCAAACAAATAGAAATCACACCAACAACCAAAATCCTGCCTTTTTCAATCACGCAGGTTAAAACCTGCGCATGTATTAACGCAGGCTAAAGCCTGCGGCTACGTAATCATAACAATACGATTTATACGGTATCCTTCATTCCCCTACCTAATCCCTTCCGGGCGCACGGTAAGTTTGATGGAACGAAAATTATCGAACAAGGCTGGGCTTTCTGGCACTGGCAAAGGCGATGTTTTCAACACTGCCGCTTGCGCTGAACGATCTAGCGTCTGATTACCGCTACTTTGCAATAACTTAACATCGAGCACTACACCGCCTGGTGCGACACTTACTAGCAATAAACATGTAGCATTATCCGCAACTCCCACAGGCACAATCCAATTGGAAGAAATCGCCTGCAAAACCATTGCCTTGTATTTATCGATCTCACCCTGATTTTGTTTTGCGGCTGCTTGCTGCTCTGCTTTTTCAGCACGCATTGCACTGTCCAATTCCTTTTGCTGCGTTTCTTTTTGTGCTGTTGCTTGTGATTCCTTAGCCTCACGCGCTAATTCCTCTTGCAATCTTTTTGCCTCTTGTTGTTTTAATTTTTGTTGTTTTTTCTTCAAAGCCAACTCATCCTGCATTTGTTTTTGCAAGATAACTTGCTCATCTAACTGCGCTTGTTTTTGATCAACAACAGGCTTTGGCGTAGGCGGAACGGGCTTAGGCTCCACTTTCTCCGGTTTCGGTTGTTGTTGAGGCGGAGTTACAACTGGCGGCTTTTCAGCCATTTTCACTGCTGCGTTTTTAACCGCACTTTGGCTGACAGCTACCGCATTAATAATATTTACATTCGTAAGATCAGTTGCATAGTGCGGTGCAACAAATTTCATAAATAAAAAAACAATTAGCGCCACATGCACAATGATCGCAAACGTAAAAGCTATTTTGTAGGAGCTGTCTTTGAACATGGTTGAAGAAATTTTGAATTTTAAAAGAAAATCTAATTTCACAATACAGTAAAAACCAAAAGATTGCCATTCCCATATTTTAGGTTAAAGTGGGGAATCAATTCCATAAATTAGGCATAATATAGGGAATTAATTCCTTAAATTTACCCTAAAAAAGGGAGTTAACTCTATTCCTATTTTATCAAATTATGCCAAACAATAACGAAACAGCAACTCTTGATATTGAATCACTAATTTTCACCCTCAGTGAATTCGGCATTTCTTTAACTAGGGAACAACGCCTAGATTTTGAAAACTATTGTCGAGCTATAGCCCAGTCAAATCCGCAAAATGCTCATGCCGAAATTGCTACTCTTGTCCAAAAAATTGCCCACAAAGCCTTAACTTCAGAAGAACATACAAAACTCGCCAACGCTGAGAGACGCAACAAATGGGAGCAAATGCTAATTCGAGAAAAAAACCGTGAAATTCTTCATGATCATCCGCCTCTAACTAATAAACAAATAAGGCGCATCATTTCGCGCATTGCCGCTAAATTAAAAACTAAATTTAAAATAAAAATCAATAAAGAATTGCGTAAAAAAGCCGCCGAAGAATTTCAAAAAGAAGTAAAACTAGGAGAGAGCCCAGTTGAAAAAGCTAATGCCGCTTTATTAAACGTAATTAATGTTGGCATTGCCGGTGGCGTGAGAATTGTCGTAGCATACAGCTGGGGAAACTTGCTGAATGTCCCTGATGTTAATCCATACCACGGACTGGCAACAATCGACAACGCCAATCGCATCGGTTCTGATTTAAATGAAGGCGATACACAGGGAATAGAATTTCGCGCCATTATGAATGTTTTAAAAACCGGCACTATCAATCCAAAATTAGCCACATTTTTAGAGAAAAAAAACACAGCAGTTGATAATTTAGCTAAAGAAGAATCCTCTCCAAGATCATCTTTTACCACACCAGCTTTATCTCCAACGCCGTATATCGATGAGAAAAACGATTAACTGAACCCGTAGCCGCAGGTTTTAACCTGCGTTGCGCGAACAACAAAACACACCAAATTCCCGTAGCCGCAGGTTTTAACCTGCGCGCCAAAACTCATAGTTTCCTGGACTTAATATTTAATTTATCAGGTTTTGTAAATTTTGAGTTGAGGTTTGCCTAATATTGAGTAGAATTAAGCAGACATGCAATATTGAATGTCTCAGAGTTATGCGCAGGCTAAAGCCTGCGGCTACGGTAATTCTTACTAAAGCCTGCGGCTACGGGAATTCTGGCTAAAGCCTGCGGCTACGGGAACTGCGTTAATACATGCGCAGGTTAAAACCTGCGACTACAAAATTAATTTCAGGAATAATTATGCCTAACCAAACGCGTCCGAAAAAAACACCTATTTACTTAAACCGCTTACCATCTTGCAACAACGCTTGTCCTACAGGAAACAACATTCAGGCATGGTTAAAATGCGTCCAAAATGGTCATTTCTATGAAGCATGGGAAACCATTATGCGCAACAATCCTTTCCCGGCTATCAACGGACGCATTTGTTATCATCCATGCGAAAACGCCTGTAATCGCGGACAAATTGATAATGCAGTAAATATTCATTGCACAGAAAGATTTCTTGGCGATCTTGCTTTACAAGAAAAATGGCATATACGCTGTACCGAAAAACCAACTGGCAAAAAAATCCTGGTCGTTGGCGCGGGTCCCGCCGGACTTTCAGCTGCTTATCATTTACGCCGCCTAGGACATGAAGTTACCATTTACGAAGCCAAGCCATTTGCCGGCGGTATGTTGCACACTGGAATTCCTGCTTTTCGTCTCCCACGCGATATTTTGGAAGGTGAAATTCAACGCATTCAAAAAATGGGCGTTAAAATAGAACTTAATCACCCAGTAACCGACTTACTTATCGAAAAAGAAAACGGTAAATTCGACGCGGTTTTTTTAGGCGTTGGCGCAGAAAAAGATAAAATAACTGCCATTCCGATGACTGACAATATACCTGTTTGGGGAGCTGTCGACTGGCTAACTGCTGTTGAATTAAAAAATCCGCCCAAACTTGGGGCTAGCATTGCTATTTACGGTGGCGGCAATACCGCGCTTGATGTTGCTCGTACTGCCAAACGCCTTGGTGTCAAAGACGTTAAAATAATTTATCGTCGTGATCGTAAAAACATGCCTGCTTTCCCTGTCGAAGTACAAGAAACAGAAGAAGAAGGCGTGGCAATACATTTCTTGCGTACCATTAAAGAAATTAATGGTACGAATATGACTCTGGAAATCATGAAAATTAACGCCGAAGGCAAGCCGGAAAGCACCAATCAATTTGAAGAAACATCAGCCCATATGCTGGTTTTGGCGTTAGGACAAGATCCAGAAACTACCTTTTTAAAAACTATTGACCAAGTTAGTCTAAAAAATGACGGCACAATTGGAGTCGATACGAATTTTATGACCGGTTACGCTGGCGTTTTTGCAGGTGGCGACGCAATTTCTTCTGACCGTAGTGTCACTATCGCAGTTGGACATGGTCGCAAAGCAGCTCAACAAATTGATGCCTATTTGCGTAATACCTCACATTTAAAATCACCAAAAAAAGAATTAGCGCCCTGTGATCTGTTACATTTGGATCATTACAACGAAGCAACTAAAGCTGCAACCAAAGCCGTAAAACAACCGATTCTTCCCGCCTCTTCGCGCGCACAAACTTTCGCCGAAGTTATCGATGGCGTCAGCAAAGAACAGTTTTTAGAAGAAAGCAAACGTTGTTTTTTATGCGGCAATTGTTTTGAATGTGATGGTTGTTACAATATTTGTCCGGTCAAAGCCATCAGCAAAATTACAACCGTTGCCGCACATGATGGACGTTACAAGATAGAAAAAAACTGCATCAACTGCGGTAAATGCTTCCGCCGCTGCCCGTGTGGAGCGATTACGATGGTGTCCCCGTAGCCGCGGGTTTTATTTGGTCTGCGTTAATAAAAATGCAAACCGTAGCCGCAGGTTTTAACCCGTGCAGCCAATAAAACATATCAACATTCACGTAGCCGCAGGCTTTAGCCTGCGTGGCCGATAATGCGCGTATGTTCAATTGTGCGCGATATCGGATAAATCCAAACATTCCAATCAAATCAAAACAACATTAGGAATTCATACCAACATTCCCGTAGCCGCAGGCTTTAGCCTGCGTGGTCGATAATACGCGTATGTTTATACGTGCGTAATATCGGATAAAACCATAAATCCATAAATCCATAAATCCGTAAATCAAAATATATAAAATTCACAAATCGAAATTTTAATATGTGAATTTAAATAAATTCCGATACAAAAAACATCCAATCCAAACCCGAAATTCGTGCCATTTTAAACGCGCAGGCTAAAGCCTGCGGCTACGGACCTGCGGCTACGGGCTTGCGGCTACGGAATCGTAACCAGTGGATCCAAGACTGAACCCCAGCAACTTTTTAAAGATTAGCATCTGTTATACGTCTATTCCCCTCAGATACGTCACTCCCCTTTGGTGAATTCACTGCTGCTTGCGGTACTCTTCCTTGCCTGAGTATTTCTTCGCGGCTTTTCGGAATTATTTCATCTGTCGAGTTGGGAATGATGGATTTAGTATAATGTCCTACTCGATCAGAAGATGACTGCGGAGTAAGTGATTTTGGCGGCTGTATTAAACGTGTAGTGTGCGAAGACGGAGGAAGCAACTGCAGTTCTATTATTTCCGCTGGTGTACTTGTACTTGTCAATGGCAAAAGCTGACCATGTAACGAAGACGCAGATGACGACGACGCCGACGAAGACGCAGATGATGACGACACTGGCAACGGAGGTGGTGACGGCGGCGCTGGTTTATTTGAAGAATCCATAATCATTTTCAGAGGTACATTCATCTCTTTTGTCACGTATGCCCTTAGCGCCTTTAGATCATTATCGTTTGCAAATCCTGTTTCCGGTAGTTTACCTCCCCCTATTATTATGTGATTTAATGGCGGGGTCTGTGCCACAATCTCAACCAATTTTTGTGCTGTAACTGTAACCATACTATTCGGCTCAACTCCATTATCACTTGGTATGGCAATATTTACAGGCTCAGCATTATTTATACGACTTACATCCAAAACCCTATACCCCGCGGCGAAAGTCGAGAGCCAAATTCTGACCATATTTATTGTCATCGGTTCGCCATTGGTTTTTAGTATGCTTGAACCTGCTGGATATTTAGCATTTCCTGTTCCAGTCTCTTTAAATTCCTTAACACAGTGTTGAACCGTACTCTTACCCAACATGCCACCACTGTATTCAACTGTTTCTACATGCTTTTTTTCTTCTTCATTGAGCTGCAATAAATCTTTTTCAAAAGATGTAGCAGCTGCTGCTGTTGCTGTTGCTGCAGGTGTTTTCCCTAATGCCATAGCTTTGTAACACTGACCTGCAAAATCATTTTGAGCTTGTTGATACAGGGTTTGCAAATCACCAACATCCATTATTAATCCTGGTATCCAATATAGTTCTTGTTGCCTATTTTGCATCCAGGTTTGATGAGCTTTTTTGGTTTCGGCAAGTTCGCTTTGAAAGTAAGAGAGGGTTGCTTGGAGTTGTAATGTTGTGTTTTCCCCTAATTTAGATATTTCTTCTTTTGCTTTACCCACTTTTTCTATTATCTGCGTTTCTGTTGCTCCTGGATACATAGCCTTGTACAGCTGCGCAACTAAATAGGAATATCCTGGGAATGTCTCATCCTTAATTTTACCCAGCATGAGCATAACATCAGCTGAATTTTTATCACTTAAAGTCAACGCCACTAAAATTAACTTTTCTCTGGCTGCTTGTGCCGCCTCATTTTGTGAAGCAGGAATTTTGTTTATAAGCTTGATGAAAGATTGTTGTAATTTATATTCAACTAGTTTTTCCGCGGATTCGGATTCGGTTTCAGCTGCAGGCAATATTAATTCTGTTGATGGTGATGGTGATGGTTTTAATATTGGTATTAGTATATTTGTATCAGTTGCAATGGAGCTTAAATCAAACTGATGATCTCCTTTAGCCCGCATCACAAACCCAGCACTCATTAAACCATCCAAAGTTGCAAAAACTTTGTTTAAATCTTTCTTTTCGATTGGCTTAGCAATATCAGAAGATGATGCAGGAACACTTTCTACAGGATGTGTCCTTAAAAGTTCAGTCAATTCATTTCTAAAAGATAGAGGTAAATTTTCTTCTTTAAAATCCTTAATGAATGGTTTTATTTTTGCCACAATTGCATCTTTGATGGATTGAATTCTTTTATCTTCAGTTGGTTGATTAACTGCCATAAAAATTACCTCTTCAAGTTATAATTAATCAAGATATGTAAAGTAAATTGCTATATAAATCAATGCTTTAAAAAGTGATTTGAAAATTATTTTAAAATTATTTTAAAAAATACGTACCATTTATAAAACGCAGGCTAAAGCCTGCGGCTACGGAACCTTAGGAATTATCAATAAAAGCATACCAATAATCCCGTAGCCGCAGGTTTTAACCTGCGCGGACGATAATGCGTGTATGTTTATTTGTGCGTAATATCGGATAAATCCAAACAACATTCCAAACAAATACAACATTCAAATCAAAACCACATCAACGCCCAACATTCCAATATAAAAAACACCAAATCCAAACCACAAATTCGCGCCATTTTAACCGCGCAGGCTAAAGCCTGCGGCTACGTAATTATGCGGCTATGGGATCTTTTAAAACAACAAACCATATAAATCCAAACCCATGAATTAATTCTATCCTTGTTTTTTAAAACCGCGTACCATACATAATCTCCTCTAAATCGCTATCCAACGATCCTTTATATGGGTAATCCTGCCAATTCCTTACTAAACCTTTCCTAACAGGATTATCCAAAACATACTCAATATGCGATCTCAAACCCACATCCCCCCTATGAATATCATCGTAAAAATCCTTTTGCCATTCTATAGTTTTTTTATACCTACTAAACCAATATCCTGTTCTTTGCTTAAATAAAACCACAGTCTTCCATAAATCGGAAGTTTCGCATTTTCCTTCCAAAATAAAATGTACATGGTCGGGCATAAATGTATATGCCCAATTTAAACAGGAATGTTTCTCTCTTACTTCACCTAATATCTCTACAAAACAATCTACAATCTTACGTTCTACAAAAACCCATTTTCTGTCTTTTATACACAAAGCGAAATTCGCCCTTACCAGCCCTATATAACACTCTCTACCTAAACGATGTTTTGATTCACGTACTTTTCGCATACTTTGTTCCTCTTATTTTTTAGATAAATAAGAGGACAAATGTATAACAAAAAATCTTGTGTTCAATACCGTAGCCGCAGGTTTTAAATTGTACTGACAATAAAAACCACACCAACATTCCCGTAGTCGCAGGTTTTAACCTGCGCGGACGATAATGCGCGTATATTTATACGTGCGTAATATCGGATAAATCCAAACAACATTCAAATCAAAACCACATCAACGCCCAACATTCCAATATAAAAAACACCAAATCCAAACCACAAATTCGCGCCATTTTAACCGCGCAGGCTAAAGCCTGCGGCTACGGTCCACGTCCACCACTTCGCGGTAATCCTGTTGAACTTTCATTTCTCGATCCCAGGGAAGCAGGTGGTTGACTCGATGCCCCTCCTGTTTTGCTCGGTGCTGCTGGTGTGCTACTATCCACACCAATTACTTGAGCTTCCGATCGCAACCAATCAAGTCTCTTGCGTTTATGTAGAGAATCATCTTCAATATTTTTCACCGCCTTTTCTATTCCATCTCCTCCCAGAGTTGCAACAGCACTATAAAAATCTTTGGCAAGTCTCGCCCTCTTACTAAATTCTTCTGGAGTATTATTACTATGTTCCAACCTATGCTTTGCCATCATGGTGTCATGATAACGACTAAGAACCCTTGCCAAAGGATCTACCCCTGATTTATCCACCCCCCCTTTTCCGGCGGTTTCTTTAAAAAGTTGCTGCATTTCTGGTTTTTGGTTCATCTCATTAAAAAACTTTACCAAATCATGACCACATTTATTTCTACTTGTAAGTATTTCATCAAGTTTTCGACTCTTTGCTGTCTCTTCTGCCGCTGGTTCTCCACGCTCGTTTCCCTGCTTACCTTTTTCATCTGTCACCCCCTCATTTCCCGTACCAAAAGCGCCCTGCATTTCCGGATTTTGCAACAACCACTCGCGCGCCGCTTCTCTTTGCGCTGCCGTACCAAAATCAATTTTAATATCTCTCCAGCCCTGTTTTTTTGCGGCTTCGAGTAATTTAAGCATTGTTTTTACTGAATATTTTTCCACGTTACCGAAAAGTTCAAAGCTGGTATTAAAAGCCAAAACAAGTTGACCTAATTTGCCAAGCTTCCCCTTCACTTTATATTTTTCACCATCATCGCCAACTATCTGAAGTACCGGGGCTACCTTATACTTACCCGTGGGTTGTACAAGACAATTTCTAAAATCCTGTTCTAATTTATCTCCTCTATCGTCAGATTTGTATCTATCACATGTACAAACAGCAATCATACGCAATTGCTCCAAAGCGGCGGCAGCTTGAAAATTTGGATCATCTTTTTTTATTCCTTGAAAGAGCTTCAATAACGCGGTTTTTTCTTTATGAAGAGCCTTTTTTTGCGTATAGAGTGCTTCATCAGCATCAGATGCTTTGCTTTCTTCTAAGGAAGGAAGCACACCACTTCCAGTCCGCAAAATCTCCTCTATATTATCATCAAGTTCATTATTGTATTCACTTAGCGCTGCTTCTCTAGTGTCACGTTCTGTATAAAGTTTTTTAAGGTTATTGGCATCCTTGGTAGCGGCTTGAGGACTAGCATAGACTACAAACTGCAATTCTATGATTTTATTATCAGTTTTATCTTGTAGATCATAATATTCTGCTGCAGCCTCTGCCGCCTCTCTTAACGCTGCTTTTAAATCTTTTTTCGATAAAGTTTCAGCCGGAGTAGAGTTTGTGCTTGATGGTGAATCGGGTGAAGAATCATTTCCTTCTGTTCCTCGGCTATTAGCAGTTTGATCTACAGGCTGCTCCTGTACTGTTTGTGGAACTGAAGCTGAAGCGAACATAAATTAAACCTCATTTTTTATTTTATAACGTGATTCTCAATTTTTATAACACACTGCTTTTGCATTGCTAAAATAAGCAAATTTTGATTCTCTTATTAGTAGCCGCAGGCTTTAGCCTACGATATATTATGTGCGCTAATTAACGCAGGCTAAAGCCTGCGGCTACGTATTATGCGTATCTACGTATTATGCGGCTACAATACCTCCGCTTATATTGGTGCGCCAGGCAGCTTAGGAGGAGGAGTACTATTGCCGCCGCCACCTTGTTGACTAACGTTAACTCCTTTGTCTTTGTCTTTGTCTTTCCCTCTAGAAGAGATTGAACTACCAGACAATGCAATATGTCCAGATGTCTTTTCAGCTGCACCTCCTGCAGCCTGTTTACCTGTCTCACCAGCATGACTAATGCCTTGCTCAATTTTCTGCAGCATTTGCGCATCTGTAGAAGGTCGAGCATGACCTCCAATCCAGGTTAAAATTTGGTCAGGTATCGCATAAATACATTCAGCACATTTAGTAACTAAAGTTGTTAAAGTTAAAACATAAACAATAAATACACCAATATATTTAAGCCCCCCCCAAACATCTTGATAACTTTGAGGATCTTGTGCCGTTCCAACCCAAAAAGAAGAAATTATATGTCCAAAGGTAGTATTTAAAATCGCTAAAGCTATATAGAGCAAAATCAAACAAGAGATTAACCCAATTAACATCGTAGCCGGACGTAAAAATACGGCAAACAAAAGCATCTGCGCTTCCGAAGCCCGACCAAGAATCTCATCATTACTTGATCTTGGATCCATTAAACCAATCGCAACAATTGGCGCTGCCACCATTGCTTCCAACACAAAAATCAACCAGCTAATAATACCAAAAATAAACAACACATACGGTATCAATGGGGTGGATATACTTAAGGTTATGCCCATAGTAAACATAATCCCAAGCACCGCCATAGCAATTGGCATTGCATAACCAATACCCCACTGTACTAGTTGAAACATAAATACCGCAATTTGTTGCCCCAATGCTGTCGCACCTACTGCTGGCGCACTAAATGGTGACACTGACAGCACGCTGGCTGCCACACTTATAGCAGTTTGGGCAATTTGAGAAGCTAACGCCAAATTAGCTGTTCTAGTGATTATTTGTTTATAAGTTTCCGTGGAAATGGTAAGCAAAGCATCTCCAAAATAAAATAATTTCTCTATAGGAGAGTAAATGTTTAATGCTTTAGCTCCCCTGGCGCAATCAGGACCAATCACTGGAAAGTCAGCTCCTTGCATCAGTAGTGTAAGACCTGGTCTACAAGATTCCACCATAGTTTCTCGCCAAGCCTGCAGCGCACGGCGAATAGCCAAATTCAAAGGTATGAAAACAACCTGAGACCCAGTATACAAAGCAACATCTCCACCTACTGGAACTTTTGCTAAATCATAAGGAGAAGTAGTTGATGTTCCAATAACGCTATTTATAAATTTAAAAAGAGGATCCCCTGAGTCACCAGCTGGTTTAAATTCAGAACCAGTATCCTTTCGCAACTCCTCGTTAACTGCTGCAATATAACTAGCAAGAGAAGTTGCTTTATCTGGTTGAACTACCAGCTTATTACTCCAAAGCAAAGTTTTACCTAACGGAATAAGCGTTGTGTTTAACATAAGTTCCGTTGGGTAGCTATTAAGTATCTTTTTAAGAGCCTCATAGGTGTTGTTTCCCCTACCAACTAATGGATCTCCCTGATCAAATCTTGGCGCAGATATCAAAGGAATTGGAGCTGATGTCACTCTATCGTAGATCATATCAGGCGTCGCCAAACTCTGTTGCACCTGAATTAAATTGTAGTAATAACCACCCGCTGACGCCCAACCTTGTTTTTTTGCTGTATCATAAAAACTCTTAAAAGGATCCACGTCAGTCGTACAACCTTCATATGGTTTAGGCACATCTTGTGTAACAGGACCGCACACGTTGCGATATGAATGCGTGTCAAAAAAGCATACATTCTTCGTTTCAAGGCACTGATGATTATACCCCATTCTATAATATGCAATCGCACCTTGATATTTTCCTCCCGTTGTCACCGCCACTTGCTGACTTTGTATATTAAAAGGATCTTTTAGGTCTTTTGTCTCATCATCTGGAAGCTGTCTCGGACTGGCCTTGTATTTGTCAAGAACGGTTCGCGCTAAAGGCTGCATAGCCGTTATCATGCTTTGCAAACCGGCAAGTTTGCTTAATGCATAAGCTCGATCTCCAGTTTGTACTATGGCTGATCCAGCTCTACTAGGCACCCCCCAATTATACGTGCCACACTTCCCGTTCAATTGCTCCAACTGCAGTTCGCCTGGGATTGAAGCTGTCGTTTTGTAAGTATAATATTTCGCACCAACTGTTTTCTCTATTTTGGCTGTCTTTTCGATAACTCTCGAAGTTGAATAAGAAACATCAGATAGACGACCCGGAACCTTCAGAGTGGAGTTTACAGGATCAATAGACCAGCTTAAAGCATCAGTATTAGCGTTAAGTAAGGCTTTTTGATCAGGAGTAGCTGCACTTCCTGCTTTTCTTGCCGCTTCTTTTGCCGTATCCAAACCATCCTGTAACGCCTGCATACACAAGGCGGAACGCAGAACACTTATGCTAAAAACATTCGAATCAGGATCTGAACTATCTATTATATAACGCTGATCAAGATAACGCGTCGGATCAGCCTCTGATGCAGCTGCTTTTTTTTGAATAGTTCCCTGGTACATAACACCGCCGCTATTTAAATAATCAAGCGTCCCCGTCCAAAGAACATCCGCCAAACCAATCCCCTGAATAGCCATCCACATAATGGCGCTTTGCAGCATGGTGTATCCGTTAGTCATATTCGGCACTAAAAGCCCAACACCGGCAACTGTCCGGATAATCACCCAGTGACTGAGCTTTTTACCCATCGACTCACCTTCGGCAGCGGTATCGATGATGGCGCGCACAGTCGTATAGGTAAGCATGACCCCAGAAATAGACAAAATACCAACATTTAAATATTTAAATATCTCACCAAGAACGGTATGCTCCGTAGCTGCAAGCAAGCCACCAACACCGCCAAACAACTTACCGAGATAACCCAAAGAAAGATCAGTCGGCGGAGGAGTAAAAGAAATTGAGGTGACATCGGCAGCACTGGCAATACTGCTATAAAAAAGCTCCGTAAATATCAAAACAAAAACGGAGACGAATCTGTAAAATATACGCTTCATTGTTGTGCTCCTAGATTAAAAACAAAACGCATCCAATCTTGTAAATTACAACCCAATTTTCTTTGTTGCATCTGCATATACCAAAAATGTTCCCGCAAGGCATTAGATCCGATAAACATGGTTAAAACCAGGCTCAGTAACGTCGATAAATAATATCCATATGCTATTAAATACACTGCGTAAAACAAAGCGCAGACAGAAAAAAACGCGTAGATACAAGCCATAAAAAAGAATTGTTTGGTTTTTTTAGCAATATCCTCTTCAGTTAAACCTAAGCGCTGCACTGCATCATCGAAAGTCTCATGATGCTTAGCTTCCGGCACATCGAACATCCCCTTGGAACCATGACGAATCATTTTACCAAAAGTATAAATTTGATCTGCCGCTATCCAGCGTTTAACATTAAACAAATTCTTTAAAAACGTTCTAATACGTTTCTTTTTTGGTTTTTTTGTAGTCAATGGTGTGTTGTTCATAATTTTGTTCCCTATAAAATAAAAATAAAACTACCTATTTAGCATTTCCTAAGGTTATTGTACCAATTTTTGATTAAATTAGCATTAAGATATGTTCTCTCAAAATTGTATCACATTAAATTTTACCTAGGCTAACAAGAAACTGTATATACTAAACGAAAACAGGTTTTCATGGTTAGCACAAATAGACTCGAGCAGTTTGGATTTTCCGCTAGGCGACAACGAGTCGAGTTTGAGGAGTGTATTGGACATACATGACTCAAACGAGCGAGAAAGCCAACAACGCGGAAAACCAAAATGCGAAGAGTATATGAACTTATTATATGTGCATTTGCATAGTAAGTGAATCAACTAAATGAGAATATTTTTGCATTTTTTTGTAATTTGCTTTCAAAAGTATCTAAAGATCGATAAAATAGAGAAATTGTAAGTGTTGCAATTACAACTATTTAACGCGCAGGCTAAAGCCTGTGGCTACCATTCGCCTAAACTAAAGCCTGTGGCCACGAATTCACCTAAACCAAAGCTTGCAGCTACGAATTATGGAGTTTCTTAATTATGCCTGACATTAGCAACGAAGGATCACATAAATTCTGGTTTGAATACAAAGATCCAATCATTTACCGCGTTGTTTCCTTTATGGAGAGCGTTGAAAATTGGACTTTGGATGGCGATCCTGAATTAGAAATCGCTATCACCACATTAGGTGCCGCATTGGATGATGTTGGCAATATTGATCTACAGCGCGAAGCGGATTTAATCCAGCTTTTAACTTATCTAAAAGCCGCCCGCATGTTGCGCATCATGCAAGCTTTGGATGTCTCGCACCCTGGCGCTGCCGCAAAATTGCTTATGTACGCCGAAAAAACTGCTGGCGTACCTGACAGTGTTAGCTCACTTTTCTTGCGGCGCAATATCGTTTTTGAACGTTTACGGCTTCTTGGTCGTGTTTTTTCACCTGAAAGATTCACTCTGATTCAAAAAACATTAGAGGAAAATGATAATGTTTAAAATAATTAATAATATCTTGTTCTGCGTCATAGGCTTTAGTTTGTTTATATTTGCAACTTGTGGTTTAGCAGAACAGCAACCACAACCCTTATCTAATATCTACAAAGAATGCGATAAATTTCCCAACCCAAAAGACAAAGAAATTTGCCGAAGCAATGTTGATGAGCTAATGGCACCAACTAGAGCTAATGCCCTTATCAAAGCAGAAGAACAAAAGACCGCCCAAAACGAACAGGACGCAAAGGATAATGCGCAAAAAGCACCATCATGGAAATTTAATAAATTAGAAACCCCCAAAGTTTTACAATTCCCCGTACAAGCGCCACCCAACACTGGCAACAGCCTACAAAATGCAACTACGGCAACACAGCCAACAGCTACTCCACAACAAACTAGCCCGAACCCAATGATTTGGAATAAACCGCCCCCACTTCCAGCTAACAAACCATATCCCATTCCTATGCCAAATCAACCTCAGCAACAAACAACGCCAAGCAACGTTAACACTAATAATGGCAATTCTGGTACACAACAAACAACAACCGATGCGAACAATCAACCACCTAACACTTCCATTTATCACTAAAATTATTTTTAAGGTACTGCGAAATGAAAAAAACAGCTTCCCAAGATTTTAATCACAAAACTTGTAATCACACTATTCGTAGCCGCACGACTTTAGTCTGCGCATACTTATTCACGTTTATTATCACCACCCATACGCTCCCTGCCTTAGCAGACGACGCCATAAAAGTAAATGTAGTTAAAGCGCAGCCAGTAATCAGTTCAATCGATGAAGTACAAAAAGCGATTATGGGTCCGGAAAATTCCTTACATGAAACAATATTGAAAAATTTCAAAAAATTCAAAGACACACTCACTAATACAGAAGACAACAACAATACCCCCCCACGCTACAGTCTAAATTTCAATCTAACTAAATTAATCATTGATCTTGCAGATGGTACTAAAAATTCGAATTTATCCGGTAATGGAAAAGAAATATTAAACAAAATTCAGGAAGCAATAACCCCTAAAACTTACCCAAAACTTTATGATTATAAATTAGGTCTAATTAAAAACATCAACAACACAAACGAATTGGATGCGGCAACTTTTTTAAATACGGAAACATACTCTTCCGACGAAAAAGACAATAAATTTGATGCTGCTCAAAACTATTTTAATTATCTAACTAATCTATCCCCTTCTTTACCAGCTTTATTCCCTGATCCTACCGACAACGAAGATCAAAATAATCAAAATGTTATTTTTTATCCATCCGGTGGACAATCCCCCATTAACGCAAATGATTTCAAGGTTCTAGATGGCAAATTAAAAGCAGAATCAGGTCCAGTCCGTGAAACTTATATTGCTTATCTTTTAAAATATCGCTCTTACATGGCAGCTAGATCGTTATTTTTAAACAACATTTGGTACTCTCTTGCTAAAAGAAGTCAATTAGATACAAAAAATAAGAAAAGTTTAGCCGAAATAGACCGCGACCAAGCTTATTGGCGTTTAAAGGAAAAGACCAAAGATAAAGATGGCAAAGAGCAAGACAGCTATTACGACAAATTGAAAAGCGCTACCCCTATCGACATTCAACGCGATAGCGCTATGATGCTTGCCGAAATGAACCGCCGCCTTTATGAATTACAAC
>Ga0209417_1003828_pt1 | contig 19213 bp, 17 predicted proteins | sample RifGroF2_FD_184002 | JGI IMG/M metagenome (GOLD analysis project Ga0209417, IMG submission 184002) | Groundwater microbial communities from Rifle, Colorado, USA - Groundwater F2 (SPAdes) (version 2) | ecosystem: Environmental > Aquatic > Deep subsurface > Groundwater | place: Rifle, Colorado... | reverse complement strand
AAAAAGCCTTTGTAAATATAACTCTTAAAGCCGAAGCCCTTTTCCGCGATTCGATTTCTGATATATCAGGACTTCTGAATTCCGCTGAACTTCCAGCTGAAAAACGTAAACGCGTACTTATTGAATTTTCCGCGCCGAACACAAACAAGCCCCAGCATCTCGGACACGTGCGGAACAATACTCTCGGCATGTCCCTGGTCTCCCTTATGAAAAGGATTGGAAACGATGTAATCCCGATAAATCTAGTCAATGACAGAGGCATTCATATATGTAAATCAATGATTGCGTATCAGCGTTTTTCCAACAGCGAAACGCCTCAGTCCTCCGGCATAAAGGGCGACCATCTGGTCGGAAAATATTATGTGCGTTTCAATGAGGAATTGAACGTTCAGCTGAAAGAGCTCAAAAAGGAAAAAACGGAACTTGCCGTAAAGGATGACGAGGAACTTTTTCTTTTTACTGAAATAGGCGCGGCAACACAGAAAATGCTTCAGGACTGGGAAGCAGGCGTTCCTGAAGTGATAGCTCTCTGGAAAAAAATGAACGGATGGGTTTTCGAGGGTTTTGATGAGACCTACAGGCGTCTGGGGGTAAAGTTCGCCCATACCTATCTCGAAAGCGAAACATACCTGTCCGGAAAAGAATTTGTTTCCGGGGGCTTTGACAAAGGCATATTTTTCAAAAAGGAAAATGGCGCGATTGCCGTGGACCTTGACAAGCTCGGCGAAAAAGTTCTCCTGCGTTCGGACGGGACAAGCGTTTATATAACTCAGGACATCGGGACGACTGTAAAGAAATACGAGGATTACAAGCCTGAAGTCCAGATATGGGTTGTCGGAGATGAACAGGTACTGCATTTCAAAATGCTTTTCGCGATATTGAAGAAAATGGGCTATCAATGGGCGGACAATCTCCATCATCTGGCTTACGGCATGGTAAACCTGCCCACGGGGAAAATGAAAAGCCGTGAGGGTACGGTTGTCGATGCCGATGATCTTTTTGAAGAAATGCGCAGGCTTGCAAAGGAAGCGACCCTTGAACGCTGTGAGGGAAATATTCCTGAAGACATAGACAGGCGTTCCGAAATCATCGGAATGGGCGCGCTCAAATTCATGCTTCTCAAATTCAATCCGAAAACGACTATCATGTTCGACCCGCAGGCCTCCCTGAAATTTGAAGGCGATACCGGGCCTTATGTCCAATATGCCTGCGCAAGGATAAATTCCATTGAGCGCAAAGGAAGGGAACGCGGAATAATATCAGAAAACTCTCAAGACATCAGATGGGAACTTCTGAACACGAAAGAGGAAAAGAACCTCGGAGTGGCATTGTTTTTATATCCTGGCGTATTGCAGAGCGCCGCCGAAAAGATGGACTGTTCATTGCTTGTGAGTTACCTGATTGAGCTGGCTAAACTTTTCAGCCGTTTCTACAGGGAATGCCCTGTACTGAACGCCGAGGACAAAGAAATAGTCAAAGCCCGTCTTGCTCTATGCTGCCGCTGCCGGGACGTACTGGCTGACGGGTTGAAAACGCTCACAATAGATGTTCCCGACGCCATGTAATAAATGTGAAATAAGTTAAATTCAATTCTTGATTTTTTCATAAATCATGTTAATATCTGAATTCCGTTTACTGCCCGATGGTGTAACGGTAGCACAACTGATTCTGGATCAGTTTGTTTTGGTTCGAATCCAGATCGGGCAGCCACTTTCTTTTTATCATATCAGCCAATCTATTATTGCTATCTGTAATTCTTCGCAATTTCTCAGTGTTAAATTAAAGTTTCTTAACGAAAATCCTCACTTATAATAGTGATTCCACGCTTGCATCGGAGACGCTTCCGTATATAGTAAATGGTACCGGTAAGCTATACTTATGAATGGTATAAGAACGTTAAAGGAAAAACTCAGAAACAGAAAACATACAAGAGAAGCTTTCTGGAGCAGGGCTTTTGCTGTTGGAGACGTGGAATGGCTCAGCGCGTTAACATCGAAAACTGGCGTCCGCCTGAAACTGCAACAGATGGGGGCTAAAAAAGGCCAAATCAGCTTTTTGATAGGAAAAAACTAATTTACACGGTATGGTTAAAATTAGACAGAACATGTAACTATTTAATGATAAGTAAATTACAAATTAACCAGCGGGGTCAGACCCCGGAAACCCGACCCCGGAAACTCCCCGGAAACCCTATGTCGATGAACTAATAAAGGGGAAATGAGATGCAAATAAAACCACTTGATTTTTCGCTCGCATATCGTTTTGCGGAAAGTACAGTTAGGGCTATTAAAAATCCCTCTGATTGTGAAATTGAAGATGTTATAGGTGATTTTTTAGGCGTTGGCGAAGCAACATTCTTTCAGAAAATATTAAAACCAACAAAGGTTACTCTTCTCCATGATTTTATAAAGAACATCAATTTCGAAGGTATCGAATGGGAAACGGGTCATTTAGACCATGATTATCTCATTAATACATATGGACCATGCATCGAAATGGCAGGTTATGAGATACCTGATTGGTTTAAAGAAGGTGAATTAGGGGAACATATATGGGAATTAGATTCTATTCTTGATCTAGTAAGTTCAAAAATTACAGAAGCAACTTTTCATATTCTCTTTGCTGATAGAGATTTCCTTTTTTGCTTTTCTAAGTTTGTTGCCAGTTTTATAAAAGAGCAAGACGAAAGTAAATCATCGGTATTTAAAAAGTCAGGTATTGTAAAAAGGGCGTCTTTTTTACCCAGGTGGTTGCGAAATGCTGTATTTCATAGGGATAAAGGACGGTGTCAAATTTGTGGAAAAGATTTAACGGGTCTTTTTAGACCAGAATTTGATATTCATCTTGATCATATGCTGCCATTAGAACAATCAGGAACTAATGATCCCACAAATTTTCAGCTTTTGTGTGAACATTGTAATTCTAGTAAAGGAAAGAAGGTTGTTGTAATGAAACAATTAGTATACACTTACTGGTGAAAATCGGTGTACCCGAGCAAATTTTACAGTCTTTGTGGCCTGATTTCTATAACATACTGAGTTTTTAGAAAAATCGCTGAATTTAAAAATAGTTCTTCGTTGTTAATGCTTTGTATTAATTTAAAAAGGTAGAGATGACTTGTAATTTTTTCCCGCCGCCACCAGAGAAGGCAAACTTTGAGTGGTTGAATATTTGCGGGTTGGACTGACCTACTCCACCATATTCCGTTAGAACTTCGGCGGTGAAAAATCGGTAGCCGAGAGAACGTCTTTGTGCGATGAAATGAAAAGTTCCCAGTCTATGTGCTTTTTGGTTTCCGGGTGACGAACATGTCGGCGGACATGCCGATGCAACGGATGGCGTTTCTGGAGTCTCAGCATTTCTGGATAGAACGTTCATTTGAGAACGGCAAAAGTGAAGTAGGCATGGCAGAGTATCAGGTGCGGAATTGGCTGGGGAGATATCATCATATGGTACTGGTGCTGGCAATGCTGTTCATGATGAAACAGCACATGGCCCATTGCGAATCCGCGCCTCTTGTGTCCTGCAGGGACATAAGGGAGATGCTCGAACATTCCCTTCCTGAAAAATCCGTTTCCATATCCGATGTGATTAAAAGAATTAAGGAATGGCGCTGCCGTCGCAAAAAGGCAATCATCTCAAAAATACGGATCATGATGAGAGCCCTCGGACTCTCATCATGAAACATCAATCAATCTGTCAAAGTAGAAGTAAAAAAATTGCCAAATGTTGAAAATATCTATTTTTATGTTAGATTTTTTTAATAGAAGTGGTGTCTAAAACTATATAATTGCTTATTATACAAAAAAAACAAATGCCTAACACATTTCAAATTCTAATTAATTGGGATCGAGGGAATGTCTTTGCGGAAAGAATGACAGCGAAGCTTTTGGGGCTAGAAGGCTATACCAATATTGATCCCCAGTGCCCAACTGGAGGACCAGATGGAACCAAAGACATTCTTTGCGAAAAAAACGGAAGATCATTCGTGGTAGGTTGCTATTTTCCTACCTCCCAGAAGGAATTTAAAGAAATAGCGAGTAAGTTTTCTGGCGATTTGAAAGGTGTTCAGAAGCATTCTGCGGATGGATTTATCTTTGTCACAAATCAAAAAATAACTCCCGGAGAGAGAGTAAATCTCATCGAATCTTACGCCGAATCTGAAATTTATCACGGCGAGCGTGTTTGTAATTTACTCGATTCACCTTCAGGTTACGGCATCCGCCTAGAATTCTTAGATATCGAGCTCAGTAAAGAAGAGCAGATTTCGTTTCTTGATAAGCATCTGAGCCTAGAAGCAAAATTTGCCGAACTTAACGAGAAGATCGATTCACTGAAAAAGGTATCCAATGCGGCTTTGGGCCTGATAAACGAGAGAATGAGATCGGGAGGTCCGATTAGCGGTATCGGGTATCCAATTGCTGGAGTTCCGACTGCCCGGAGATTGTCGATTGAAGACATTCTCACTTTACATATCGCCTGTATGTATGAACAACCTAGCACGTCAAAGGATGCTTGGGGATGTTACCGAAAAACAGAAGTTTGGATTGGTCGCCCAGGGTGCACTAAAGAAGATGCAGATTTTCTTCCAGTTGCCCCAAACAGAATTCCAGAACTAATGCATGACCTTGTCAGTTGGTGGAGGACTAGTTACGAAAAAGCTCTTTATCAAGATGAGACCAGTCAGGTGAGTGTTGTTAGCGAATTCCACGCTAGATTCTTAGAGATTCATCCTTTCCTAGATGGAAATGGTCGAGTTGCAAGAGTTCTCACATCATTACAGTGTTTTGAGCTTTTTGCTAAGAAAATCAGATTTGAGAAGATTGATTCGTGGGAGGATTACTATTCGGCTTTAGTAGAGGCACAAGCCAAGCATAATTACAAACCCCTAGAGGCATGCTTAAAAGCTATAGCAGAATAAACAAAAAGCAGAACAAGGCAGTGGATGGCCCGAAATAGGGCCTACTACGTCGAGGGGTCCGACTACGTCGAGGGGCTACGTCGAGGGGGCTACGTCGAGGGGTCTGACCCCGCATAATAAGTTGTAACTCATTTTTGTGTAGTCTATAATGCCTATTTTTAAAATCTAATGTAACCGTGTAATTTCATTTTTAGTGCCTTAAAAGTTAAATTAGCAGGTAGAATACCTGCACTCCGTGAAAAAACTTTGTTTTTCCTTGGCACGAAGTGCCATTTTCTATGACGCTTCGCGTCCGCTCTGCCTGAAAAAGAATTATTCAATCGTAAAAGCATGGCGCGTTTATCTACGCATGAGCCAGAAAGAAGCCGCCGCAAAAGTCGGAATTACTCAAGCGGCACTGAGCCAGATTGAGACTGGCAAGGATGTCCGGCCCGCGACGCTGAAACGACTTGCCGACGCTTGGGGTATTTACCCCGAACAAATGACGCTTTAAGTACATGGATTAAAAAAATACCCCTTGAAAGTGGATTTGGGCCCTGCCTTGATATATCTGCAATACAACGCCGTGTGTCTTTACGGAAAAGCTTTTAATTATTAAGAACTGGTATTTTGCGAAGATTTATATATATTAAAAATAATTTACGGGTATGTCGCTGTTTTTCAGACAAACAGTGATAATAAATTTCAGGTTTTTACGTTCTTTATTAGACAAGCGGTAATAATAAAATTCGAAGGGGTTTCACCTTTATGAGGCAAAAATTACTTCTCCTGGCGGCGGTTTTCTTCGGTGTTCTGGCTTTTGTGCTTACCTATCAGCAGATACAGATTGAACGCGGAAAAATACTCGGAGCGGCGGAAGATGTCGTTTTCATATCAGTCAAAAGAGATATGGTCGAAGGCGAAAAGCTGAAAGAAGCGGATTTGATGCAGCACCGTCTGAAAAGGCTGAAAGGCACGACCGTAAGGGAAATACCCTGGTTGCAGGCCCGCATGATTATAGGCAGAGAACTGGCGGCAAATGTGAAAAGAGGCCAGGATTTGCAGTGGAATGACCTCAAACTGGCTTCGAAAGGCGCGGATGGACTGACCGGCATAATACCTATGGGAATGAGAGCTATTTCCATTTCCGTGGACGCGACTTCCTCTGTAACCGGGCTGGTGCTTCCGGGAAATCATGTCGATGTCATAGGCACATTCAGATTTCCTGAGATGAAAGGCGACAAGTCCCTTGATACGCTTACACTGACCATACTTCAGAATGTCGCCGTGCTCGCTACCGGTACTGACTACGGAAAAAACACCATGTTGTCGCAGTCACAGCAGAGAAGAGGCGGTTACAGCAATGTAACACTTGCCCTTACTCCGAAAGAGGTCGAGATGATAATTTTCGCCAGTCAGAAGGGACGCCTGACATTAAGCCTCAGAAATTATGAAGAGACAAAAATCGAAGCACAACTCCAGAGCGTTAATTTCAAATATCTTGAGGATAATATTTCGAAATACAACGCCGAGCGTGAAAAGACCCTTAAAAAAGTCTATAAATAATCCGGCTTCCTGTACGGAAAAAAACGGGTTTTGACGATATGTACGAAATTATAATAAGACAGCAGGGAAAAGGTGAAATGCTTGGAAAGCTTGTTCCGGGTGTTTACCGGATTGGCTCCAGCCCGGCTTCTCATATTCATCTTCCACACCCGGAAATATCGGGTCAGCATGCCCAGTTCATAGTTTCTGAGGACTCTTTGAAAGTTGTCGATACGGGCAGCAGCAACGGGACTTTTGTGGACGGCGTTAAAATCAATCCAAATGAACCGTTTGAAACTTCCATAGGCTCTTCAGTCAGGATTGGGAAAGTGGAATTTTTTCTGAAAGGTCCCGAAACCGGACAGATACTGCCGCAGCAAGTACAGGCGCCGGAAAAGGAAAAAACACAAGTTCGCTCGGCCTCCGATATCAGAAAACAGGAAGATCTGAATTCCCAGATCCAGAACGCCGTTCAGGAGGCAAAAAAAACCTCTGCGGAAACCATACCCATCTTGAGAATATCAGGAATACCATTCCAAGCCAGGCCATTGGTGCAGGAAATAAAGAAACGCGCCCATATAGAGCTTCTGAAACGCCTTAACCTGAAAAGAATGGCCATGGCCGGCACATCGGAAGCGGAATTGTCGGAAAAGGCTAAAAATACCATTCATGAAATACTTGCCGAGCTTTCCATCCCTCTCCCGCAGGGGGTCAGCACGGAAAAGATAGAAAAGGAACTCGTTCACGAAGCCATAGGGCTGGGCCCTCTTGAAGACCTTATCGGAATGGATGATATTTCCGAAGTCATGGTCAACGGCCCGGATAATGTTTACGTTGAACACAAGGGTATTATTTTCAAGACGGATACGGCATTTGCCGACAACCATCAGGTGCTTGCGGCAATTGAAAGAATAGTATCCCCGTTGGGACGCCGCATAGACGAAAGCTCCCCCATGGTTGACGCCAGGTTGAAGGATGGTTCGCGTGTAAACGCGATTATTCCGCCGCTTTCGCTGATCGGCCCGACTATAACCATAAGAAAATTTTCAAAAACCCCCCTTCAGGTTGCCGACCTTGCGAGATTCGGCTCAATATCGCTGGATATGGCAAAGTTCCTTGATGTCTGTGTTAAAATCAGGAAAAACATCATAATCTCCGGCGGTACCGGTTCAGGAAAAACAACCCTTCTCAACATATTGAGTTCCTTCCTGCCGAACAGGGAACGAATAGTGACCATAGAAGACGCGGCGGAACTTCAGTTGCGGCAGGACCATGTGGTAAGACTTGAGTCAAGGCCTCCGAACATTGAGGGAAAAGGCGAAATAGCCATAAGAGACCTCGTCAGAAACTCCCTGCGTATGCGCCCCGACAGAATAGTCGTCGGCGAGTGCCGAGGCGGCGAAGCCCTCGACATGCTTCAGGCTATGAATACCGGTCATGACGGCTCACTTACAACAATTCACGCGAACACCCCCAGGGACGCCCTTTCGAGACTTGAAACACTTGTCCTGATGGCGGGCTTTGATCTCCCTCTCAGGGCCATCAGGGAGCAGATAGCCTCCGCTATCACCATAATAGTCCAGATAAACCGCGAAAGAGACGGGACCAGAAAAGTTACCAATATAAGCGAAATCACCAAGATGGAAGGTGAAATCATAACCATGCAGGATATTTTCGTATTCAAACAGGAAGGATGGACGGCGGACGATAAAATCAAGGGCAGCCACATCCCCACCGGGAATATCCCGACTTTCATGGAAGATATAAAACGGGCGAAGCTTGATCTGGATATTTCAATATTCAGCAGCGCTTCCGGCAGAGGAGGACGTTTATAATATGGAAATAAACCTCGGCATACTTGCCTGCGTATCGGCAGGGCTTTCCGTAACAATGGCCACTCTGGTAATCGTGGATTTTGTATCCTATGCTTCATCACGGTACAAGGAAAGATATATCAAGGAAGCGGCAGTCGAACTGGATGACGTACTGCTTCAGATGCCTGCGGGGAAAATTTTTGACGTAAGCCTGGCCTGCGCCGCGCTCGGTGCTTTTCTGGGCATCGTCATTCTGTGCATAAGCGGTTCGAACTGGTCATGGGCCAAAACCATATTTGTAGGCGTAATCGGCGCAGGCATCACTTTTCCTGCACCGCGCCTGATATTGAAACATCTAAAAAAACAAAGGCTCCTGCGTTTCAACGAACAGTTGGAGGACGCGCTTTCATCTATGAGCAGCGCCCTTAAAGCGGGTTTCAGCATCAACCAGGCCATTGAGGTTGTAGCGGCGGAAAACCGCAAGCCGATTTCCATTGAATTCAGACTCCTCGTACAGGAAATAAGGCTGGGCGTACCCCTTGATGAGGCTTTGCAGAAAATGGTTGACCGCCTCGAAAGTCAGGACTTCGAGCTTGTAGCCACAGCCATAATTACAGCAAGACAGACGGGCGGGGAGCTGACTTTAATACTCGAACGCCTGGCCTCCGTCATACGGGAAAGAATGAGGATATCCGGAAGACTGAGGGCCCTTACCGCACAGGGAAAACTCCAGGCGTACCTTATAGGGGCCATGCCTTTCCTTCTCATGTTTGCCATGTCTTATATCGCCCCTGACATGATGAGCGCTTTTCTTCATTCGATTTTAGGCGTACTTGTAATAATCGGCGCGATACTGCTGGTCGCCGCCGGATTTTTTATTATAAGAAAAATAACAACAATAGATATATAAGACTATGGAAGATTTAAGTTTTTTCACATTTGGCGCGTCAATCTCCGCGGGCATAGCCGCGACATGCCTGGCCATAGCCGTTTTCAATCTGCTGGAACTCCTGCATCTCGAAAAAGAAATGAAAATGGAAACAAAACAGCTTCCTCTGTTCATAAAACTTTTCATGCCCTTTGTGTCCAACGCCATACCGCTGGTAAAACATCCGATGTTTGATCAGACTAGAAAAAGCACTGAGGAAATGATTTTGATGGCGGGTTATGACCAGGCGATAACGTCTAATGAGTTTATCGCCGTCAGGATTCTCTCCGGTATCGTGGGATTTCTGATTATGATAGCGTTTTTCACGGCGGGAAACGCTCTTTCAGGAATGCTGATGGTAATGGTTATGCTTATCTATCCCGGAATATGGCTTAAAAATACAATCAAAAAACGTCATCTGGAAATACTCAAAGCCCTTCCTAACGTACTGGACCTCCTCACCCTTTCCGTGGAAGCCGGAAAAGACTTCCTCACGTCATTGAGGGATATCCTGCTCCGGCGCAGAATGGATGCCCTGGGAGAAGAGCTTGGAAGAACTCTCCATGAGATACAGCTTGGCAAGCAGAGACAGGTCGCCCTCAGAGAATTGACCACAAGGGTCAGGCAGAGCGATCTTACATCCGTGATAAACGCGATTATTCAGGCGGACGAACTTGGCGTCAGCATAGGTCAGCTTCTCAGGATACAGGGCGACCAGCTGAGAAACAAACGTTTTTCCAGAGCCGAAAAACTCGCCAACGAGGCGCCTGTAAAAATACTTTTCCCGGTTATTGTTTTCATATTTCCGGCAGTTATAGTAATCCTTATGGCGCCCATAATAATGCAGGCACTTAAAACTCTGGCAAAATGATATACAACCTTACAAAAAAGAAAATCATATCCAGAAATCCCGTTTACGCGACTGGTTTCCTGATGCGTGGACGCGGGATGATAGGAAGGTCTTTCACGGGGTTTGACGCTATGGTATTTGAGCGTTGCAATTGTATTCATACTATGTTCATGTCCATGGAAATCGATGTGCTTTTCGTGAATTTTGAAAATAAAATCTGCGGCGTCCGCAGGAGACTTGTCCCGTGGAAACCGCTTGTAAGATGCAAAAACGCGTTTACTGTTATTGAGTTGCCGTCCGGAGCGCTTGAAACGACCGGTACCGGAGAGGGTGATTATATCAATCTCAGGGCCGAACTTTCCGACTCCGAATCGATGAACAACGCTGCTAAGGATTTCCTGAAAACAGCGGAAACAATTATATCATTTAGCGAGAACGACTGATGAAACTGCATTTCATTAACGGACCTAAGGCCGGCGAAAAATTTGAACTCGGGCCTCCCGGGGTAAGCATCGGACGGGAGACAGACAATGACATCAACCTGCTTATCGGCGGCGTCTCACGCTATCATGCAAAACTTGAACCGGACGGTGACGGCTGGCTGATAAGAGACCTCGGCAGCACTAATGGCTCGAAGGTTAACGGACAGATAATTTCAGGCTCTTACAACCTTCAGCCCGGAGATATCATAACCCTCGGGGAACAAAATATATGTTACGGCGAAAAACAGCCCGACGCCTCTCAGAAAGCCGCGCAACAGGAAAAAACAATACTGAACCCGTTCCCTGTCATCAATCCATCCCCGTCCCCTATTGTTACACCATTGCCTGAAAAGCCTCTTTTCCAGCCCATAGAACAGACGCCCCGACAGGAAATCAGCCCCGACGCTCCTGAAATAATTCAGCCCGTTCCCCAGGCAATTTTTCAGCCCATAGGCGAACCTGAAAAACTTAACGCTGAAATACCCATATCCCCTGTGGCGCAAACCGTAAACGATATGGCTAATCCGGAAAAAAATGAAAATATCAAAAGCTTTTTTGACAATCTTAAAAAAGGCGAGACATCTTTCGTCAAAATGAACTTTTTTGAAAAGAATGAGAAGGGTTCCGGACCGGACAGCAATACCGCCGCTCATAAAGATACAAAAAAGAGAAAGTTTTCAAATTTTCTTTTTTATGTGCTTGTGATAGGGGCAGCCGTTATCTTTGTATCCATATTCATCATGATACAAAAAACAAATGAGAAGAAAACCATTCAGAAACCAGTAGATAAAAGACAGCCTGGAATTCCTCTCCTGCTCTCATACAGCAAGCAGATAACCACGCCCGACAATATTTTCAATTTTTTCCTTAAGGTAGAGGACGGAATGGCAATCTTCACCCTTGATGATATAAAGTCTCAAAGGCATTATTCAAAAACTGTCAAGGCCGTTGATAAACAGTTTCTGGAAAATCTGGAGGAGAAAATCAAGGGCACCAATTTCATGTCTCTTCAATCGGAGTCCCCGGGCGCGGCCAGCGGCGATGCCGACAATACCCGCAAACTTATAATCGGCTATGGCAAAAATCTCAACGATATAACAGTTAAAAATACTTTCGCGAATAGTTCCTTTGAGGAAATCGAAGCCGCTATTGATGAGTTTTCTGAAAATTACGGATTGAGGACCATCTCTCTCACCCCTGAAGAAATGAGGCAGGAGGCCGATAAGTCTTTCGCAAAGGCTGAACAGCTTTTTCTGAATTATGACGCAAAACCGGAAAACCTGCGGGAAGCTATTGTCAGATACAAAATAACAATGGAAATGCTTGACCAGTTCGTTCCGAAACCTGAAAAATGGAACATCGCCCGCAAAAAACAGCAGGAAGCCCAGACGATACTCGACCAGAAATTTAAGGACCTCAAATTCGATTTTGAACGGTTTCTCAAACTCAATGAATACCAACAGGCGCGCGATGTCTGCTCTCAGATGATGCTCATGATGCCGCCTGACAGCAAAGGATATGAACAGATTAAAGCATATAAGCTCAACCTTGAAAAGAAAATAGGGAGCAAAAATAAAAAATGAAGAGCATTATCTTTAAAAATAAATATATACTGATCTTTTTTCTCGCGGCTTTCTCTTTGCTTTCCGGATGTGAAAAAAAAGAAAGCGACAACAGGGCTTTCATCAGCATCTCCAGTGACCCTTCCGGCGCCGCCATATCAATTGACGGCAGGGAATGCGGCATAACCCCCCTGAAATCCAAGATAGTCCCCGGAACTTATATACTGAAAATCTCAAAAATAAATTATGAACCCTCGTGGACAAAAATAATCTGCGCTCCGAAATCTTCTAAAACCGCGGAAGTGATACTGAAACCGATTAGCGCCTCCGTAATGATAAGAAGCAATCCGCCGGGCGCGGAATTACAGATAAACGGGGAAACTATCGGAGAAACTCCGCTTACCATTCATGACCAGCCGATAGGAAAATATTCCGGCATACTGAAAAAACCAGGCTACATCAGTACCGAAGTCACATGGGAAATTTCCAATCACAGGCCACAGATCAAAACCACTGTGTTGAACTCAAATATGGGTTCCCTTGTAATAACCTCAACGCCTCCGAACGCAAAAATTTTCATAGATGACGCCCCCAAAGGCAGCACTCCTTTCAATGGCACTGTAGAACAGGGCACACATAAAATACGCCTGGTAAAAGAAGGCTACGCCGTCGCTGAAGAAACTATGAACATAACCAAAAATGAGAAAAAAGCCAAGGCTTTTGCGCTACAGCTGCTTCCCGGTTCAATAACGGTGAAATCCGAACCCTCCGGCGCGATTATTATCATCAACGGGGAACAGCATGGCAAAACCCCGGCCACAATCAAAGACCTTAAACCGGGATCTTATCAACTCCGCCTGGAACGAGGCGGCTGTGACCCGATTGAAAAACAACTGACTGTATCCGCCGGCAAAAATATCGAGGAGTCCTTTACATTGGACAGCAATACAGGCGGAATAGACGTGGTTGTAAACCCTCCCGGAGTAACTATTTACATCGACGGGAAGAAAGCCGGCATTTCCGAGCCGGATGAAAACAACAGCATTTCCAAAGTCTTTTCAAGGAGAAATTTAAGCGCTGACAGCCATAAGGTGGAATTCTGGCATAAACGGGCTGTCCCGGAAAGGAAATCCATCACCGTAAAAGTTCAGAAAGGCAAAGTGACCAGAGCGCCAAATGTAAACATGTGGATAGCCAATGCCGTGCTGACCCTGAGAAATGGAAGGGTCATGACAGGCGTACTTGCCTCTGAAAACAAAGATGAAGTATTTTTCGAGCCGGAACCAGGTGTCAGACAGGGCTACAAGCGCAATGAAATTATTTCGCTGATTCCCCTGAAATTCGAGGAATAACAGCGACCAGCTGATTATCACACACTGATTTTCTTCAGAGTATACTTGAAGCCGTGGCATGACTTTTATAGTTGCCCGCCGGAACATCGCCTTATAAACCTTTCAGGTTCGCGTCAAGCTCCGGTATGGAGTCTATATGTTTCTTCAGGAGATCATCCAGACGTCTTTCAAGTTCCCTGTATCTGGCCGAAAGCCCGGCAAGCCTTATCTGAAGAACTTCAAAACCGAAAGGTTTATTGCGCGCCATCCATATTCCACGGAATGACTTGCTCAGTTTTTCGAGCATTTCGAGCATGTCCGGTATGTGTTCACGCACAGCTTTGAGGGACTTTTTATCTTTTCCGGCGTAAGCCTTATAGAGCCAATCGGCTATTTCCGTTTTTACCGCCAGTGTTTTTGAGAGTATCATGATATGGCGGAAATTTCCCGCGGCATTCTCATCGGAATACTTTTCGAGACTTTCGGAAAGACTATAATAATAATCCGCGATTTTTGAAAGAGACACATCGTTATGTGCTCTGCGGTTGTTCATGTATATTCCGAGCAGAGGGTCATCCCATAAAGCGGGAACGGGGAGGAGAGACGGGTTATGTATATTTCCCGCCAGCCTGTGAGCCTTATAGTCAGAACCGCAGATGGCACTGAACTTTTTCTCCAGAACTTTTTCCGAAACATCCGCGGAATATGATTTTTCAGCGGAATACGCGATGCCCGCCAGAGATGAATCGAAATCGCAGTAAGCGCCGTCATCACCCCAAAGCGTGAATATCAGTTCCTTAATTCCTTCTTCGCGGCAGGCTTCTATGCAGGGCCCTGCGTTTTTCTCCGTAAGGTCGCTGTTATACCAGAACTGTTTCCATGTCCATATCCCGGAAGCCATGAGAGGCTCGAAACCCAGATCGCGATGACGCTTTATCCATTCATTGTAAAATTCCTTATTGTCATGATAGTAGTCCCAGTAAACCAGTTCCGCTTTTTTCGGTATGCTGTTTTTAACATCTTCAGGTATGCGGCATTCCTTGTCGTAATAGCCGCCTGTTTTGCTGCCCATGCGGAAATACATATCCGACCATATCATCGGTTTCACGCCGTATTTGCCGCATATTTTCATGAGTTCGGCCAAATGATCGTTGAATATGTCGAAGCCGCGCTTATACCCCGAATTATCCATGTATTTGCCGCGTCCCATATCGTGGGCTTCGTCCATGCCTATATGCACCCTGCGCGATTTGAAGCATGTGCTCCAGTGGGATATCATCTTTTCTATAAGCTCGTAAGTTTCTTTTTTCCCGGCGTAAAGGACGGATTCAGTGTCTTTCACATCCTTGAAGGCGGGCCATTTCAGTATCTGGGCCAGATGCCCGAGCGTCTGAATGCAGGGTATCATTTCTATTCCCAGATTTGAGGCGTATTCGTCTATGCTTTTCAATTCCTCCGCCGTATATGAACCCCTGAGGTAGCCGAAAAATTCTTCCCCCTGCAGTTCGTAAGTATCCTCCGTATAAAGCATTGCCATGTTGTATCCGAAAAGAGCAAGGCGCCTCAGCCATTTTTTAAAATGTTCGACAGTCATGACGGCGTTACGCGAACAGTCAAGCATTATTCCCAGAGTGCTGAAGTCCAAACGCTCTTCCAGTTTTTCATCCTTTTTGAGTACCCCCGAAAGCAATGTACCGACTGCCCTTGCCGCCTGTGAAAGCGTTCCGTAACTGATAAGCGCTTTTCCGTCCTCAAGTGAAATACTGAGAGTGTCCTTATCGGTGTTTTTTTCAAAGACAAGCTTAATGCCTTTGGACTTTCCGCTCCTGAGCGGATATTCGGAACTGAGTGTTTCCAACATTTTTTTCAGTTCGCCTGAAACCGCGGCCTCGTCATAATACAGAATATTTTCCTTGCTCATACATAAACCCTTATTTTAAAGCGGCATTCAGCGCCGCGTTTTTTCATTTTTTATAAATACGCCAGTACGTTTTCGGGATATTTTCCCGTTATCATAAGCCAGCGAACCGTTCACCCATACTTTCCTTATGCCTCCGGCACTGAGGTGCGGATTGGCAAAGTCGGCCGTATCTTCCAACTCGGAGGGATTGAAGAGCAGCATATCCGCCGCGTATCCCTCTGAAATTCCGCCCCTGTTTTTCAATCCGAAAACAGATGCCGGAAGAGATGTCATTTTCTCTATTATTTTCTCTAATTTCATTTCTTTCTCAAGTATCTTTATGAAACGCGGGAAAGATCCGAAGCCCCTGGGATGACTTCTGCCCATGGAATAATCCAGCGGCCTGGCGGTTTCATCGGTACAGCAACACACAAAACTTTCCTTCAGTATTCTGAGTTTATTTCCCCGGTCCATGCCCTGAAAGGCGGCGGCGGCCCCGCTTGCGTCCTTGCGAAGGATTTCAGAGCAAAGCAGAGCTGGCTTTCTGTGCAGAGCGGCGGCTATTTCGGAAAGGACTTTTCCAAAGAGCGGTTCAAGCCTAGGCACTGAAGCTGATAAGAGCCTGACAGTTGACCAGTAGTTTTCAGGAAATTCTTCCAGCTTTTTCACGAAGGCCTTAAAGTTATCTTCGTTTTTAAGAAAGTTTTCAAGTGAAACGCTATCCATCTGCTCGTAAGGCGGCGGAACGAGAATCCCGAGTTCGGTCATGGATTCCGTATAGGGATAACGGTCGGCTGTTATTTCAAGGCCCTTTTCCCTGCCCTCATATATGGCGGACAGCGCGTCATCAAGCTTTTTCCAATTGTCTTTTCCTGAAGTTTTGAGATGGCTTATATGGAGCCGCGGAATACCCGCCGCCAGGGATATGCCGATGGTTTCATTTATCGATTCCACAAGGCGCTTCCCCTCGCTTCTCAGATGCGTTGTATAAGGTTTTCCGTAAGGGACAAGTTCTCTGAGCAGTTCCAGAATTTCAGAATCCGGCGCGAACTTGCCGGGTATGTAAATCAGTCCGGTGGAAAAACCGGCGGCACCGTTTTTCAGTGAAAAATCAAGCTGTTTTTTCATTTCGTCAATCTGCGCGGCGGAGAGGCTGAGATTTCCGTAGCCCGCGACAGAGGCCCTCAGCGTATTGTGTCCGCATAGGGAAACTATATTCATGGCCGGTTCCCGCCTTTTCACTTCGGCGGCATAACCGTTTATATCCTTCCAGCTTATTTTTTCGCCGTAATTCCTGTAAATTTCATTCAGGTGATCGGCGTTCATATCCGTTACGGGAAAAACCGAAAGCCCGCAGTTGCCGGAGACTTCCGTCGTTACGCCCTGTGTAAGCTTGCCCGCCGCTTCGGGAGCGGCCAGTATGGAGATATCCGAATGTCCGTGAGGATCTATGAAACCCGGACACAAAATCAGCCCTTCCGCGTCAATCACGATATCCGCGGCGGAAGCCGTTATGTCCCTGCCGACAAACTTGATAAGCTCATTTTCGGTCAATACGTCATAACGCTCCGGCACAGAACCGCTACCGTCTACCAGCAAGGCGTTTTTTATAAGAAAACGGCCCATTCTCTTTTATCCTTCCAGTCTGAACTTGATAATCGCGCATATAAAGAATATCTTTTATAGATTAATTCAGAAGACTGAAATAGCAATTTTTAAATTTAATCTTTTTAACATGTAATTCAGAACTTTTCAGGAAACGGCTTGTCTATAACAATGGACGCGGATAATAAAAAAAGAGATGAAGAACTCGTAAAAGAGTTCAAAGCCGGAAACAAGGAGGCTTTTGACGATTTGATAGGACGTCACGCTCCAAAGCTTTATCAAGCCTCGTTCGGGCTTCTGGGAAACCGCCAGGACGCTGAAGAAGTTGTTCAGGACGCGTTTCTCAGGGCCTACAAAGGGCTTGAAAATTTCCGCGGGGACGCGAGTTTCGAGACATGGGTTTGCAGAATTGCAATAAACCTGTCCCGCAACAAGTACCAGTGGAATAAAAGACGCGGAGCTGAATTGAACCTGAGTATCTCGGAACACCGTCAGTCACTTGAGGAAAACTCAAATGAGGACATGGCGATCCCGGACAAGGCCCCGGCGCCCGACAGTGTACTTGAAAAAGCCGAAGCTGAAAAAGGAATCATGGAGGCTTTCGAAAATCTGCCGGAAACGCTCAGGGAAACCATGATACTCAGACATATAAACAATATGTCCTATGAAAAAATAGCCGAGTTGCAGGAATGCAAGGAAGGCACGGTAAAATCAAGGATAGCGCGCGGCAGAGAGATTTTGAGAGAATATCTTATAAACGCGGGTACGGATATAAAAATAAGACCTTTGGAAGACTGAAATGAAACAGTGTCCTGACAATGAAGTTATAAGCGCGTATTATGACGGGGAGCTCGACGGAGAAAGCCCGGAAGCCCTTCACATAAGCTCATGCCCCGAATGCGCCAAGATACTTGAATCCTACGCGGACATGGACAAGGCGCTTAAAAATAAATTCACCTGTGAAATTCCCGCCAACCTGACGGAAAAAGTCAAAAAGACCATCCGCAGAAGAATCAACGCCGAAAAAAGGATAAGCATACCTTTCCCGGTACTGCTTCTGCGCATAGCGGCATCACTTTTCATCGCTTCAGTAATACTGTTTTATGTTTCAAGCCTCGTGAAAGACAGAGAAACTGAAACAGCGGCAAGCTCAAAACCTGAAACCAGAAAAAATGTTTCCGGCGGTCTGGGGATTATCCCGTTTGAAGATTATGTCAAAGCCAGTTTCAGGGCGCCTCCAGTTTCCACGCCCCTCTTAACCGCGCCGGATACGGCGAACAGAACAGGAAAAATCGAAAAATCGGCAGTTCTGCCGGATAAAGTTTCACAGGTATGGGTAACTAGAAACATTGAAAAACTCCCGTCCCTGATATCAACCCTAGCCGCAAAAGCCGGAATATCTCCCGCAAACACCAATATCACAATTAATGACGGCAATACGGCAAATCTGGATATGAAACTTTCCAAAGGACAGCTCTTTAATTTCGTGCGCCTCTGCAAAAATTCAGGCTTTGAACTGCTTTCACCGCAGGCTCCTCAGCCTGAACAAAAAGTTCAGCAGGGAACTGAAAATGAAGACGTCAATTACAATGCAAGCTTTGTCTTGGGGCATAATTGAGTTATATTTCCACTAAACCTGAAACAGGATAATTATGCCTCTCGATAAGAATATGAATATTGAAATGGCCGTGCTTAACCAGATAAGTCACGTGCTGGTGCATCAGCGCAGCGTCTCGTCCCTCCTCCGCGAAGTTCTCGATATACTCTATCGTGAAATGGGCCTCGAACATGGAACTGTTACTCTCAGACGCGGCAACGTTCTGGTCATCGAGGCTTCTCACGGGCTTACCGAAGAAGAAAAAAAACGCGGCATTTACAAAGTCGGCGAAGGTATTACCGGAAAAGTCGCCAAAACCGGAAAACCCAGAATAATCCCAAGCATTTCCAAAGAACCGGAATTTCTGAATAAAACAAAAACCAGGGCCTCGGCCGAATCAAGCTATCTCGCTTTTATATGCGTGCCCGTCATTCACAATGACGAAGTTATAGGCACTATGAGCATAGACCACAGAATAGACAAAGATACAGACTTGGAAAGAGACCAGCGCCTGCTTGAGACTGTAGCAAATATCACCGCCGACGCAGTCGCCGCAATCCGCGACGAACACGAAGAAAAAGAACTCCTGCTGGCTGAAAATAAAAGACTCAAACAGGAACTCGATAAACAGTTCCAGCCCGGAAACATCATCGGCAAATGCAGCAGCATGAGGTCCATCTACGCCATGATTTCACAAGT
>Ga0209417_1003824_pt1 | contig 19233 bp, 12 predicted proteins | sample RifGroF2_FD_184002 | JGI IMG/M metagenome (GOLD analysis project Ga0209417, IMG submission 184002) | Groundwater microbial communities from Rifle, Colorado, USA - Groundwater F2 (SPAdes) (version 2) | ecosystem: Environmental > Aquatic > Deep subsurface > Groundwater | place: Rifle, Colorado... | reverse complement strand
AACGTTGTTCTATGTTTATCTAGATCAAGCGATTCAAATGATGCCCGGTAAACTTAATCATGTTGGATTTAGAGCGATCGAGTTATTTAAAGTTTTTGAAGAAGCGAGATTTTCTTTTCTCTCAAAACCTGTTATTGGTATTTTTTATAACGAAGAAACCAATCCGGAGTTTAACATGACAACGCACAGCCTTGATGATAAACAGAATTCGTTTTTTTCATTTCAGGCTGGACTTACAATTGCGGATAGTTTTATTTTGAACGCGATCAATATTCCGCAAAAATCAGAATGGTCTGTCGCTTTATCATTTGTTTACATGATGGATAAAAACAACAATACGGATTGAGTAAACGGAATTACTTTCGCGGATGATAACGGTTGCGACTTAACAATGCGTGTTCATTTTGAGAAAAAAATTCAACTTGCACTTTACGTACAAAAAGCCTAAGTTTTGAGAAAACTTATCGGAGGTTCTATGTTTAGATATTTCTTAATAACTATTGTTGGACTATCTCTCTTTTGTTTCACCGGATGTAAAGAAAAAATTGTAACGGTTGAAGTTGAAAAGAATGCCAATAAAGGCGGATTGCTTTTCAAAATTGATAAAGTAAACGCTCCTAAAAATGTCGTTATGGTTGAAGCCATACTCTCCCGAACCGACTTTGATACACTCAAAGCATCTCTCAACTTAATAAACGATACCTCCGCAGATTTAGCTCTCAACAACATTCCAATTGGCACATGGCAATTAAATGTTAATGCTTATGATAGTCTCCAAACCATTGTTTATGCCGGTGAAACGGCTGTAAATGTTCAAGATGGAATTACCACCCAAGTTAATCTAACACTCATCCCAACCAGCACAGGACTTGGAAGTATTTATATTTTGGTTTCATGGGGAAAAACTCCTTCAACTACGTGGAATGATTATGAACTAAACCCGATTTTACCATCTCCAATTTCAAGTACAACGTCTCTTCGTTGCAATCAATCAAAAGTTTTGTACGATGGGGGAAAGTTTAAAATGTGGTTCGCAACTTTTAAATATGGATTTGCACCTAACACCGGTTACGCTGAATCCTATGACGGTTTTACATGGAAAGTTGTTAAAGAAAATCTCTTTGATTTACAGAGGAACGACAGCAGTTCCTACACGCGGTGGGATGCCAATTGTGTTGTTCCGGGAGCAGTTTTCAAAGAAGATGGAATATATAAAATGTATTACCAAGGCTTTAGAAACTCTTCTGGCGAATGGCAAACTGGATTAGCAATTTCAAAAGATGGTATTAATTGGGAACGATATGCAGAACCGGTATTAAAAGCAACTTCTGCTGAATATCAAGTGAGCCCGGGAGATGTTATTAAAATTAATGGCGTTTACTTTATGTATTACTCATTCCGTCCCAATCCGATGACTATGCCTCCTTATCAAATGAACGGCGGAATCTCTCTTGCGACATCACTTGACGGTAAAGCGTGGGAACGATTTAATGCAAACCCTATTTTAACAAACACACAAGACTGGGAAGGCTCTCGAGTTTATTATCCATCCGTGGTTGCTGAAAATGATAGATATGATATGATGTATGTGGACAATAATTCCTCCGGTTTTGGAATGGCTTCTTCTAAAGATGGATATACATGGTATAAAACCGACACGAAACCTTTTTTCACTGTGGCAAATACAAAAGGAGCTAAAACGTACCAGGTCGCATATCCTTTTTACAGAAAAATTAACAATAAATATTTTCTTTATTACTCCGGTGCTTCCAGTAGTGATTTGGTGACAAACACCATAAGGGTTGCCGTTAAATAAAAAGGTTCTTTAATTAGTTCAATGGTTAGGAGGCTTTATGAAAAAGCAAAACAGATTCTTTGTTTTTTCTTTGATGATAGTATTTTCAAGTTTGATCATTCCGCAGTCAAGCACATTTACCATCGAAGCATACAAACAATTTCTCTCCACGCATCAGAATATGAATGCCGGAGAACTTCTGCAATTGCATAATGCCGGAACATTTCTAAATCAAATTCCGGCACAAACGCAGGATCCACTTTTTCTGGACAGCATCGCAATCAAATATCAACTAACTGATTATGAAAAATCGCTGATCGAAAAAAACGGTTTTATGGTTTCCGACCGTTTGAGCACAAATTCGGTGGGCGAAGCTTTCATCGGCATATTCCGTAACGATCTTCCACTCTTCATTTCTACCGATGCGATCTTGCACTCACTTCATCTTTCTTATGATAACATTTTAAAAGATGTTGAGTTGGGATATATCATTCCCAAGCTGAAAGAAATTTTGGATTTAATTCATAAGCAATTACCGGTTCTTCAAACGCGTTATGCAGCAAATCCGGGAATGACAAAATCGCTTGAGGATATTGATTTGTATCTCGGCGTCGCTCAAAAACTATTAAATGGCGCTTCGAGTTATTATTATTCAACCAATTCCGCCAAACAAACAGAATTACTTGATCTGATAAATTCTTATCAGTTTAGCAGCTACAAATTATTTTCTGAAAATTGCAAAGATATTGATTTCAGCCAGTTTAAAGTGCGGGGACATTACACTGATGAACACAGACCCGAACTTGGCAAATATTTCCAATCGATGATGTGGCTTGGCAGAACGGAGTTTTATTTGATCAGACCGAATGTTGATCCTCTGAATTGTCCACGTCAAACCGATGCTGATGTTCAACGTCAAATAATTGATGCCTTGTTGCTTTCCGAAATGTTAAACTTGTCGGGCGCACAAAATGCTTTTACCGAAATTGACGATGTGATTAAATTTTTCGTGGGTGAATCGGACAACGTCACGTTTAGCAATCTCACTTTCCTCAAAAATGCAGTACAAATAAACGATCCAAGCGACTTGCTGGATACCAACAGAGTAAAAGATTTCCAAAACGAATTAAAGAAAAATGATTTTGCGTATCAGCGGATTTTATCGCAGGTACTCGCCGCTTCGGAAGTTGATTCAATTGTTCCCGCATCTGCTTTTCTATTTCTCGGGCAGCGGTTTATTATCGATTCATATGTCTTCTCTCAAGTCACGTATGATCGAATAAAATACAATAACACTTTCATCAGGAGAATGCTTCCCAATTCGCTCGATGTTCTTTTTGCTTTGGGAAATGATGCGGCGGGACAAATTCTAAAAACGGAGTTGGAACAATATCACTATGGAACTAATCTTGCTTCTCTCAGATATTTAGTAGATGAATACTCAACTGATTTCTGGCAAAGTTCGATGTACAACGCATGGCTGCAGGCGATCCGCTCGCTCAATCCTCCGGTAGAACGTTTACAAATGCCGCCGTTTATGCAGACTGCCGCTTACTGGCAATCGAAGATGAATACGCAGCTTGCTTCATGGGCGCAGTTACGGCACGATAATCTGTTGTACGGAAAACAATCTTACACAGGGGGAGTTTCTTGCTCTTTTCCCTTCGTTTATGTTGAACCTTTCCCGCAGTTTTATAAAAACTTGAAACAATATGCGGAAATCGCGAAACAAAAATTCCAATCGCTTACCTTCTCTCAAGATTATTATAAGGAACCAATGCTTAGATATTTTCAACGTTTGTATGAAATATCCGATACACTCGGAACGATTACAGAAAAAGAATTAAACAATCAAAAACTATCTCCGGAAGAAACAAAATTTCTCGAATGTACCATCACGCTTAATCCTTGGGTAGCATGCGGTGAACCAATGTACAACGGCTGGATTTTTTCTCTCTTTTACGGAGAATCTCATGAAGACGAACGGCTTGTAGCTGATGTTCACACTTCAGCGACTGACGAAGTAAGATTCATTGTCGGATGGATTAAACATGTTGGAACCGGTACAATGAATCTTGGAGTTTACGTTACCAACAATCAAGAAGGTCAGCCAACAGCTTATGTTGGTCCCGCGCTAAGTTATTACGAATACACTTCAACAAACTTTTTACGCTTAACCGATGAAGAGTGGAGAGCGTCATATAACTCCTCGGCGCTTCGTCCTTCGTTTGTTAATCTTTATTTAGCTGATTCAAGCGGCAATTCAAAAGGAAACGGCGCGATGCTGTTCACATCGATTGAAAAGAACGAGAATCCAATTTCTGAAATGAATTATTTGGTAGCGCAGAATTACCCAAATCCGTTTAATTCATCTACCATCATTAGTTTTACCATTCCCGATGCGTTGGCAAAACAAAATGTTTCTCTAAAAATTTACAGCATCAACGGCGAATTAGTAAAAACGTTTTTCGAGAAAGAACTTCCTGCAGGAAATTATGTTACCCGCTGGGATGGAACGAACGAAACCGGAGCAGCTGTTCCGAGTGGTGTTTATCTGTATAAAGTAACTGCCGGAAATAATTTTGTTACCGGTAAGATGAGTTTGGTGAAATAGTAATTTCTAAAACCTCCGGAATTGAATTGCCGAAGGTTGGGAAGAGTAATTGAAATGTTCAATAGTTGTTATTCTAAAATTAGTGAGGCAATAGTATGAAAAAAATGACACTGGTTTTTACTTCGTTTATTCTGTTCTTTTTGTCTTGTCCAACATTCTCTCAATCCAACACATTTAGTGTAGAAGCCTATAAACAATTTGTTGAAACGCATCAGAATATGGATGGCGGAGAACTTATGCAGATGCATGATGCCGGAACATTTCTAAATCAAATACCGGCACAGACACAAACTGCGCTCTACCTCGACACCATTGAAAGTAAATATGGGTTAACCGATTATGAGAAATCATTAATTGAGAAAAACGGATTTATGGTTTCTGAAAGGTTAAAGAGCGTTTCTCTGGGAACTGCATTAACCGAGATTTTTTACAAAGATCTGCCGCTTTTCATTTCAACCGACGCGTTACTTCATGCTCTTCATATCTCGTATGATAGAGTCTTAAAAGATATTGAGCTCGGTTATATCATCCCAAAATTAATTACAATCCTCGATGAACTCCAGAAAAAAATTCCGACCCTCAAAACCGAATATGCAGCAAAACCGGAGATGATAAAATCCATGGAAGATGTTGATCTATACATCGGATTGGCAAACCGTTTACTGACTAATCAAAGCACTTTTACTTTTAGCACAAATCTTGGCAAAGCAGATTCATTGATCACGCAAATAGCAGCACTTAAGATGGAACCGGTTACTATGTTTTCTGAAAATTGCAGACTCTATGATTTTAGCCAATTTAAAGTGCGTGGACATTACACGGATTACATGTATCCTGTGCTTGCAAAATATTTTCAAGCGATGATGTGGCTAGGCAGAACAGAAATTTATTTAACCCCTCCCAAATCGGCAGGTTCGTGCTCTTATCAATCTAAAAATGATATTCAGCGACAAATAATTGACGCTATGCTAATTTCAAAATTAATGGACATTTCGGGGATGCAATCTTCTTTCGATGAAATTGACGGAATCATCGAGTTCTTTGTCGGTAAATCTGATAATGTTACATTAAATAATCTTACTTTTCTGAAAGATAAAATTCAAATAACCGATCCTGGTGAGTTGCTCGACACAAACAAAGTAAATGTTTTTCAGACCGAATTAAGTAAAAATGAGTTTGCTTATCAACGCATTTTATCTCAAGTGCTGATCAATAACGGTACTGATTCCATCGTTCCGGCTTCGGCTTTTCTTCTCCTTGGTCAACGATTTATAATTGATTCGTATGTCTTCTCTCAAGTGGTTTATGATCGTATAAAATCAAGGAGAATGCTGCCTCAGTCTTTAGACGTTCTTTTTGCGCTGGGAAACGATGCTTCCGCACAACTACTTCAATCGGAACTGGAAAAATATCATTACTCGACAAACCTAGCGTCACTTCGTTATTTAATCGATGCCTATTCAGATGAGTTTTGGAACAGCTCGATGTATAACAGCTGGTTGAACGCGATACGAACAATTAATCCGCCAAAAGACCGCGGACAACTTCCCCCGTTTATGCAAACCGCCGCTTATTGGCAGTCAAAGATGAACACACAACTCGCATCTTGGGCGCAATTGCGACATGATAATCTTCTTTATGCAAAGCAGTCTTATTCAGGAATCCCAACATGTTCGTATCCTTTTGTATATGTTGAACCAATTCCAGATTTTTATAAGAACTTAAAAAGTTATGCCACCATAGCGTTGCAAAAATTTCAATCCGTGTCTTTTGATGAGCCACATTTTAAAAATGTTGTATTGAATTATTTTAATAATCTTTATTCCATTTCGGATACACTAGGAAGCATTGCAAAAAAAGAACTAGCAAAAGAATTGCTTTCGGATAATGAAAAACATTTTCTTCAAACGACACTCGTCCTTGAACCAGATGATCCATATGCACACAAACAATTCGATGGATGGTTTTCAAAATTATTTTATGAAAACGGATTAAACCAATTCGATATCAACGAAATAAATCATTTTGTCGTTGCCGATGTTCACACTTCACCGGCAAATGAATCTGGTAAAATCGTTGGCTGGGTAAAACATGTCGGCACCGGTCCATTTAATCTCGGCGTTTGGATTGCAAATAACGATGAGAATAAACCTGTAGCTTTTATCGGTCCGGCGTTAAGTTATCACGAATATACTTCTACAAACTTTTTACGATTAACTGATGAAGAATGGGCAGCTCAATATCTAAGCGCTTCTCCGCGTCCCTCGTTTGTAAATAGTTATTTGGCTGATTCCGCCGGCAACACAAAAGGAAACGGTGCGATGCTGTTTACTTCGATTGAAAGAAAAGATAATCCAACCTCCAGTATGAATTATTTGGTAGCGCAGAATTATCCCAATCCGTTTAATCCTTCAACCATCATTAGTTTTACCATTCCTGAGGCAATGGCAAGACAAAATGTTTCGTTAAAAATTTATAACATTAATGGAGAATTGATTAAAACATTTTTCGAGAAGGATCTTCCCGCCGGTAATTATGTTACCCGATGGGATGGAACAAACGAAAGCGGCACAGCAGTTCCAAGCGGAGTTTATTTGTACAAAGTTACCGCCGGAAATAAATTCGTTACCGGCAAAATGAGTTTGGTGAAATAATTTCAACACAAAACATCCGGGAGAAAATCCCGGATGTTGACTTTTGTATTCCGACTTCTTACTTCTGAAAAAACATTTTTCTTATTCTTTCTACTACCACCGTATCACAATAATCATTAATTTTACAATAAAAATAATTCAGAGGAGAAAAAATGGATTACAGAATTGAAACCGACAGCATGGGCGAAATTAAAGTTCCAACCGATAAATATTATGGAGCTCAAACCGCACGCTCATTAATGAATTTCAAAATCGGCGGAGAAAGAATGCCGGACGAGTTGATACGTGCCTTCGGCATCTTGAAAAAAGCTGCCGCACTTGTAAATAAAGATTTAGGAATTCTTCCCGCAGAAAAAGCCGACCTGATTGTTAAATCAGCCGATGAAGTGATCGAAGGGAAACTGCATGATCATTTTCCCCTCGTTGTTTGGCAGACCGGAAGCGGTACACAAACCAACATGAATGTGAACGAAGTAATTTCAAACCGCGCAATTGAACTTGCCGGCGGAATAATGGGCAGCAAAAAACCGATCCATCCGAATGACGATGTGAACAAAGCTCAATCATCAAACGATACTTTCCCGACCGCAATGAACATTGCCGCAGTAGAAGAAATCTACCGCCATCTTATTCCCGGCATTACAAAACTCCGCGATGCTTTCGCAGTAAAAATGGATGAGTTTAAAGACATTATTAAGATCGGCAGAACCCATTTGATGGATGCGACTCCGCTGACACTTGGACAAGAATTTAGCGGTTATGTTCAAATGCTTACAAATGCTTTGGAAAGAATCCAATGCGGACTTCCACGATTATCCGAACTTGCGCTTGGCGGAACAGCCGTAGGTACGGGTTTAAATACGCATCCGGAATTCGCCGTAAAATCAGCAGCAAAAATTGCGGAACTTACCGGCAAACCATTTATTACCGGAAGAAATAAATTTGAAGGATTAGCAACTCACTGCGCGCTTGTTGAATTCAGCGGTGTATTAAAAACTATTGCTTCTTCGTTAATGAAAATTGCAAACGATATTCGCTGGCTTGGTTCGGGTCCACGCTGCGGATTAGGCGAGTTGAATTTACCGGAAAACGAACCGGGAAGTTCAATCATGCCGGGCAAAGTTAATCCTACTCAATCCGAAGCGATGACAATGGTTTGCGCCCAAGTTTTTGGAAACGATGTTACCATAAATTTTGGCGGCGCGATGGGAAATTTTGAACTCAATGTTTTCAAACCCGTTATCATTTTTAATGTACTTCAATCAATTAGATTACTTGGCGACGCTTGCAACAGCTTCACTGATAATTGTGTTGTCGGCATCGAAGCAAACAAAGAGAATATAAAAAATCACTTAATCAATTCGTTGATGTTGGTGACCGCGCTTAATCCCCATATCGGTTATGACAACGCCGCAAAGGTTGCGAAGAAAGCTCTTAAAGGAAAGAAAACATTAAAAGAAGCCGCAGTTGAACTTGGCTTATTAACGGCGGAACAATTTGATGAATTCGTCCGTCCTGAAAAAATGATCGGACCGAAAGCGTAATTAGTGTAGTTCTAAAAATGAATATCGAATAATGATTTCACAGTACTACGTGTATTTACTTCAAAATTCTTTATTCCTTGTTTGTTATTCGATATTCATTTAGACTTTTAGATCTCTCTATAAAAAATTTATGACAAATAGTAATGACTAATTGGAACGGTTTTGTCTCACTGCTTATTGCTGCGGTGGAATTTATTTTGCTCTGTATTGTTCTTTTTCTCTTAAAAAATAAAAAAGAAAACATCCTTGCCGCGGCATTAATCTTTCTTCTCATGGTGTATCAATTTCTTGAATCGCTGATTTGTTATTTTCATGTCAGTAGTTCGTTTGTTGCATTTTTAGCGTTTGCAGATATAACTTTTCTTCCCCCAACAGGATTGATTCTCGCGTGGACAATTTGGGGTAATACGGTTAAAAAGAATTATCTCGTTTATTTACCGGCTCTGTTCTTCATTGTTTATTATGCGCTCACCATTGATAAGTTTGTTGTAAACACGTGCACGGTTTTTTATGCTTCATACTCTTATCCGTTGGGCGAGTCTTATGGATTTTTTTACTACGCTCCAATTGTAATAACCATTTTTTATTTAAGAGAAAAAGTGAAAGACAATCCGGGAGTTCTCAAATCGAAGTTAAGCGGAATTCTTGTCTTCGCTTATGTCTTCATTTCTATTCCGGTAGCGGCGGGATTTATTTTAAGGTCTTTCGGAGATTCGTTCGTTCTCTCTGTAATTGAAAGTGTGATGTGTAAATTCGCCTTAAGTTTGGCTCTTGCTCTTACCTATTTTGTAATGAAAAATAAACAAACTAATGACTGAAAAAATTCTAAATCTTTATATCGTTATTGAACAAGGAATAATTGAGGAGTTCCGGGCTTGTTCGTATGAGGTTGTCGGAAATGATGAAGAAAAAATTTCTTTTCTTAAAAAAAATGCGGCGAATGATTTTCTATCCTCCTTCAAATTTGATCCTCCGATTTCAAACTCCGGCAAAAAAATGAAGTACAAACAATTTTTCCGTTTAGAAAAGCAAGGGAAACAATTCCTTCTATTCGAAGAAATTTTTCAAAAGTTTCAAGTCCCCGATTCACCTCTTGTTTGTCTTACTCCGGTTGTTGACGGGAAAATATTAAGTTCAAACTAAAAGCGGGTTGAACTATCCCAGCTTTCCTTAACTTTTCAACTCTTTCCCTTATATTTACAGAAATTATTTTTCAATTTTTGGAGTTTTCATGTCCGTTTCCGTTGATCAATTAAGCATAAACACACTTCGCATTTTAGCGGTTGAAGCGATTCAAAAAGCAAACACCGGGCATCCCGGAATGCCGATGGGCTGCGCACCGATCGCCTATTCGCTTTACACAAAATATATGAAATACAATCCGCAGAATCCGTTGTGGCTTAACCGGGATCGATTTATCCTTTCTGCGGGACACGGAAGCATGCTGTTGTACGGAATATTGCATCTCAGCGGTTATGATATTTCGCTTGAGGATTTAAAAAACTTCCGTCAGTGGGAAAGTAAAACTCCGGGGCATCCGGAATTCAACCAGAAACTTGGAATTGAAACAACAACCGGTCCACTGGGACAAGGTTTTGCCAATGCGGTTGGAATGGCAATCGCAAAATCATATCTCGCTTCAATCTTCAATAAAGATGATATAAAAATTCTCGACCATTTTATTTACGGCATTTGCAGCGACGGCGAATTGATGGAAGGAATTTCTCACGAAGCGGCTTCGCTTGCCGGACATTTGAAACTCGGAAAATTAATTTTCTTTTACGATGATAACGGCATTTCAATAGACGGAAAAACTTCTCTTTCGTTTTCAGAAAATATTGAACAGCGTTTCGACGCTTACGGTTGGCATGTTGAACACATCTCCGATGTGAATGACCTTTCACAAATCGAAACCGCATTGCTCAATGCCCAAATTGATGAGAGACCTTCGCTCATAATCACGAAAACTCATATCGGTTTCGGAAGTCCCAACAAACAAGATACTTCCGGTGTGCATGGTTCTCCTCTCGGTAGTGAAGAAATAAAATTGACAAAGAAAAATTTGGGATGGGAATATGAAGATTCGTTCTTTGTTCCGGAAGAAGTAAAAAATCTGTTTGAAGAAAAAAAGAAAAAACATCAGCAGGATGAAGACGAATGGAACATTCTCTTTGCAGTGTACAAAGGAAAATATCCGCAGGAAGCAAAATTATTCCTCGAAGTAATGAGCGGAAACTTCGGTGAAGAATGGATTTCAAAACTTCCAACTTTTGCTGATGACGGGAAAAAACTTGCAACACGTCAAGCTTCGGGCAAAACGATCAACGCAATTGCCGCATCACTTCCAACCTTTATCGGCGGCTCGGCGGACTTGGCTCCTTCAAACAATACTTATTTAAATGGCTACCCGGCATTCTCAAAAGATGATCGTTCGGGAAGAAATTTTCACTTTGGAATCCGCGAACACGCCATGGCAAGTCTTATGAACGGGATGGCAATGTACGGCGGAGTCATTCCTTTCGGCGGAACATTTTTAGTCTTCTCCGATTATCTGCGTCCGGCAATTCGTCTCGCCGCATTGTCTAAAATAAAAGTAATTTATGTTTTCACGCATGATACCATAGGACTTGGCGAAGACGGACCTACACATCAACCGGTTGAGCATCTTGCTTCACTCCGCGCAATTCCGGGATTAGTTGTTCTGCGTCCCGCAGACGCAAATGAAACCGCTTCCGCATGGAAGTTCGCTATTCAACATCATGGAAGTCCGGTTGCGTTATTGTTAACTCGACAAGGATTGCCGGTTCTCGATCAAACAAAATATCCTTCATCAGATAATTTATTCAAAGGCGCTTACATCTTAAAAGATGCCGAGAAACCGGAAGTTATTTTAATGGCAAGCGGTTCCGAAGTTGAATTAATTCTGAAGGCTGCGGAAAAACTTGAAAGCGAAGGGAAGAAAGTCCGCGTCGTAAGTTTTCCAAGCTGGGAATTATTTGAATTACAAAGTGAAGAATACAAAAATTCCGTTCTCCCGAAAGAAGTGAAAGCCCGTATTGCTGTTGAAGCTGGCGTTGCACAAGGTTGGCACAAATATACCGGAGATGGCGGAAAAGTAATTTCTATTGAAACATACGGCGCCTCTGCTCCCTATGAAATACTGTATGAAAAATATGGCATTACCGTTGAAAACATTTTGCGCACTTCAAAATCTTTGTTGAAGTGAGCATGTCAAAATTGAAAAAATTGTTTACCGAAAAAGAATGGGAAGAATGCTGCGGCAGTTTTTGTAAGGACTGCCGCATCGCCAAAGCCTACAAAAAAGAATACGGCAAAAAAGAAGGGGAAAAGAAGTTGAAGAAGGATAAGAAAAAAGATTAGTTTCGTGATTGAGGGGAATGAAAGTCGTTACAAGATTCTCACTTTCGGTCTCTTATTTTTTGATAATTCTCATACTTTTCGAGCATTGTTTTGTTCAATTCACACTTCTCTTTTAATCGTGCAGAAGCAGTATTACGAAAGTCTTCCGAGATTGTTGGGCAACCTATAACGGAAAGTAATGTCAAGAAAGATGACGGATGGTCTTCTATCATTTTTAGTAAATATTCTCTTTGGTCACTTTCTTTTTGGTAAACCGTTGTTAAGAAATCCTTATACACTGATAATGTATAAACATGGTTCGGATAACTATTGAAAATAGTTTTTACTGATTCCGGATATAATGTTTCCGGGATGGAAAACATTTTTCCGTTCACCTCCCTAATTTCATTAAAGATTTTCAGATCGTCTTCGGTTGGCTTGCTGATACTAAACTCACAAATATTAGAATAAATTTTTCTTTCAACTTTATCACTAACGTAAGTATAACTTAATTGTATTTTATATTTACCAACGGGCAAATATCTATATTCAAAAGCCACCATCCCTGGCGTTCCCAACTCATTCTTCGGTCCAAATTCACCAAAACCTAAGTACGAAAAATTTATAAAACTCATTAAATTTTGACCTGGGAATAAATCAAATCCTTCGAAATATGCGTTAATACGAGCAAAAGGTCCTTTCGATAAAATCCTATTACCATTTTCGTCAAATAGTAAAATCTCTGTTCCAGAAGTAGGAACTGCTACTTGAAGTGCTCGGGTTATGAAAACTTTTTGCGTGCAAATATTTTTCAATTCTATTAGACTTACAATCGTCTCATATTGCATATAACTCGTTTTATCCATTGTAAGAGTAATTTCAAGTTCCTGCGCAAAGGAAGAGTTGAAAAGAATTGTGACAAACAGAAGTAAGGAGAAAATAAAATTTCTCATTTCATTACCTACTTTATTTCAAATGAAGCATTAACCACCGCGGTAATTTCTTTTTCAATTGAGCTGAGATCGTTAACACCGTAATCGGAAATCATGTTGGAATTTTTCGGAGTGATCTGCAAAACGCCCATGCGTGCGTTGCGCATTGTTCCTAAGTCGCCGTCGGTCGCTTCGGCAATTTTCTCCGCACGGATCATCGCATCCTTCGCGGCTTCAGCCTGAATTTCAATTTTAATATCCGCCATTTTTGAATATTGATATTCGGGCTGCTCGACAGAAAAATTTACACCGCGCTCAATCACCGAACTTATTTCCAACGAAAGATTTCTAATCTTATTTACATCGTTGGATTGCAACTCAATCCTTTGTGAATAAACATATCCGCTAACGATATTTGTCTGCATTCCCTGCGCGTTCATTTCAAAAACGGGATAGTTCGTGATCGTAAAAAGATTTAGCGATTCCTTTGGAAATCCTTTTTGTGCAAGGTATTGAAAGAGAATTGGTTTTTGCTTTTCGAGTTCGCGATACGCGTCTTTCCCAGAAATAGCTTGGACAGAAATTGTTCCGCGAAGTATTCCGAAATCGGAAATAATTTCTTTTTTCGCAGAACCGGTCACGGTGATGGTTTGATTAGCTTTGCTCACGTTGCGCCATGTTCCGCTGATAAATAATGTGCCAAGTAAAAATGCTGCACCGAGAATGACTGCTGGAAGTACCCATTGATTTTTAGAAAACATAGTATTCGCTCCTTAGTAAAATAGTAATGAATATCTTTTAAAAAACTTCTGTTGACCAAAACGTGGAAAGACAGAAAAAAAAATAATGAATAACGAACAAGGAATGTCGAAATAAGAAATTTAGGAACTTCATCATTCATTATTCCTTGTTCATTAATCGAGATTCAAATTATTTAATAGCTCTTTTAACTTCGCCAACTTATCAAACCAATCCGTTAATTTCGCCCGTTCCTTCTCAACAATATCAACGGGAGCGTTCTTGACAAAATTTTCATTCGATAATTTTTTCTCAACTCCGTTGATACTTCCTTCTAAACGGCTAATGTCTTTCAACAATTTTTCGCGTTCAGCGGCTACGTCAATTAATCCTTCAAGTGGAATATAAATTTCGCAGTTCTTAACTACAGCGGCAGTCGATTTTTCCGGTTTAACAATGCCTTTTCCGATCACTACTTCTTCTGCGCGCGTTAATTTCTTAAAGTAGTTTATACTTGCAGATAGATTCACTTCGGTTTTCAAATAAACGGAAATTGGTTTTGAAGGTGCAATGTTCATTTCGCCGCGGATATTGCGGATTGCGGTTACAACTTCCTGCAAGAAATTCATTTCATCATCAACTTGTTGTTTGATCAAGGTTTCGTCGCACTTCGGATAAGCCGAAGTGGAAATGCTTTCTCCATCGTTTCGTTTTTCGATGAGCTGCCACAGTTCTTCGGTAACAAACGGCATAAAAGGATGAACAAGTTTTAAAAGATTTTCGAACAGCGAAATAGCCCGTGTTAATGCGGCTGATTTCACTTCTTCGTTATCGGAATAGAATTTTGACTTCGACAATTCGATGTACCAATCACAGAAATCATTCCACACAAAAGAATAAATAATTTTGGAGGCGTTATTAAACTCAAACTTCTCCATCGCGCGGTTTAATTCTTTCAATGTCTGATTAAAGCGCGATTGAATCCATTCATCAACAATATCAATATGTTTGTCTGCAAGTTTTTTATCGATTGGAATCGTCTGTGCGTTCATCAATAAAAACCTTCCGGCGTTCCAAATCTTGTTCGCAAAATTTCTGCCGATCTCACATTTTTCGGTTGCAAACAAAACATCCTGTCCAAGCGGCGCTAAATAAATTACGGAGAAACGGAGCGCATCAGCACCATATTCATTTATCACTTCAAGTGGATCAGGTGAATTGCCAAGCGACTTACTCATCTTCCGTCCTTGCAGATCGCGGATGATGCTGGTAAAATAAACATCCCTGAACGGAATATTTTTTTCAAAATACAGTCCGGCAATAATCATACGCGCTACCCAAAAGAAAATAATATCGGGCGCAGTGATAAGTGTATTTGTCGGATAGTAATATTTTTTTTCTTCTTCTGTTTTAAAAACTTCATGCGCCCATAACCAGCTTGACGCCCACGTGTCAAGTACATCGCTGTCTTGTTTAAGATTTGTGCTTCCGCAGTGCGGACATTTTTCAGGTTTAGTTTCCGCAACTATCGGCTGCTTGCATTCCAAATTACAATGATCATCGCCAACGCAATACCAAACGGGAATCCGGTGTCCCCACCAAAGCTGGCGCGAGATGCACCAATCCTTGATGTTTTCCATCCAATGTTCATACGTTTTAACCCAGTGGTCGGGATGAAATTTTACTTTTCCCGCTTTCACAATGTCGAGCGCCGGTTTAGCAAGTTCATCCATTTTTATAAACCATTGTTCGGAAAGATAGGGTTCAATCGGTACGCCGCCTCGTTCGGAATAACCGATGTTTGTTTGATACGGTTCAATCTTTTCAACTAAACCGAGTTCTTCCATTTTCTTTACAACCAACTTACGGGCTTCGTATCTATCGAGATGCTGAAATTCTTGCGGAACATTTTCATTTGTTGAAGCATCGGGATTAAAAATATTTATGACTTCAAGATTGTGCCGCTGCCCCATGAGATAATCATTAAAATCATGCGCTGGAGTAACTTTAACCGCTCCGGTACCGAATTCTTTTTCAACATAATGGTCCGCAATAACCGGAATTTCTTTGTTCACCAAAGGAAGAATTACAGATTTACCAACTAATTTTTTATAACGCTTATCGCTTGGATTAACAGCTATGCCGCTATCTCCCAACATCGTTTCGGGACGAGTAGTTGCAACAGGAATAAATTCAGTCGAGTCTTTCACCGGATATTTGAAATACCAAATGTTTCCGTTTATCGTTTTGTAATTTACTTCTTCGTCGCTTATTGCTGATTTTGAAACCGGGCACCAATTTACTAATCGATTTCCGCGATAAATTTTTCCATCGTTATAAAGTTTTACAAATGCTTCAATTACTTTTTTATAGTAGTGATCATCCATCGTAAAGCGTTCGCGTTCCCAATCGCAGCTAACGCCAAGTTTTTTTAATTGTTGAATGATGATTCCGCCGTACTTTGTTTTCCATTCCTGGCAATGCTGCAAAAATTCTTCTCGCCCGATATGATGTTTATCGATGCCTTCTTCTTTTAAATATTTTGTTACTTTACTTTCAGTAGCAATTGATGCATGATCTGTTCCCGGCACCCAGCAAGCATTAAAACCTTGCATCCTTTTCTGGCGAATGAGCACGTCTTGAAGTGTGTTATTTAAAATGTGCCCCATCGTTAACATGCCGGTAATATTTGGCGGTGGAATAACAATGGTATAAGGTTCTTTCTCGTTATCAACTTCCGAATGAAATATTTTATGTTTTAACCAGTAGGCGTACCACTTATCTTCTGCGGAGGCGGAATTATATGCTTTGGGAATTTCGTTTGTGTTTTGGGAATCCATGCTCTTCTCTATATTTATCAATAGTTGAGTGCAAATATAATGAAAAATTGGTTCGCGGTGGAACGGTACGACGGAATGGATGAATGATTGCATGAATGATCGTTTTCTTAATCAATTCAAAATTGATTTCATTCATCCATGCGTTCATCCAGTCATTCAATTTTGCATATTGCTTTCATGTATAGATTAATTTTTTATAGGTTCATTCAAAAAAAAAAAGTAACTTTACCCCCCGCAAAAACTGGAACTATTCATTTACATAAGTGAACAAGAACGATGGAATTGATTTTACTTTTTCTTTGGGTGATGATCATTAATGGAGGATTGGGCGGTCAGTACATTCTTAACTGGATGGGTAACCAACCGGAATATGTCGGCAATAAAGAAGTTGGTGTTTCTCCGGGAGTAATGACGTGGTGGAGAGAACTTTCAAAACTTCTTTGGGCTGCAATTGCAGTTCTTGTTGAAGTTATCCGTGGAAAAGAGGTAAAATATTTATGGCCAGGTTCAGTTGCTTTGATAACGATTATGATCTGTGCCTTTACCGGCGTTATTGAAAACATCGGTTTCTTTTACTTACCAAGATACTATTCACCTCATCTTTTTGCTCCCTATGTAAATATTTATTTAGCATTTTTGCCATTCTTCGGCAAGTTCATGTTCAACGCTGCTATTAGAAAAGAACATTGGATCGGCGTTTTACTTGTGGTCTCCGGTTTAGCGATTCCCCACTTGCCAAGAATTCTTGGTGGAAATCCCGATCCGAATACTTTCCTTGATTCAACTGCAATCATATGGATCATTATTATCAATCTCTGCTTAGGTTCACAGCAGATACTAAACAATAAAACAGTTCAAACTGCATTTAAGGGAGTTGGTCCAAACGCATTAGTATTGTGGCGCGAGATATGGAAGATGCTTTTTATTACTTCGGCGTTAATTATTTTCCCGCTCGTCGGCACTTTTCTTCGCGCAAATATTCCGAACGAAGTTCCTGTTGCTAAATTTGAAACCCGCGTGCTTGCAAAACTTGATGAACCGAAAAAGGAATTTCTTCTAAAACACTATGATAGAACCGAAACTTCATATCAGTTAAAAAAGAATTTACCTGGTGATGTAGAAAAGAAAATCGAAAAGACTTTTGTTTCGGTTGAGTATCACAGATTTTTTGCTTTGTTCGATGGGAACATTTTCCCCAATAACTGGTGGCCTATTCTCTTTGTTGTTGCAGCCGGATTAACTGGTTACGTATACAGTTTTGGATTTTTCAAACTTTCTAAATTTTCCGCGCATCTTTGGGTTCCCTACACTAATGTTTGGCTGGCGCTTCTTCCCTTCATTATGATACTTTTTGGAAAGGATGTTACGACTTACCAAATCATCGGCGCTGTGGTTGTTACTGCAGGTTTAGTGGTTGGGGTTTCTGATTATAAGCGAAATAAGATCGAAGCAATAAAAAATACTCACGAGTAAGTTTTCATTCCGAATAAAGCCCGACACCTGCCGGGCTTTTTTATTAATGGAGAATCATCAACTGCCAGCCTAACGAAGAAGAATCATTTTCTTTGTTTCAACAAAATTTCCAGCCCGTAGTTGATAGAAATATACGCCGCTGGTGAGCTGTTGGTGGTTCGTCGTTTGTTGTGGGTTGAATGTAACTTTATAGCTCCCGGGCTGTTTTTCTTCATTCACCAACGTTGCCACTTCATTTCCTAAAATATCATATACATTTAATGTTACGTGACCGCCGACCGCTAACTGCCAACTGATAATTGTCGTTGGATTGAACGGATTCGGATAATTCTGTTTAAGTTCGAACTTCTCCGGCAAAACTTTTTCATCAGCCACATCATCAAAGATCACTTGCTCAAACGTCACTTTAAATTTTCCGCCGACATTAACCGGCAGATGAAGTTCGTGCGTTTGTGCAGTGTAATCCGTATAAATTTGATCGTTATAAATTACTTCATTTATAGCATAATCGTTAAATGGAAGTTCGATAGGGTTTAAAAATACTTTTCTGTCTTTGCCGGATTGAAAATCATAATACAAAGTTATCGGTTCTTTCTTTACGAAAAATTTTCCGTAGAGATAGGTGTAATAACCTAATTCAATTGAATGGTATCCGGCTTTGTTCGGATTTCCCTTTCCTTCACCCCACGTTTGCGCACCGCGTCGAGTTCTGTTTTCATACACTTCACCATAAGTATGATCAACAAAATATTTCATAAAAAAGTCGAGGGTTTCATCCGCCATCTTCAAGTATTGTTCATCCGATGTTGTTTGATACATCTGTAAACCAGCCATTACCGCCTGTTCCATTTGCCACCAAGCTTTTGCTGTGTCGGGATTTCCCCACATTAACATTTGTCCCGTTGTGCGATTGTAATCTTTGTACGGTCCGCCAAACTCGTTATCATATCCTTTTGCCAAAACATCATCAATGAGTTTTCGTGCCGCTGAAATAGAAGTTGGGTCAGGGTAAACTTGATTTACCCGTACAAAACACCATGCGGTTTTTAAAACATGTCCCATAATTGTCATCGTTTCGCTTGAAAGAATATTCCAATTCGCGTCATAAACTTCGGCAAAACCGATCTTCTGTTTATCCATGCCGGCAACAAAGTGAGTTTTCATGTTGTCAATTATCTGAAGCGATTTATCCAAATATTGTTGATCCTTAGTCAGCAGATACAAATAAAGCAAGTGCGTTGTAATCGCATCAACGGTGGCGTTAAAACTTTTATTGTTTTTGG
>Ga0209417_1003819_pt1 | contig 19266 bp, 19 predicted proteins | sample RifGroF2_FD_184002 | JGI IMG/M metagenome (GOLD analysis project Ga0209417, IMG submission 184002) | Groundwater microbial communities from Rifle, Colorado, USA - Groundwater F2 (SPAdes) (version 2) | ecosystem: Environmental > Aquatic > Deep subsurface > Groundwater | place: Rifle, Colorado... | reverse complement strand
CGGTAAACTATTACTCCAAGGAGGGAGGAGGAGAATAATTGCACCCCATCACCTAATAGCGAACGGCTGAAAGATGAGTGGGGCATCCTGGAGCTACCAGGAGGAGGTTTTTTAAAATGATTTCAAATGGCAGGCGGCCGAGGAGAGAAACCGCCATGCCGTGATCCTCCTAAAAAGGAGGTGGTTTATAATCTAAAAATGATTACCCCGATGGGAAAAAGGAGTCAACCTGGCTTGATATTGCTTTTAGCGTCATGACCTTGGCCATGGTTCAAAGCCGCATAACCATTTTCGGGGTACGTGCCTTTCGTGCTCTGGCTAAGTGGGGAATATTTTTGGGAATAATTTCGAATAAGAAATGCTGTAGCTTTGCGGCGGTTTTTAACTTACAAACAGTCCTGACAAACTGTCAGGATAGCTTTAATGGAGCCAACAGGATTCGAACTTGCGACCTCTTGCATGCCATGCAAGGGCGCCTTACAAACGGTCAGACGCCCAAATCTAATAGTTCACGCGCTCGTGACAAACGGTCTTTGCGAATCCCCAGGTATTTCTCTGTAGTTTTTAAATTAGAATGCCCGGCGATTTCCATAATTTCCCTCGATCTCATGCCATCGCTAAGCAAAGTTAATCCTGTTTTACGCAAGTCGTGAAACACTTTTCCGCTAATCATCGCTCGTTTAAGTAGGAACCTAAAATTCCTCTCAAAATTATTTTCCGGATTGCTGCACCAACGATATTTCAGGACGCCTTTCATTTTCAGAAATTCATACCGCTGTGGTGTGATGCAAATATACGGTTGGCCCTTCGGCAGCGTCTCGGCGATCTTCATCAGCAATTCGGCCAGTCTTGGAATAATCGGTACTATCCTTGTCTCACAGTCCTTCGGCTGCCATGGCCATGTATAACCGCTGGCAATCTTGGGCGTAATCTGAACCGTCTGGTTTTGAAAATCGATATCCTTGATTGTTAGATTCAAAACCTCGCCGCGCCGCAGCGTTGAAAGTCCCAAAAGAATTCGAGCCTTCCAAAGATCGCTGGCTATTTCCATCAGCCTGCGAATCTCTCCGGGTTCATAAATACTGACCGGCCGCCGTGCGATCTTAAACTTTTTCAATTCGGCAAAGGGGTTTTTCTCAATGATGTTTTTCTTTAATGCCCAATTGAAAACAGGACTCGCTGATGCAACTAAAATATTCGCTGATGTCTTCGACAGACCTTTTTCAATTAAATACGCTTGGAAAAGTTCCGCATCATCGGGCGTTATTTGATCAGCATCAACGTCACCGGCTAAATCTACCAGTTCTCGAAAAGCCCTGCCATTAAGATCGGCGGTTGATTGTACAATCCGCTTATTGATCGAAATATAATTTTGAATGAGCGAACTAAGCTTACAGCTATTACTCATACAAATATCCTCCCTTCCTGATAAGCCGCAAGCTACAGCACTAAGGCCATAAGCTTACAGCGTTTACCATAAATTAACAACTGTAAAAGTTTCCTCAAAATCTCATATTAATTTTTAAAAGAGCAAAATATTGACATATAGGCGTGGAATTGCTTATAATCTTTCCGCCGGTGAACCCCGGCAAGTCCTCATCGTTGTCGCAATCAGCAACTGCAAAACCGGTACGATGAGACGACTTCGGCTGAAAGGTTAAAATGGGCATTAAGTATGACCGCTTTGGTCAAACCCAATCCTACTATTGCTGTAAAAAGGAACCTCAAAATAGCCCACCGGTGGAAGACAAAGGCTATTTCTTTCAGCAATTCCACACCTATTAACTTTTTAAATAGCAATTCTTAATTTGGGTAATTTATCTTGACTTTTAATTCCCAAATTGCTATAATTAGGACTTCAAATTTTCGGCAGGAGGTCGTTTCTAAGTTCTAATTTCTAATTTCTGAGTTCTGATTTTTTTTTCGTTCGCTACACTACTTATTACAGCGTAGGCAAAACTATGTCAACTATAAAAGTTGACTTTTTCTGATTTATTTAATGTTTATTTACTTTTTCTGGAAAAGTTATTATTTAAGTCTCGTGAATATAAGGATTTACAATTATACAAAAAAATGTAAAATATTTTGATTATGGCCGACAAAATAGCTACCTTAAAAAAACACATGACCCCTTACGCATTCCAAATCGCGGAAAATCTCATATCTAAATTCGGCAACATGAAAATGCTTTTATCCGCTGCTATGGTAGCTTTAAGTAAATTAGATGCCAATGAACGAGAAAAATATTTAGAAGAAGCAAAGCGTGAATCCCCAGATGAAGGGCCTGCCGATCTGCATAACGCCATACAATCAATAGTTAAGGTAATGACCGGCGATACTTCCAATGTTACTATCAATATATTGCCAGAAGAAGAAAACAAAATCGCCGATTTTATTATTAAAACCCTCGGCCCTAAAGAAGAAAAATTGCAGCATCATAAACATAAAAAGGCTTAAACGTGGAAGAGCAAATTATTTTTGAGAATCGCATCTTTTGTTTTACCGGTGAATTTGAAAACTATACCCGCGATGAACTTTTTAATCTTGTCGTTAAATATGGCGGGCTTCCTGCCGAAAAAATGACGCTTGATGTTCATTATCTTATTTATGGGAGTGTGCCTAATCCCCATTTTAAATACGGCGCTTTCGGCAATAAGTACAAAACAGCCCATGAAATGCTCGCAAGCAAAATCGGTAATATCATCGGCATTTTTCCAGAAGATATCTTTTTATCCTCGTTAGAAAATACGACGCTAAACGCTAATCGATTGCTGATAAAATCAGATTCTTTGAAACTTCTCAAAAGAATCTCGCCGGGAAAACCAAGAATGAAACGCAGCGAAATTTTATTAAGACCTCTGGACGCTTCAAATTACGACTGGTCATTCTATGTTCCAAATTGTTTTAATGAAGAACTTGATATCAGGCAAACCATCAGAACTGATCCGGTTAAAGATGCCAACGGCGATATCGTCAAAAAGGCTAACGGTAAACCTAAAACAATTCAAAGGCTCGTCTGGACTCAAGGCAACTTTTTTACATTTCAAAAAGGCGATACTATTTATGACACATCGCTTGCTTATCAGGAATGGGGACATGCGTTAAAGCACATTAAACGAATGATCACAATCAAGTATGCCCAGCCTGTTGAATTTGAAGAGTGGCAAAACAAGAGATCCCCCGGCGAAGTTATTTTCAGTCTGACAATTTTCCAGAACGGAGAGCTAAAAGAATCTGAAAATAAAACCTTGACACAGGATGAATTCGTAAAGTATCTTATTGACGGTTAAAATTTGAAGGGGAATTTTATGAAAAAGCATATAATAATTACATTTGCGATCTTGGCTGTTGTCATAGGCTTATTTTCGGCCATTGCTTCTATCCAACACAAAGATGCCGTATTTCCCGCCATGACAGAAAAAGATATATCTTTAATTGAGGCGTTTATTCGTGAAATGAATCTACTTCATGAGTTACAATATGAAAGCAATGCTGACTTTAATTATCAACACGCCAAACTTAATGCTGCATATAATGATATTGAAAGTCTCGGCAGCGAAAATTATCCGGTTATGTTTTTTATACGAAGCCAGGCTGCCAATGTTAAATGGAATTACTGGATATCCCATTCAAAGTTGGATCAGGGTCAATCGGTTCGTTATGATAAATATTGGCGAGAAGAATATGACAAGGCTAAAAAAAATGCGTCGTCATCGCGAGAACTATTATTAAATATTTATAATTTTTATAAAAATGGCGGTGTTACTATTCCTGAATCGAATAAGTTTCTTATTGATAATGGACTCGCTAAGGAACCAAATCACTCATCAAAATAATCGATATAATCCGCCGGTTCGGTAACTGCCGCCCATCTGCTCAATACCGTTTCATTATCCGGCACTCCCTGGACATCATTCGCAGAATCTTTCGCCTGAAAAGCTGCGGTCATTCCTTCGTAGTTTGTTTCCCAGTCAGCAGCTGTGTATGTTTGTGTCCGATTAATTATTTTTCCCGTTGTTGTGCTGCCAACGTATTTCATCATATCAATATTAATGATAATCCAGCCGCTTCCCGCGTCAATTGCGGTATGGACACCATCAAAAGGCGTTCCTAAAATTTCTACCACATCATCAATTGCAATTTGCCCATCGTGGTATATTTTTATATCTACATCTGCCTCTGTCCAATCAGCATATCCATCAGAGGGCTTGCTGCCGATTTTGGGGGCACTGGTTCTTTCGTAGAATTTCATATTATCTCTGACTATTGTACCTTCCGGATAGTCATTGCTTGCCCAATATACCGGGTCAAAATCTACATAGTCCGTATTGCCGATTTCCGTGATGTTGCTGATAGGTACCGCAACTGTTTCGAGTAATATATTTTTTTCTCGTGGCGTAGCATATGCAGTGTTATAGCTTTCATCGCTGCAAAGAAGTCTATATTTTACAGGGTAACTGGCTTCGTGGTCTTTGCAAATAGTTGACTCTGCTTTAAATCTTACCTCAACATAAGGTTCTTCCCATGTCCATTCATCTGGGTTATTAATTGGCGGTATAGTTGTATTTACAATACTATTTTTGGCGGTAAATAACTGCCTGAATCCGTTAATCATCTGGAATACTTTATCATCAGTACTGTACGAACTACCGCTAACCCATTCATCCACATCATCAGGATCTTCCAAATCATATGGCAATACATAATCTAAAAAACCATATGGCTCATAATGATGTGCCGGTGTTTCAGGCGGTTTATCGTCAAGCTGTAAAACTCGCGGGGCATCAACATGATAAAAATTATCAACATAAAAATCTTCCGGCACATCCTCAAAGTCGATTATAATTACTACCGGACTTGTTGTAACAATATCATACAATCCCAATGGAGAAGAGCCCTGATATGACTCTCCATGAGTATCATAATCATCCAATTGTTCGTCAACAGTTTTAAGATAAGCATCCCACCCCAATGTTGGCGTTATTACATGCCAGTCCCCGCCGACAGTGCCTTTGCCATAAGAGTAGTAAAATTTACTTGCAACTTCGTCAAGAAGATTATTTGATAGATCGCCAGCAGTTTGGCTAAACTGAGTTTGTGGATCGCCCTTGTAAATCCCGCTCAAGATAAATTTTATCATTATTTCCTTTGGCAATCCTTTTAACTCTAACCCCCAATTAGTAATTTTAAATGCGGCGGCATCATAATTTGCATTGGCGGAAATAGTAACATCCCATATTCCTAATCCACCATTCCATACATATGTAATACTTGTCTCATTAACATCCTTGTCAACATCAAGTATTGCTGGGGCTGCTCCTATATGCTGCTCTACCCTATACCCATAAGCTGCCCCCTCCGGTGCATCGGGAGATTGCCAGTAAATCTGTGAAGTAGGCCAAGTGTCAGGGTCGTTAACTCTGCCGATCTGCGACGTTGCCATTCCCTTTGCAGTAGCTAAAGCCCCGCCAAGAGAGTCTGATGCCTTTTCGTTGGCAAACCCTGCAATCGATAATCCCTTTTTTTCTATTGCAGGATTTTGAAGAGACTTGTAGTTTGATAGATTTAATAAATCATACATGTCGAGCAGTAGTTGAGGATGACAATAATATTGTATTTTATAAATTATATCTCGTGTAGTTTCATCATAATGCCAGTTTGCTCCGATGCCATCGTGTCTGTCCGAAACATTTTTGTTCCAGCCGATGACAGAAAAATAAGTTCCCTCGTCATTTGTACCTGTATTTACTGATTCACTCAAAAGAATAAAGGTTAAATCCTGCACACTGTCATAATTGACTGACAGCACATAAGGACTTTTCATCAAAGTATTATCCGTGCTTATTTCAGGATAATCTTCGCCGTCCATATCAAACAAATGCAGCATCCATCCTGCTTTGATATTCTCATCAGCGTTTGCATTATTTTTTCTATTACCCGTGAAACTGATTGTATGTATTTTTAACTTTTGGTATTGTGCGTTGCTTGCTGGGGCATTCGTAACGTCCGTTACGTCCTGCAATGCGAAATATGATATGCCGCTGTTATTAACTATTGTCCATTTTTTATATGGCTGATTCGCTTGCCATGCAATTCCTTGCACGAGTAAAGGGGTTATAGTTTCAAATTCGTTATCAAAATCATTAATCTTTGGAATATCTTTAGTAAATGCACCCCACCATCTTTCAGGATTATCAATGTAAATCGGAGGCACTGTGAAATCATGACCGCCGAAAGAATACGCTGCCGGTTCAAATGCATCTTTCCGATGAGCAGGCTCTCCCATTTCCTGCGAACGGATAAATGGTTTTCTTTTTAAAGTATATTGGTCTATTCGTCTCCACGTACCCTTGCCGGTATTGCATCCCCAGTTTTCCAGGCAAGTATCTGCATCATCCGGCCATGGAGTCTGTCCATTTGAGCCTTCACCATGCGTTGTTTTTTCTGCGTATTGACAAATTTCGTCAGGGATGTAATGTTTGTCATCATTAAATTGAAACATCCAATCGAATCGATTTAACTTTTTGAGAAATAATTCAATCCCAGCCTCATTTTCCCCCCAGCAATCATCACAAACGGATGGATGACTGTCCCAATAAGATATTTCCTCATCTTGAACCGTTTGCCATTGATCCTCTCCTATGTATCTTTGCAGACTCCCTGTAGGATAAGTGCCTATATAATAAACACTATTAACTATTGGAGTATCTGGTGGGCTGGGTGGATGAACAAAGTTTTTCCATCGCCAATTGGCCCTGAAGATAGCATCGGCAGGAAGTCTCAACGCAGCATCACTCAAAATACAATCTGCATGCTGCTGCATTGCTCCTTTGATTTTATTGTTCTTTGTCCAGTCACCTATATCATAGGGACTATTGTTTTTTATGTCTCCACCATAGTTGCGATATTGATTGCCGTCAAATGTTTTGCCGAACCCTGCAAGAATCCCTAATCCATCAATTTTTTCATAGACCCATCCTGATGCTAAGGTTTCATGACTTGACCATCTGTTAGCCTTAAATACCGCTCCCATATAATCAGCATCAGTAATATGCAGATGATTAATAGGTACTTTAAAAATATTATCTTTTGCAAACAGGGTATTTCTTTGCCCTGATAAGTTGGTTAATGCCTGTTCTTTGTATGCGGCGATAATATGTTCATACTGTTCGGCAGGATCAACTTGTGTTGGAAAAAAGAGGGATGGATGGCATTCAATAATATTCTCCACCTCAATAACCCCTGATTCGATTTGTTTATCATAGAATCTGGCCGTGCCGGGAAAATTCTTAGACCAGTCATGCAGATAGTTGTTTGATGGTGCAAGCTCAAAATCGCCTGTTGATGTGTTCCATTCTGTGTTTAATTTTTCCCATTCATCTAAATTATTACAGGGTTCCAAATCCGCATTGACAATGGCATTTTTAGCTTTATAGCCGCCTTGCCATGAAACACAGTCATTTTGTGCATACTCAGTCCCTTTTACCCATGTATCATAATGGATCTTGGATTCAAGCCGCTCGGTTGTCTCATTATAATAACAGCAGGGCACTACTTCGCAAACTCTTGTCCAGTCTGCATGAACTGCGGAGTATTGGACGTTTGGAACGGTTTTAACAAGTGTTATGGGTGCCTGCGATGTCCCGCTTTCGTTGACAACCTGGAAAAGACTGCCAAGATAAAATCTTATTTCCCCCTCATAATACGTATTTCCGGATTCATATAATCCATCACACCATATTTGGTCATCATACATATAATCAGTATTTTTCCACCGCATCCATCTGCCGGCAGTAACTACCGGTACATCTTCCGACATTTCAATATGCCCGACACCGTGTGAAGTGTCAAACACTGATACCTCCAAATCCCCCGGCCCTGCTTTTAAAGCACTTCCTGAAGATGCCTCAACCCAAAAACTATTCTCGCTTACTTGCAGAGACTCTTCACTATATTTAGATGCAAAATGATATTCAATCTGCATCATTAATCGCCTCAAATCATCAAAGGCCAAAGACGATATTATTGGTTTTGCTCCTCGTGCAATATCCTCTCTGAATTTTTTCCAGTCGAATCTTTGGTGTTTGGTTTGATTATTTGCCATTATATATAACCCGCCATTCCAGCATCACCAAGCATTAAAAGATTTCTTAATTCTGGAGTATTTACATAAATCACTGATTCCTCAAGTAAGTAAATAGTCGAATTGTCTGATTTCTTAAAGGATGTATATTTGAGACTGCATCCCGGTGGCCATGCAGGCCAGCAATCTTTTATAGCATACATACCTGTTTCTGATGTTCTATTATAATAGCATGATGCATATTCAATTTTAATTTCTTCCGATTCTTCCCAATCGGTTGGATTCAGATGAGGGGCGGTAGTCGGATCGTTCATCTCTTCTCCGCCAATTCTTACATAAGCCCTGTGGGGAGTATAGGCATCAGTTGAATCTACAACCTCCGCTCCAAGAGCATATTCAGTTTCACCTGTAATATCCCACGTATCTTTTGCAGTTGGTCTTAATTTGTAATAGCCATAACCTGCGTATTCTGTAGTGCCCTGATTTGCATAAGGGTCTTGGAAAGTAGGAGCTACAATAATTTGTCCTCGCTGAACAGTCCCTCCGCCTCCGCCGCCGGTAGACGTCGATTGCAGCCTTGGATTCCGCCGGAAATTGGCTCCTAATCTGCCCTTATTCTGGCGATACCATTGCGCCATTTCTTTCAATAGTGCTATACTGCTGGCAGATAACTGATAACTCATACAATGCCCGTATAAGATTTAGCTGTTAATGTTTCCTTTTCGAGATAAACAGGGGTTCCGCCATGTGCAAGTATCCCGCCGCTTCCGTCAAGAAGTGTAGGTTCTGATGTTGGCGTTTCGATATAAGGGTTATAGTCTTCCTCATCCATGTTATTTTGAAATGGCAAAGTTGAATCTGAAAGTTCTCGGGTTTTTATCCTTTGGGCCTTTGCCGATTCTGCCGCAGGTTTTATGTTGCTGCCTGTAATTACTGTGTAGCCCTCGTCTAATACCCGTCGTTTCCATTTGAGATCATCCGCTCGGATGTGAAATACCCGTGTTACTTTGCAATACATTTCCTTGCCGACTTCAACTTCTTCCATTGACTCATCTATAAATTTGACCGTTCCTTCCGCAAATTGGTAAGTGCCGCTTTTGCCTTTAACGTTGAATGTGCCGCTGTTTGTGCTTCGTTTATAATCTGCGTAAAGATTCGGGTTATATTCACCGCCAGAATAGTATTTAACTACTCTCATTCCCATCCATAGATCATCTTCCATCAGTGGCGGATCCGGCGGCTCATTCGCCGAATTGGTTATAGCGTTGCCGTCTTTGTCCCGGTCTATTTTCTCCTGATTTGAAACGGTGAAAAAACTCACATCAGCCGGTATCAGTGATGGATTGCGGGGCAGCGATTGGCCGCTGGTCTCGGATGCCGCATTGGTGTAAACTACATCTACCTGAAAATTATGTGGGCTTATTTGCGTTGCGGTTTTTTCCCTGACAAACATCCACTCCCAACCGGCTACATCGCAGGCCTGGCCGTAATCGGGAACTATGCCCTCGTAGCTTGCGTGGATAGCTTCTGATTCAATTGATGGATAATCCTCGGGCGCGTAAATAACCGTATAGAATCCCTTCAAAGTCATCGTCCCGCCTTTGCGTGTGTATATCCACTTATCGCCTTTTTTTACATCGGCTGCCATTTGTTTTAATTCCTATAATTCTATAATCTCAATATTATTTGCCGTCGGCGTTATTCTTGGCTGCTGCGTATTTTTTGCAATGTCCTTTAAATATCTGTTCGAAGTTTTTATTACCTCAACAGTTGGATCTGTCCTGCCCCCCGGCGCTGTTGTCATCAGCCTGCTTTCAAACGGTGACCATGCAGTTGACCTGCTGTCGGCTCCTGTTTTGCCTTTCCCGAATATTTGCTCTGCGCGTTTATTCCTTGCTTTATAAAACTCTTCCTGCGTTATCATGCCAAGCCCCAAAGCCTCCTCAAGTTTTTTCTGATATTCCTGAAATTCCTGTGCAGGAGTCTGTATCATCTTCCTTACGCTTTGGACAAATAAATCAATTTTTTCAAGTCGACTTTTGGCCGCTGCCGCTTCCTCCTCGTCCTTTTTCTTCTGCGCCTCTTTGAGTGCTTCAACCGCATTCTTCTCATCTTCCAATGCTTTTAATTTCCAATTCATTACCTGAATATGCGCAAGCTCTTCTGCGGTAGCCCCGGCTATTTCCGCTTTATATAATGCAATCTGGCCGGCGTTCATCCCCCATGTATTGATCTGCTCCTGAAGGGATGCCGTTATATCCTCGATCGGCTTTGATCGCAGCTCCTCGAGTGCTAATTGTTGTTCTTTTGCCATCGCTGCCAGCATCGAACTTTTATCTGGCGGAACAGCTATCAATTCCCTTTGTAAATTTTCAATGCGTCTTGAGTGGAATTTCCCAAATATTCCAGTGATATCCCTTTCTGCTCCTTTTTGCAGTGTATCTATTTGTTTTTGTATCTCAGCATTACTGTCTATTATTTTTTGTCTTAACTGCTGCTCTTTTTCAAGTTCTTTCTCTCTGGCATCATAGCTTTCTTGAATATCTAATTTTGGCCGGTCCATCACGGGAGTGTTCAATCGCAGTATAGATTTTTCAAGGCTTTCCTTTAGATTTGTCTGGGCCTCAATAAATTTATATACCTTCGCGGCCTTCTCCTCCGCCTCCGCCAATCCCGAAAGTTCAGTAGCCAATTCTCGAACGGATCTGCTGACGCTGCCAAAAAGAGGAATTGATTCCGCCCATAAATTGAGATAATCAGCCGTTGTCTTTTCGCTCTCACGCCATCTTTTATGCGCATCGGTGATAGTATTAATTGCCCTGACAGCCGCAAATGCCGCGACTCCGTACATAGTTCCTTTACCCAGAAAGCTATTTACAAACTTACTCATTTGCGATTGAGAAGATGCGGCATAATCAGCCATAATCCGCTTGCGTTCCGCCGCCTGCGTTCTGTCAATCATAGTCAGCATCGATTGATTATTCTGCCACTTAACTCTCATCGCTGCAAAATATTCATCGGTATCTTTTAATGCGATTTGCTTGAAATTATGTGTTGCCCGATAAAGCCTGTCTTCTAAATTGAACCTGTCCTCGAACTGCTTTTTCAATTGGTTTGTTTCATCGCTGCCCATGCCCGCCTGTCTCGATGCTAAAGTCGTGGAAATTCTCCGCTGGAATTCCGTCATATTATCGGCGAACAGTCCAAGTTTTTTAGTCGCCTCATCGCGAACACGTATCAGCAGATCAACTTCGTGAGCCATTTTTTACTCCATAATTCCAAGCTTTGCTTTTAAAACATTTTCTTCCGCAAAAATGTAATTACATGCCTCAATAAAATTATGTGCCTGGTCCAGCACTCCGCCCGCGACCGGCGGCAATCCTTTAGCGTAAAATTTTGCAAGTTCCATAGTCATCCAGATATCTGATGTTATTATTTTTTCAGGGCAATCTGTAATTTCAATTGCTCCGGTTTTGCCGCAATATTCGCACTTATCAAAATCTATCCCATTGCATACTACGCATTGAATATCAACTCCTATATCTCTGCCGGGCATATCAGTGCACTTATCCGTGCCGGGGCATTTTTTGCACAACTGCCCCCATTTTAATTGGACGGCGAGTCTAATTTTTTTTTATCCTCGGCCGAGAGCATTTGTCTGTTTTTCTCAGCGCCGAGCATCTCATACATATCTTCAGGACTCAATACTTCTTCAATTGCCTCGGGCGAAAATTTTATTTCGCCGGCAATGCCCTTAACATTCTTCCAGTCCTTAATTATCGGCTTTACCTGATTGATCACCATCTCGGTAATTTCTTCGCCGCTCTTTGCGTTCCTGATTCTTTCTTTTAATTCGACAAGCTCCCGCCACTGGCGAGTAGTCAGGAATTTCAAATAAAATACAGGCCGCTTTTCTTCGGGAAGATTCATATCCTCCTGAAGTGAATATTCATAAGTCTGGTTTGGGTCAGCCGCTAATGACATCTTTTTTACCTCCGATACTTTTTAAATATTGTTCCTGTGTTTCCGGCGTAAGCAACTGCCACATTCGCATTATCTGCTCATCGCTGGCGTCTTTGAATCCGCCTCGGTTTTTTAAAACCGCCTGCCTGATTTTTTTAATATCAATCATTTGTTATCTCCGTAACTTTTTAGCTGATAGCCTCATTTATGCCGCCGACTACTACACTGACATTCATTGTCGATGAACCGGTGCCATCATGAGTTAATTTTAAATTTTTGTTTGTGGTTATGTCCGTGCCCGCTGCCGACATATTTGTCCAGATAAATGTCCCGCCGGGTGGAATCTTAATCTGATCTGCCGGGTCGGAACATATCGGCAAATCTGCTGAATTGCCGCCAAGCAAGAGGAGCGTTGCATCAGTTGAATTGTTTTTTACCAGAAGCAGTTTTAATGCTGAAATTTCCACATCATTGCCGAAACTATCTTTTAATGTTCCGCTGTCGTAAAGATTCAAAGTTGTATTGGCACCATCGGCCAGGACAACAGAGTCGTGATAAAGCTGCGTTATCTGATTAGCCGCTTCACCGAAAGAAAATGAATAGGTCGTGTAAATATTTAACGGAGCTTCTATCGTGCTCAGCGCCAGCGTCCTGCCGAACACCATATTCAATATGACCTTTAAACTGCCCGATATATCAAAACTCATTTGTTCAACCTTTCATTTTTTTATGCTGCCGATGCAAATGTAAATGTAACGCTGTCATTTCCGCTGCTTTGATTGCACTGGCCGTTCACATCGTAAATAAACTTGCCGCCTCTCTCGCCTTCGCTTACTTCGCGGTACTGCAATTTCGGTATGGCGATAGTGCATTTATCAGTTGCGTTCTGCGCCACAAGCGATATCGCCGCCTCGGTAGAAGCTGCCCATAATCCGTAAAAATCATAATCGGCGACTTTCTGCGCCTCCGGATCAATGCTGAGCATCGGCATTGCATCCAGGGTATGGAAATACGCTACACCGCTTGCCGCTGTTCCATCTTCCCTCGGCTGAACATCAACTCCCATATCAAAAGCGAATTTGCCGATTTTGATAGCGTTAGTTGCGATAGTAAAAGTCCCGCCTTTGAACATAAGCGGCAGAACTGTACTCGGTGCAAACGCAGGCATTGCCTCATCGGATGGGGTTACCCATAACCCCTGCAAATCAAATTTGAATACGAATCTGCCTCCGGCTTCAGCTTCAAGTGTGAATGTTCCGCTTGCGCCTGCAAGGCCTTTTTTCTTGCCGTCTTCCCACACATCAATTGAAATCGTTTTATCATCTGCGTGAGTCGAATGGATCTGATAAACTTCGCTTGTCTTTTTCAGACAGCAGCACTGAAGCAGTATCGCAAGTCCCGCCTCGCATGCTCCCGCTCCGGTGCCTCGCAGCTCAACATTAAATGAGCACCTGCCCGTCATGGCCCCGATTGTGCCGGGCGCTGAATGCCCGCGATAGAGACCATCCGCTTTGCGTTCGATAAACGCACCTGTCGGGTTTATTTCGAGATTTTCGGTAAGGATCGCAGTCGTTCCTGCTATCTTCGTTCCCTTTGTTTCTTCGAGAATAATTTTTGCTACTCTTTTTTTTCTTAACATTAAATCGCCTATTGCCATATTATGCCCTTTCGTATGGATTATTTTCTTGAGTTCTATACTGTACACTTATTTGTATCGCAATTCCGCTGATGGCGGCTTCATCGTCTTTGAATGGTACTTTTGCATGCACATTAGTATCTATCGCCAGCCCGCCTCGCGATGGATCTTCAAGCAGTTTTTTTTCGATATCCGCCGCGATTTTGTTGCACCTCGTATCGATAGGATCACTCGCCGTGTCGGAATCTATGACAATGCAGGTCAGCATAAAGAACTGCTCCCATTCTTTGGTAAAGCTCCCGCCTTCGCTTTTTTCCGCCTCCACCTGACTGATTATCACATCTTTATCGGCCCAGCTTGCATCTTCAAAATCTTTGCGTTTTGGCCTGATTGCCCGAAGATTTTCATTAAAACCGTTAGTCGTCGTAATCAAATTTATGGATGTTTTTAAATGCTCTGCAATCTGCTCTATGATAGGCTCTGCCATTTTACGCCGCCGCTCCTTTTTTCATTAGTGAAAGAACGTAGCTAACCTGACTATCGATATTATGCTCGAGCCTTTGATATGCCTGCTCGATAACCCTTCCTACAAAATTCTGCGATCCCTCGCTTTGAAAGACCTGATGCAGAGATGGTCCGAACTGTTCACCAATAAATACATTATGCCAATTGACATTTCTCACTCGTGGAGAAGTGTCATAAAATTTAGATTCGGCATAGCTCCACCATTGTTTGGTTCTTTTCTCATGTCTTGTACCCCATAATACATTTCTTCTTTCCCATCGCCGCTCGCCATGCATACCAACGCCTCTTCTGAAAACGCCTCTATGACCAGTTCTCATCCCTGTAATAAAAGCGTGTTCCATGAATCTGCTGCCGTGTTTTTTGTAGATTTTAAATCTCACTCCCCCCTTGGCTTGCACGGCTCCAAAGTCGAGAACTGGAATCAGTCTATGGCTCAGGGAAATTGTTGCTATCCAGCGATTATACGTTGCCTTTTGCATGTAAATTTTTTCCTTGGCATCGGCAGCCTTGATATTTATCTCTTGGCGGATCCCCTTTTGTATTTCGTTTTTAGCAGGTGTAACTGTCCTATTTATCGCACGGCTGACAATCTGCGGCAGTTTGCCCGGTATCCCGCGAAACATCGATTCAAGCTGTTTGAGTTTTCTTTCATCAAGTTTGATTTCTATTGTCGGTCTGCCAAAATGTTCCGTATAAATATCACCGTATTTCATAGGTCACCATCCTTCGAGCTTTGCGAGAACAAATTAAATTTGAAATTATCTAATTTCATAAGTAACAAATCCCGCATCTTCTGAAATAACCCTTACTATATTTCTGTTCTGCTTTGCGCTGTATTCCCTCGGCCATGGTATATTAACCTTATCGCCGCCGCTGTCGAACTCTGCGGTACTTATTCCTTTTGTCGCATCGTTGGCAACGGTTGTCGTCACAGTTCCGCTGTTTGCCGCAGGCATCCCCGGCAGGGCCGCGATCTGGCCGTAATCGACGATCATCTTTATTGCTCTGCTGCCGCCGCTGCGAGGCAGAAAATCATATATCTTACCGAACATATCGAGATACGAATCGACACTTGCGATATTTGCGGCATCGAATGCATTTACCGTCTCGCTGTCCGGCGCAGGGATCACATAAACCCCAACTGCCGGCAGAGAATAAACCCCGCCGTCAACCTGGCTGTAGCAGGTAAATATATAAGGGCTGTTTGCCTTCAAGCTGGCCAGTGTAATATTACCGTCCCCGCTCCGCGAGCCGCCGTTTTGCCATGCCGTATCTGAAGCGCCTTTATATTTTAGATAATGCGTCCCGCCGCTCGCCCCTGCAATGGCCGCGACAATAGTCGTGCCCGTCGCTGTGATCGCAAGCGAAGGCGCTGCCGGTGCCGCCGGCGTTCCCATTCCCAAACCAAGTTTTATAAGATTACTCACTTTATTTCACCACGAAGTCACGAAGTTTTTTTTAATTTTCAATCTTAAATCTTCAATTTTCAATTACGTAGCCGGTTCCGTTAATTTCCCTGGTATCTGCGTCGCTGATGTTACATCAACATCGGCGCTCGTCTTAATATCTTTTCTGCTGTATTCCGTTGCCGCATCGCCTTTTTTATGACGTACAAGCTGCCACGGCGTTGTCGTTGTGTCGATATATTCATCCGGCTCGATAATCTGATCGGTTATTTTATCAGTCTCTGTTTTAATTAGTGCCAGGTGCGATCCCGCAGCTTCAATCGCTGTCTTGACCGCTGCTATAGCACCACTGGCCCCGTGTGTAATAGCTCCGCTTGTCTTAGTGGTATCGTAATGAGTATTTTCTAAATGTACATTGCCTCCGCTATTGGCAATATCGTAATATGTGCCGGAAGCAGTGCAAGCAACTGCTGCGTTTTTGAGAATTATGTCAGGTTTGGCTGATGTCTCAGAGTAAGCTATAATTCCATAACTTCCCTCTATTGCATCTCCACCGCTGACATTAACAACTACACGGTTAATAATGTTTTTGCCGCTGCATCTGATTCCAGCCACTGAGGTTGGGGTGAGTGTGCAGATTAGCGTGCAAATGCAGTCATTAATAATTGAGCTTCCGGTATAATATGTATTCGATGTAATAGCATTGGCCACAATGCCGTATCCATAGGAAGCATCGGTATAGAACTGACACTTATTTATTATTAGTCCTGTTGAATTATTATAATTTATAGAATCCCATTTGCTGGATACATAACATTTATCTATCAGTATATTATTGCAGCCGCTTAAAAAAATACCGTCCATTGCCCCATAGAGAATGCAGTCTTCAATTTTGATATTGCTTACATTTGTTCCTAAAACTGCCTGTTCATAACCAAACTCGATAACTTCATAATCTAAAGGCGAGTGTGTCAAATAAACTGTTAAATTTTTGAGCGATGTACCGTTACCTAATTTGACTCCGAATGTGGTAAGATCATGTGTAATTCTGCATTTTGTTTTGTCGATGCCCTCAATGGTTAATGCTTTATTAGCTGCATTTATATCAAGGCTCTCTGCATAATCCCCCGGCCAAAACATAATTTTATCCCCGTTTGCCGCTGCCGTTATCGCCGCCGTAAGTGTCAGCAGGGCCGCATCAAACGAATGTCCGGTATTTGAATCATTGCCCGTCTTTGCCACATGCCATACATGTCCAGAAATATCACTTTGTTTTGTATAGATTTGCACCGGCTCAATTATCATATTTGCGGTAGTTGTCGATGCAATGAGCAAAATCAGATCGCCGTTTGTTTCCGCCTGAGTCAAATCAAAGACATAAAAACCGGTAGTTCCAATTTCGGTTGGATTTACATCGTTGGTTGCCGCCGCCGCTGCCCCGTCTTTGGATATGACCGCTGTAATATTTGCCGCATCGCCGGATAGCAATGCCCCGCTTAGTTCATCTCGAACCGCTACAATAATTTTCTGATTTGCCGTATTTTTAAACATTTTTAATTTCCAAAGATTTGCATCCTGTTTTTGGTTTGACCACTTGTTCGTAGCCCGTTTTGGGGCGTTATTATCCTGGTGTGCTTGGAAAAAGCCCTATCACCCGCAGTAATTGCAAGCGTAGATTGTTCATACTTATTATTAAAATACAGTTTGAACCCTTCGTTACCCAAAACATCTTTTCTTTCAACACCAAATATATAAGGGCTGGTTTTCATTATCGTTCCGCCGCCGCTTAAAATAGTTCCTTCTCCCTGTATATGAACCTCATAATTGCCGCCGTATGCTCCAACAAAATTTCCCAACTTGCTAAAAACGACTGAATTGTCAGTGAAAGCACCAGTATTTATTACATAAGGGGCATTACTATTTATCGCGGGTAATGACCTTATATATTTTGCAAAGCCTTTAGCAAGCGTCCATTGCCCGCCATAACCACCTCTGTCTGCAAACCCTAAAACTTTCGTTTCAGCCTCTGCGTTAAAAAGATGGTCGAGAGTTATCGTTAGTCCGCTTGGATTGAATGAGTATATTGATGTATGCGTACCGATATTGTAATCTGTGCCGCCTACATCTAACTGCATATCACCCTTTAATGTTCTGCCGAATGACCAAGCTTTTTTACGCACGTGTGTTTCATCGGTATCAACGCTTGTCCAATCAACCCAAGCGTTGTCGTCTACGTCTTGATAATAAATAGTTTGTGATTCGTTAATTAATGTATCGTCTGCGTCCCAATGACCCAATCCCCACCATTTACCATTTGCTCCGCTTGCGTTCAAAGCTAAAGGCCCATCGGCTTCTTGATGATAACCTGAAAATTCATACATCATTACTTCTGTTATATGTTCAGGGTCAAATACCCCATCATAAGGATTGAACTCCGCAACATCACCATTATCGTTTATTGCAATAAAACCACATAAACCAACTGCGTTTCTGCTGCCCGCTTCGCCAGCACCGATAAAATTAAGTACAGCTCCGCCACAATTTGTTGCCAGCAATTTCATTGCACCAGAACTATATTTTGGCCCTGCTGTTGTTACCAAAGTATCTAATGTAAAATCGCAACTGCCGCCGTTTAAATCTAAATCCCAACTCGATTTTACGATTGTGGCTGTGCCGCTAACTGTAGTAACAAGCATTGTGCCGAAATCATTGTCTGCGTAACCAATCATGTAGAGTCTGGTAGTATTTGCTGGCACTGTAAGTCTCATATTTCTGTCAGTAATAGTTTTGTTTTGAGCATATCGCCAGCCATTTGAACCGGTTGTATATGTAATAGAACCGCTTGACCAGTTACCGCTTGGGAAAGCAAATCCAGAGCCGCCTACCAAACACGGCATATAACTGCCAGCTACACACTTTGTAATATACGATTCGCCGTGTACCCAACAGCTCACCCCATCGACTCCTGTCGCGTGAGATGTCATAACGTGCAGAATCCATTCATTGTCTGTTGTGCCGCAAGGAAGCCAAACATTTACACCTGTCTGGTCTTTGCCTTGACTGGTGAGATTAGATTGTTCCACGCAAATTTGTTCTCTGGTCATTGCCCCAAAACTATTCACCACGAAGAGACAAAGTATCATAAAAATAATTATAAATATGTATTTCATCTCTAATTTCCCTTTTCTATCAGCCTATCAAGCTTCTGCTCGATTCTCTGAGTCGTTTTATCGATGCTATTAATCGCGGTTTCATAGACTGCCTTATCAACTTTTTTTTCTTCGAGCTGCTTTTCTTTTTGCGGCAGCTCCTGGGCCATAGATACCACGGCCTCGCTGAGATCCTTAATATCATTGCTATCCGCTGCAAAGGTTAGTCCACAAACCAACAAAATTATAAATATGTATTTCATTTTACTGTCCTTTAAAACTCAATATTGCCGTCGCTGTCTGCTTGGCCGGCGGGTCATATTTTCTCATATCATTTTTCAATGATGCATAAGCTACTACAAATCCGAGCGCGAATGTTAAAAGGCTCATAACGATAGTACACCAGACTGGTGGTCTATTCTGAATGTCTCGAATAGCCGCCCATTGACCTTCATCGCTTTTTTTTAAATTGCTTATCGCCTCTTCATGTGCCAGACATTTCTC
>Ga0209417_1003818_pt1 | contig 19272 bp, 18 predicted proteins | sample RifGroF2_FD_184002 | JGI IMG/M metagenome (GOLD analysis project Ga0209417, IMG submission 184002) | Groundwater microbial communities from Rifle, Colorado, USA - Groundwater F2 (SPAdes) (version 2) | ecosystem: Environmental > Aquatic > Deep subsurface > Groundwater | place: Rifle, Colorado... | reverse complement strand
AATAAAAATTTTGTATTTTATAATTGATTAACAAACGAGGGGTGGTAGCTCAGTTTGGTTAGAGTACCTGCCTGTCACGCAGGGGGTCGCGGGTTCGAGCCCCGTCCACCCCGTTTTTTATTTTATTTATTACCTGCTTCCTTTGAAGGCAGGTTTTTTAGTTTTTTAAAGTTTAATAAAAGTCCTAAAATGTAGAACTGGTAAGTTGAAAAATATGACAATATTTCCAATTAATCCGCCTCTTCTGTATTTGAATTAATAGAAAAGACGGGATTATTTATTTTTTGTGCCTTTAGACTTGCTGCCTAATTACTGTTAAGATGTTGGAAAAGTGCCGTGCTTAAATATCTTTCGCCAAAATCAGGCAAAATCACGACAATCAACTTGCCTGAATTTTCTTCTCTTTTGGCAACTTCAAGAGCAGCCCACATAGCCGCTCCGCAAGAAATCCCAGAAAGCAATCCTTCTTTTGTGGCAAGATTTCTTGCTGTTTCAAGAGCATTTTCATCGCTTACCTGTATAATTTCATCTATAATTTCCCTGTTTAAAACTTCCGGCGCAAATCCCGCGCCTATTCCCTGAATTTTATGAGGAGAAGGTGCGCCACCTGAAAGCACAGGACTGTTTGCAGGTTCGACCGCTATTACTTTAAGTTCGGGTTTCCTTTGTTTCAAGACTTCCGAAATTCCTGTAATAGTTCCGCCTGTTCCTACTCCAGCAACCAAAATATTTATCTGTCCGTCAGTATCTCGCCAAATTTCTTCTGCGGTGGTTTTTCTGTGAGTATCAGGGTTTAAAGGATTAGCAAACTGCTGTGGAATGTAAGCATCAGGCAATGTTTCCGCCAACTCTCTGGCTTTTTCTATCGCGCCTTGCATTCCAAGACTTCCTGACGTAAGAACGACTTCCGCCCCGTAAGCTTTTAAAAGCATTCTTCTTTCTACGCTCATTGTTTCCGGCATGGTGAGAATTAATTTATAGCCTTTGACTGCACTTACACATGCAAGCCCGATTCCTGTATTTCCGCTTGTAGGTTCAATAAGTGTAGTTTTTCCTGGTGTGATTTTTCCCGCCTTTTCGGCTTCCTCTATCATATTAAGCGCAACCCTGTCTTTGACAGAACATGCCGGATTAAAGCACTCCAATTTTGCCGCAATTTTTGCATGACAGCCTTCTGTTAATCTATTTATATAAACAAGGGGGGTATTTCCGATTAATTCAGTAACATTATTTGCAATTTTCATTTTTTAGAATCTCTTTTCTTCTTTAGTAATTGGACTGTCATTGCGAGCGACCAACGAGAGCGTGGCAATCCAAAAAGAAACGCTATATTTTGGATTGCTTCGTCACTTCGTTCCTCGCAATGACAGGACATTTTTATATGTTTTTCTGTAGTTTCAGAATAAATTAAAATAACCACCTGTTCAAGAACTGACAGGTTACTTAGAAGTATAGCCGAACTGTCTAAGCGCAGACGGGTTTTTTCTCCAATTTTTCTTGAGTTTAACGAATAACTCGAGAAAAACTTTTGTTTCAAGACATTTTTCTATGTCTATTCGAGCATCTGTTCCTATTGATTTAAGCATGGAAGCTTTTTCACCGATTATTATCCCTTTTTGAGATTCATGTTCCACAAAAATTGTCGCCGCAATATTTGTTATAGTTTCTTTTTCTTCAAAATTATCAATAACAACAGCAATACTATGGGGAACTTCTTCCATTGTTTTACGTATAACCTTTTCACGTATGGTTTCTGCAACAATTGACTTAAGATTTTGGTCTGTTACTTCATCTTCAGGATAATATTGAGGACCTTTAGGAAGTTTTCTATAAATGTTTTTAATTAAATCATCCACGTTCCTGCCTGTTTTTGCGGAAATTTTCAGAATTGGAACAGATTTTTCGCCTAATAAATTCTTATAACTTTCGACAACCTGATCTCTGACTTCCATATTTTTAATTCGGTCAACTTTATTGATTACCATTATGACAGGGATTTCGCCCTGCAGAAGGTTTTCTGCAATCCATCTGTCGCCAAGCCCCGCCGGTTCTGTCCCGTCAACCAGAAATAAAATTAAATCCGCGTCAGGAATAGCAAGTTTTGCCTCATCAAGAAGAAATTCGCCGAGTTTATAAAGAGGTTTGTGAACTCCGGGAGTGTCAACAAAGATTATTTGTCCTTTTTCAGAAGTATGAAAACCTTTTATTCGTCTTCTCGTGGTTTGAGGTTTTGAGCTTGTTATAGCTATTTTTTGACCTAAAATTTTGTTTAATAATGTTGATTTTCCGACATTCGGTCTGCCGATTATTGCTACAAAACCTGATTTATAAGACATTTTAACTCCTATTTCTTTATATTGTCATTGCGAGGAGTAAAACGACGAAGCAATCTCATATTTTTACATAATCTTGCGATTCCTTCGCTCCGCTCGGAATGACAGTTAATTTACTCTAGCTATTTTTTAATTCTTCAAGTTCTCTAACAACAATTTCTTCCGCCATTGATAAAGTTTCTTTATTTTGAAGAGCTTTATTTAAATGAAACAGGGCATCTTCGGTTTCATTAATTTTTTTGTAAATTTTTGCGATGTAATAATGTATATTTCCGTTTTCAGAATTTTGAATTAAAGCTGTTTCCAGATAATTAATCGCGCTTTCATGATTGTTTTTTCCTTCTGCTATATCCGAAAGAACTTTGAATGCCTCTATATCCTTAGGGTTAAGCTCAGTTGTCTTCTTAAAGAAGCTTTCAGCCTCGTCAATATTACCCTGTTCAAATAAAATACAGCCTATATTATAATAAGCCCAACTATAATCAGGACTTAATTCTATTATTTTATTATATTGCTGAAGAGCATTCTGTATTTTACCTTCTTTTTTATACTCAAAAGCCAGATTAAACCTCGCGTAAACATCATCAGGATTAAGTTTTACGGCTGCTTCAAAATGTTTTTTAGCCAATTCTGATTGATTTCTCTTTACATAAAGACATCCTAAGTTAAAATGAGCGTTAGAATCCTCATTATCAAGCACTATGGTTTTTTTATATTCTTCTATGGCTCTGTCAATTTCGCCTTTTTTATCAAGCATAAAAGCCAAACTATACCTAAAATCCGGATCATCTGGGCAAAAACTTACTGCTTTTTCATAATAATTAAGCGCATTGTCAATTTTCTTTTGTTTTTCATAGATTATACCTATGTTGTAGCAAACTTCTTCATTTTTCGGAAAAATCCTGAAAAGCTGCAAATGCTGTTCAAGAGATTCATCCAAAAACCCTTCATAAAGAAGAGCTTCCGCATAAGTTGCCCTGAGTTTTATATCAGAAGGATTTATTTTGATGAGTTTTTCTAACTCGTTTAATGTTTCCGGTTTTTTTGTATCATTCATTTTTTATGCAACTACCAGACTAAAATTTTTTCTTTTACTTTACTAATCAAGCTTATTATAAATTCTATCAAAGTTTTATGAATATTAAAACAAAAAGACTTCTGCTGTTTTACAATAGAAGTCTTTTTGTTAATAGAATTTATATGGAAGATTAGTCTTCTTCCTGTTTTCAATGTTTTTTCTTGCCGATTTTTTCACATGGACAAGGCGCAACCTTAACTTTTTTATTAACAGGACATGGTTTTGTTTTTAATTTAGATTTAACAGGACATGGTTTTCCTGCTTTTTCACATGGACAAGGTGTAGGACAAGGTTTTGCCGTCTTTTGACATGGACAAGGTGTAGTTGTAGTCGGACAAGGTTTGTTTACAGGACATGGTTGCCCTGCACTGTTTGCAATCTGACTTCCTGCAAAAATTAATGCTGCTGCTAAAATTACAACATAAGATATTTTTTTCATTATTTTTCCCTTTTTAAATTTCTGACGACATAATTATCTTTTATTCATAAAAATTTTTTTATTCCCTTTATGACTGATTTTCAAATTATACAAAACAATAACGGTTAAAAAATTAAGCATGTATTTGTATAATAAGTTTTTTAAAGTTTTAAGATTTGTAAAAAAAACTTAATAAAAGAGTAACTGACTAGCATGTTTTTTTATGTCGGTACTTTAAACATACAGGTAAGTGAAAAAGTTTTTATCAAAATTTTTTAAAGAAGTATGTTTTAGGTAGCAAGTTAAGAAGGTAGCTGTAAAAATGAATTTATCGACAATTGATTTAAACAAGGTATTGAATAGAAATGCTTCTAATCCAATAGCTTTTGCAGCTGCTGACAATGATAAAACACTTGATGCCGGTAATATTTCAGTACTTGTTCCATCACAAAGCACAAGAACTGAACATGAAAATAGTTCTGTTTTTATGACCGATGTTGCGGCTTCAAAAGTAATTAACGCTTCCAATGAAGTCCAAAAACCTGTAAGTGAATTATTGAATCTTGATATAAAAACCCCGCAGGAAACCATGCCAGTTTGGCTAAGTCCAAAACTTGCACTAAGCTTAAGGGAAGCTTGTGAAAAATATAACAAGTCTGCCAGTGAATTGCTTTATCCTTTATTATATTCGGGTGTAAAGCCTGAAGACTCTAAAACAGCACCTGTTGGCAAAACCAATGTTACAACTTTAATTGACGGCGGACAAATTTTCGGAAAGGCTCTTAATTACATACAAAATGCAAAGAAAAGCATTCAGGTAGAAATGTTTGAATTTCAAAATAAAGACGATGTTGGACATCATCCATACGGCGGTGCAGAAAATGTTGATGGTTCCAAAGAACAGAAGCAGCTTTATGATGCAATAATCAAAAAAAGTCAGGAAGGCGTTAAAGTTCAGGTTATTCTGGATGCAAGCAAATGGCCTGCCGAAAAATCAAAAGATGGAAAAAAAGGCAATAAATTTTATAACAATTTAGAAATGGTAAAACGTCTAATTGATGCCGGTGTTGATGTTGCTATTTATCCTAGGGCAAGACAGGGCGGTACAAAAATTCAGCACGTGAAAATTCTTGCTATAGATGGTGAAAAGATTATTATCGGTGGCGAAAATTGGGGCAATCATTCACCTGTAAACCATGATGCCTGCGTAGCAATTGAAACACAGGATCAGCATAAAGGACAAGGATCGGAAGTAGATAACATAATTAATACTATTTTCAATAAAGACTGGAAATTTGCATGGAACCAGATAGGAATATATGGTGCCATGAATGATAAAGAAAAGAATTCCCATTTGAAAATAATTAAAGGTATTACACCTGAAGCAAAAGAGTACATGCAAATTATAGGTGAAATATATAACAATCCAAAATACAAAGAAAAAGCTTCAAAAGGCGAGTTTTATCTACCGGAAGTAAAACCTATAGAGAATCCAGCCATTAAAGTACTGGTAAATTCTCCAGTAGAATATAAAACTCAGGGTATTTATGAAAAAGATATGGATACTGAGTCATTAAGAACTTATTTGCTTGGGAAAAAAGATAAAGAAGGTAAAGAACTAACAAAAGGTAAGCTTGATGATCCAAATATAAATTATTTAAGAGCAGAATTGTTTGTTTTATCACATAAAGAAATTGTGAAAAAAATTATTAAAAGACATAAAGAATCAATAAAAGAAGAAGAAAAAGCAAAAAAAGAAGGAAGAGCAGTTGATCCAAACAAAATTTTTGATGTAAAAATTCTTGTTTCTCCTGATCTTTTAAAACAATTCCCTTATCTGAAAAAATATTATGAGGATTTAAGAAAAGCAGGTGTACCTGTTGAAGAATTTAAAGTTAATGAAGATCTTAAACAGCGGTTACATTGCAAATGGGCAGTTATGGGACATCAGGTTAAAGATAATAAACTTGATAATCTTGAACTTTTAATCGGTTCTGCAAATTGGTCTGAAGCCGGACTTGAAAATAACGCCGAAAAAGGAACAAGACAGGATTATGAATTAACTAATGAATCAACAGTAGAAAATATAAATAAATTTTTCAATATAAAAGGAATTGGAAAAAAGCTTGAAGAAGCTGTTTTAAATGACGAAAAAATAATTCAAAAAATTCAAGGTATCTTTACAGAAAAAGGCGTAAAAAAAGGTTCTATTTATAAACAAATTTGTGAAAATAAAAAGATTTTAGATCAAGAAGAAAAAAGACTTTTAGAACAACAAATTGATTTAAATAATAAATCCAATGATGAATCTCTTGAAAAAATCCGTGTGCTTAAAAAGAGGTATTTCGTTGTAACTGATTACATCAAGAAAAAAGTCGTTAAATACAAACGGGGAAATCATGAATGCGCAATTGTTATTCCGAATGCTGAGATAGCACAAACATTTATAAGACAGTTTGATAAAGATTGGGAATTTACACTCAACAAAAAAGATGCAAAACCGGTTTTCTGCGGAAATATCAGAAACATCAGACCGGAAAACAAATTTGGCTTAACAGCGCGTGTTATTGATAAGTTTGCATAAAATAGGAAACAGGAAAAGATGATTTCAATTATAAATAACAATAAAATAAATTTATTACCTCAGTATTCTGTTAATAAAAATACTGAAAATAAAATAAATTCACTGAATACAAATTATTCAGATCAAAATTTATCAAAAGTTCCTGTTGAAAGCTTAAAAGCTTACACGCTTGCATTTTCAGCAAAAAAACAAACCCCTGTTGATAAACCGGTAGATCTTACAAATATAAACTGGGATGAAATTAACTGGGATAAACTTAAAGAAAAACCTGTAGACTGGAAAACAGCAACTAAAAAAGATGTTTTGAATTTCTGGCAGAAACTTGCTCTATGCGAAGTTAAAGAATCAACATGGGTAAACAGATATAATCCTGATACCAGATATTTGATGCTTTCAACCGGACATGCAATAGCATCATCAGAAGCTAAAGAAAAACACGATAGTGATCTTAAGAGTTTACAGGCTTATTGTGCAGATTCACTTGGACAAATTCAGAGAAAATTTAAAAAATCCGGACACCCTGATTATTTAGATAAACCGTTAATTGATCCAAAAACAGGAAAATTTAGCGTTGATTTTACTGTTTTTGATACAGAAACAACTGGTGTCGGGGATGATGACAAAATACTTCAAATTGGTGCTGCGCAGTTTAAAAATGGAGTAAGACAAGGTAATGGTTACAACCAATTATTTGATCCTGAAATAGAAGTCAACCCCAGAGCTGCCGAAGTTCATGGATATACCAATGAAAAATTAAAAGAACTAGGGGCAAAACCATTAAAAGGAGCGCCATTAAAAGATTTTACCCAAAATGTTATTGGGAATAATCTTTTAATTGCTTATAATTCCCAATTCGACTTAAAAAAATTAAATTATGAAATTGATTTGCATAACAAAGACAATTCAAAATTAGAGAAAAAAGAACAGTGCTTAACACTTGATCCTTTCTTAATGATTCAAAGGATACATCCTTTTGTCGGAGTAAGAAAAAAATTGGGAGAGCAGTATAAGTTCCTCTTCTGCAAAGACATGGAAGGACAGGCGCATGATGCTCTTGTTGATGTTAATGCAACAGTAGACGTTTTAAAATATTGTGCTTTTTATTTGAATAAACATTTTACACCACCTCAAGATAATCCGAACAAAAAAGCTTTAACCGTAGGCGACTTTTTAACTTTTCAATTTGGCGGCAAAGTTGAAGGTCTGAATATAGAACTTAATAAAGAGTTTAAAGTAAATGCCAATAAGAATTATGCTGCATCCTATATGCCAACTCGTATTAACGCAGATAATTACACAGATGGACTCGTAATGAATCAGGCTAATTATGATAATTTTAAAAAACATTACAGTGATGAGCTTGGCGCGGAAAATATGGCTAAACTGAAAACTCTTTTAGAAGATGAAATAATGGTTAAAAAAGTTAAAAAAATTGAAAATCAAAAATTAAGGGTAGCAAAAGGAGGAAAATCTCCAAAAAAATTCGAACCGGGATATTCACAGACAAATTTTACTACAATACTTATAGGTGAAATTGATGATAGTTTTAAAATTAGTGATTATAAGGGAACTTCTGCAAAAAAATTAATTGAATTAATTTGTGATAATTCTCCAAACCTACAATCTGATTTTGAAAAATCAACATGGCTTAAAAATCTTGATACTCGTAATAAAGAAAATGATTTGCCTGATATAGAGGTTTCCAGGCAGGTAATGCTTGATAATATTCAAGATGAAACGAAAAAACCTGTTAGAAAAAGTAAAAAAGCCTAAGAATTACCAATATTTAAAACCTTAAATTTCTATCTTATAGCAGATGGAACTCCCTTAAAACAACAATATGCAAAGAATATAATTACAAAAAGAGGCTTTATGTTTGTTTTTGGCTTACTGTTTTCCAGCCATGCTTTTGCTTCTTTATAAATATCAAATGTTTTTGATTGTGATGGATAATTTCTAATTCTTAATGTGGCTGTAAAATTTTCTATTTGTTGCAACAAACTTACAACAAATAGAAAATTTTATGAGTTATCAAATCCTAAAAATGAGGATAAATAAAAAAAGGCGACACCCAGATTTGAACTGGGGATGAGAGTTTTGCAGACTCCTGCCTTACCACTTGGCCATGTCGCCTTATTTTTTCATTTATATTTTAATATAAGTCATCAAAGATATTAGTCAATATCAACATGTCTAAAAACAATACTATCTTTGACCTGTTACAACTAAAAGATGCCAGCCAAATTGTGTTTTTATAGGTTCGGAAACTTCTCCTACAGGAAGACTAAATGCTGCTGCATCAAATTCAGGAACCATTTGTCCTCTTCCGAAATATCCGAGATCTCCACCTTTAGATCCTGACGGGCACATAGATACTTCTTTTGCTACTTCGGCAAAATCTTTTCCTGCTAAAATTTCTTCTCTTAATTTTTTAACTTCTTCTTCTGTTTTTACAAGCAAATGGCTTGCTTTTACCTGTGTAAATTCTTTATTCATTTTTACCTCTTTTTTTACAGTTTCTTTTGCATAAACCTCGAAGTTTTTACTATAACAAAAAATACTCATAATTAAAACAAGGGTAAATATCCATAAATTTTTCATTTTTATACTCCTTCGCATTCATTCACAATTGTTAAGAATTAATAAAGATTGTATCACATAATAAAATGATTAATTTGTCGAAATTTCCTGATTTAAATAGATTTTTAATAATTTTTTATACAAAAAATTTTTTTAATAATTAACAAATAATATTAATAAACTTGATTCTAAGACTTTAGTACTTTATTATATCTTTAAATATTTTATTTATAATAAGAAGAGAGTTTATACAATTATCTTACTGGGGAATTAAATGAGGTAAGGGAATATAATGAGAAGCAATACATTACGTAGATCTAAAATGTCTAAAGAAAGGGCTCTGGCATTGGACGAACTTTTACCCAAAAAATCAACACATTATGACTCATCACCGGGTGTTTATGTAAGATCTGATCAAGATCGAGAGCTTGATGTTTTATGGCAAGGCTTTAAAGTAAACCATAGAGAAGAAAGATCTCCCGGATTTTATCTGACTGCGGGTTTTATTACCGGTGCTATTTGCGCAATATTAATGACTTTAGTTATAAACTTAGGCGCTCCTTCAAAAGATAATATTTCTGACTTAAATCTATGGAAAAAAGCTAATACCAAGCCAACTGTCAATGTTGCGCCTTCTTCTCAAACAGAAACTATCGGTTCTGTTAAAACAACAGAATATAAAGTTAAAAGCGGCGATACTCTTGGAGCTATTTCCTATAAGTTTTATGGAGTAGATAACCCGGCTAAAATCAGCAAGATTCAAACGGTAAATAACTTAAAAAGTCCGAATGATCTACAAATAGATCAAAAATTAATTATTCCGACTGAAGATTAATAATAAAGTTTAAAAAACAGGGCTGTTTTTAGTAACAGCCCTGTTTTTTTGTTTATACTGAAACGAGTTTGTTTTCAGGAAAACCGGCAAAGCCGGATTTTCCCGAAAAGCATCACTCCTAAAAGCTATAGTGCTTTTGCAAAAATTATTTCATTTCCTAATTACTTTTTTAGAGCACTATAATCAACAAATAAATGAATTTTAAAAAAAATTTGAAAGACTATTATATTAATTAGGATTGTCATTTAACAATTGAAAATTAATTTTTATTAATCAAGAAGGTGGTCAGATTTGGGAAAATCCAAACAAAGAACTATTGCAAAAGCAAAAAACGATAAATCCCGGCTAAATTTTACAAGACAGGATGCTCTGGCTAGTGTAATAGAAGATTTAACCTATAATCCCGCCAGTATTTCGGCAAAAAAAATGATAACTTTGTTCGGGCTTACTGCTGAAGAACTTTCTGAAGCAGGATTATCTTATGAAATACTCAGATCCCTTGATTGTTTAATCGGAAATTTTTGTTCCTATTGACATGACTCCAAAAAACTCCGATATAGATATAAAAACAAATGGATATTTTATAGTTTCTCCAAGTATTCACCCTAACAGTAATAAATATAAATGAAAAGAAAACCACTCTATTCTTAGTATACAGCCTACGGAATGTCTGGCATGGCTTTTAAATTATATTATTGTTACTGATTTTTAGAAATAGTTTAAAAAATATGAGAAACCTCTATTAATATTTACCAAGCCTCAAAGCCTTATTTCATGGACATTTCAGGCGATTTTAAAAAGCCCGCATGGTAATTTTTCAAAAAAGCGATGACAAAACGGTAAATGCTGGTAAGTAATATGTTACTTTTACTTTCGCCTTTGCAATTACCGAATAAATATATATCTATTCATTCAATGTTTTTAACGAAAAGACAGAACTTCAAGATAAAGAAGTTCTGTCTATCGAATTAAATCTCTCCCCAGGCGGGACTCGAACCTGCAACATTTCGGTTAACAGCCGAACGCTCTGCCATTGAGCTACTGAGGAACGTTTGTAATTTAATTATAACAATAAGAATTTGTTCTGTAAAGTGTGGTTTTCATGGATTTTTAATTTCTATTTTCTGCAACACATATAGTGTGAATTTCGAGTCGTTTTGTTTAACTTTCCGCAGACTCTTTCACATTTTAAAAGTATTTCATCGGGAATGTTTTCATCTTCAATAAAACCAAACTGCTTAAAATACTCGGGAATAATCGTAGTAATCCAAATTTCTTTTGAAGGTACAGCATACAAAAGTTTTTCGACTATTTTTCTTCCAACACCATTCCCTCTAAAATTTTCTAAAACACCTAGTGTTGCAAGCTCATAAACTTCGCCATAGCATTTAAATCGTCCAAAACCCGCTAATTTGCAGTCAACCTCCGCAATATACAATTGCTGATTATCTAAATTTTCGCCATCAAGTCCGTATTCTTCAATGTAAGGCTTTATTTTTTCCATATCAGATTCCAGAGCCGGTCTAACAAAAACTTCCATAGCCATGCCTCCTAGAATATAAAATTTCTATTATATTGATTCTATAACATCAATACCATTATATTTATTCTGCGCAAAATTCATACCCGACAAAAGATAATCTTCTATTGCTTCTACACTCAAAGGGATTATTTTTTTAAGAATTTCCGATTCTTCCGCAGTAAATTTTTCCAGCACGTAAGAAGTCCACAAGTGCTCTCCCGGATTTGGTCCTATTCCGACCTTAAGACGGGGGAAATTTTGCCCGCCGCAACAGGAAATTATTGATTTTATGCCATTATGTCCACCGGCAGAACCTTCTTCTCTGAATCTGATTTTTCCTATGTCCAGGCTTACATCATCAAAAACAACAAATAAGTCACTAATATCAACTTTATACCAATTCATAACTTTAGAAACAGCTTCCCCTGAAAGATTCATATAAGTTAAAGGCTGAACAATTAAAACCTCTGTATCTTTAACCATCCCTTTGCCAACAATCGCATTAAATTTTGAACTAAAACTGCCTTTAATATTATATTTGGAAGCGAGAGCTTCCGTTACCATAAAACCGGTATTATGCCTTGTATTTTTATATTTTTCTCCCGGATTTCCAAGACCTGCTATTATTTTCATTTAATTTACTTCGTTTTAGAATAACATTTCTGAACATTGCTTTTGTAATATAATTCATATTATAAATCAGATTTTTATTACAAAGACTTAATTTAAATCAATTTAAAATTCATTCCACTAACTAATTTAAATTACCTACATTTTAGTATAAAAACTTAATATTAATATAATAAGTTTGATGTGGTATAAAATTAATTATTTTTATATCGCCCACTCCATAATTTAATTATAAATAAGGAGGGAAAAAATGTCCGCTAAAAGCCAAATGATCACAAGCGAAAGCAGCAAAAGACTCGTTAATTTTCTGGAATCAATGGATTTACACAAAAAAGATTTTGCTGAAATGATAGGCGTAACTTTATCTTATGTTTACAGCCTTATAGACAACACTATTCCTTTTTCAACAAGAACAACCACGTTAGAAAGAATAGCTCTTGTTATGGGGATTTCTCCTGATGAATTTCCCGAATACAAAGCATCAGAAGAACCAAAATTAATTGATGAAGGCTTACAATTTCTTAAAGAAAAACAAAAAAAACTAGGATTAAGCAATCTTCAATTGATTAAAAAATTTCCAAGACAAAAAAGAGTAGAAATAGTTGATTTATGGAGAGGAGCTGAACCACTTCCTCTCGACTGGAATTATCTTTCTACTATCGCAGCAGCTCTTAATATTTCCTCAAAAGAAATTTATCCTTACTGGCAGTCCAGAATGCAACAATATCTGCTATTGGGCGGTATTGATATAATGTCCAACAATTTATTAATAAACGCAATGTTTAATGGAGCAAGAAGTTATTTAAAGATATAATTCAACACGGATACTTGGATAAACAATGAAAAACACAAGCAAGGGTGCAATCCACATACATACAAATTATTCAGACGGAACAAGCACAATAAAACAAATAGTACGAGCTGCAAAAAAAGCAGGTCTTGAATGGATAATAATAACAGACCACAACAATCTTACCGGTTTGAAAGAAGAAGGCTGGTATGATGGGGTGGCTGTTATTGTGGGAGAAGAAATAAGCCCCAAATTAGGTGACCATTACCTTGCATTCGATATTACTCAGGCAATTTCAGAAAAGTTACATCCGCAGGAATTTATTAATGAAGTTAACAATCAAGGCGGATTTGGATTTATTGCTCATCCTGATGAAAGCTCTAACAGAAAACACAAATTACCTCCTTTAAAATGGACTGATTGGGACGTAAATAATTTTCAGGGGCTTGAAATATGGAATTATTTATCTGACTGGGGTGATAACTGTGACCCCAAAAAAGGTTTATATAATTATGTTTTCAGGCATCAAATGTTAAAAGGTCCAACTCAAAAAGTCCTTAATTGGTGGGATAAATTAAACAACAAAAATGCTGAAATATTTCCGGCAATCGGCAGTCTTGATGCTCATGCGCTAAAACATTACTGGTTTAAAAAACTTTATCTTAAAATATTCCCTTATAAGGATTGTTTCAAAACCATTACAAATTATGTTTATCTGGAAGAAAAATTATCTCCGAACTTTAATAAAGCAAAAAAACAAATATATGACGCTGTAAGATTCGGTAATAATTTAATAATAAACCGAATCTGGAGCAAAAAATCCGATGAAATAAGTTTTTATATAGAAAATAACTCAAAAAAAGCTTTTTCAGGGGACAAAATATCTCTTAATGAAGAAAACATATTAACCGTAAAACTGCCTAAAATAGGAAACATAAGAATTTTAAATAACGGAAAAGTTATCAGAGATGTAAATACTTACGAATTTCAAATGAGCGATTTAAAAACAGGGAAATACAGACTGGAAGTTCGATACAAAAACAGACCATGGATTTTTTCAAACCCTATAATTGTCGAGGGCTAAAAAATGCCGATAATAACTGAAAGATTTAATTTAACAACAAAAGGTTTTACCGATATTGTTGATATAACCGAACAGGTCAGGGAAATTATCAATAATCACAACCTTGAAGATGCGCAGGTTATGGTTTATGTAGCAGGAAGCACGGCTTCTATTACTAATATTGAATACGAACCCGGCTTGTTAAAAGACATCCCCGAAGCTTTTGAAATAATAGCCCCAACGAATAAAACCTATAATCATGACAAAACATGGCATGATGAAAATGGTTTTGCGCATGTAAGAGCATCCATGATAGGAAATTCCAAGTCTTTTCCCGTAAAAAATTTTGAAATAGTTTTAGGAACTTGGCAGCAGATAGTTTTGATAGACTTTGACAACAAACCCCGCACAAGATGTGTTTATGTGCAGATTATTTATTAAGTTTTTCGAGGGCTTTTCGGGCTTCTTCCCTGTCATCAAAATGTATAGTCTCGTTATTTAATATTTGATAATCTTCATGCCCTTTTCCCGCAAGAACTATAATATCATCTTCTTTTGAAAACCTTACAGCTGTTTCTATAGCGGCTCTTCTGTCCACCTCGACAATAACTTTACTTGAACTTAAAGACTTTATTCCCGATAAAATATCGGTAATAATTTGCTGCGGGTCTTCAGAACGAGGATTATCTGAAGTTATTATTACTTTATCTGCGAGAACTTCTGCAATTCTGCCCATTTGAGGACGTTTTGTTGCATCTCTATCACCTCCGCATCCAAAAACACAAATTAATTTTCCGTCATGAGGAACAATTTCCTTTGCTGCTTTTAAAACATTTTCAAGCCCATCCGGGGTATGGGCATAATCAACTATTACAAGCGGTTTTCTTGCAACCACTTCAAATCTTCCAGCCACAGAAGGTGTTGACTCAAGGGCTTCTATACAAATATTTAAGTCTATTCCTTCCGCCAAACCCGTACTCATTGCAGCAAGCGCATTATAAATACTAAACATGCCGGTCATTTGAAGATTTACGTTTTTAGTCCCAAAAGGAGTAACACAAATAAATTTTGAACCATAAACAGAAAATTCAATATTTTCCGCCATGATATCTGCTTTATTATTTATTCCGTAGGTTAATATTCTTACATTACCTGGTATTGCTTCGATAAAACGCTCCGCGTAACTATCATCTTTATTAATAACCGCAAAGCTTTTAGAATTATTTGCCAGAGAACTAAACAGCTTGCTTTTGGCAAGAAAATAATTCCCCATTGTAATATGATAATCGAGATGATCCTGTGTAAGATTTGTTAAAACAGCGCCCTTAAAAACACATCCGTTAATTCGTCGCTGTTCAATAGCGTGCGAACTTACTTCCATTACCGCGTTTTTTATGCCTTTATCAAGGAATTCCCTGAAAACTTTCTGTAAATCGCTTGCCTGAGGCGTTGTATGACCGCTTGAAATATATTCGTCCGTTGAAGAATACCTGTTTCCAAGTGTTCCTATGAGTCCGCATTTCAAGTCGGCTTTTTCAAAAATATTTTCTATAAGATGTGTTACCGTTGTTTTTCCGTTTGTGCCGGTAATACCTATTAAATTTATTTCTTTAGCGGGAAAATCATAAAACCAGGCACCGATTTGAGCAACTGCAAGTTCTGTATCTTTAACTTGCAATACCGGAAAAACTATTTCGGGCAATTCTTTTTCGGAAATTATCGCAACCGCGCCATTATCAACAGCATTTTTCGCAAAATTATGACCGTCTACATGCTCTCCTTTTATACAAATAAAGATATTTCCTGTTTCAATAGTTTTGGAATTAAAAGAGATTCCTGTTATCTCAATGTTTTCGTTACCGCTTAAATTATATGTTTTTTCAGGTTTCAAATATTCTATAAGATTTTTTATGCTTTTATTCATTGTTTACTCCATTTTTTTGATTATCATGCTGAACTTGTTTCAGAATCTGTTAATTGTTGGATAGACCCTGAAAGCAGCAAAGCTGCAATTTATGTACACGATTCATATGTTGATTACTTATGTATGTGCGTTAGCACTTCAGGGTGACATTATAAATTAATGCGCAGATGTTTCTATATTTTGATTTGTGTCTTTTTTATCAGGCTCAAGATGAAGAACCCTTCCCACTTCAGTAGCTACAGCATTAAAAACAGGACCTGCTACTGTACTTCCCCATGAATTACCTGTTTTGGGGCTGTCTATTACTGCCATTATAAGAACCTGCGGATTTTTTACAGGAAAAAAACCGGCAAAAGAAGTGTAAATTCCACCTGAATATCCTACTCCATTAGCATTGGGCTTTCTTGAAGTGCCTGTTTTGCCCGCAACACGGTACTTAGGAATTTTTCCTGATGTTGCTTCACTCGCTTCTATACTTTTAGCCAAAATTCGTGTTAAGTCAGCGGCTGTTTTTTCTGACAATACCCTTCTTGTTTTTATTCTGCTTAAATATTCTTCTTCGCTCTGGCATTTTATAACATGCGGCGTTACCCAAACTCCTTTATTTGCAATTGCAGCAACAGCCGAAGCTATTTGAATAGGTGTAGAAGCTATTCCATAGCCATACCCCATAGAAGCATGTGTTACTTCACTCCAGGTATTTGGCGGAGGAAAAATTCCTGCTGATTCGCCGGGAAGATCTATACCTGTTTTTTGTCCGATACCAAAGCGTTTTAACATCTCATAATGTTTAACGGGCGGGATTTTAAGCGAAATCTTAAGACTTCCGATATTACTGCTGTGCACAAAAAGATAATTTAAATCAATAAGACCCGGATAAGGTCGTTTATAATAGTCATAATTTTGAATATCCCAGCCCTGAATTTTTATCTTACCTGTATCAAGAATTTTTTCATTTGTTGTAATAACGCCTGTTTCAAGAGCTGAAGCAATTGTAAGGATTTTAAAAGTTGAACCGGGAGGATATACATCACTCAAAGCCCAATTTTTAACGATTGAAGCATTAACTTTATTGTATTTATTGGGATTGTAGCTTGGATATACAGCAAATCCCAATATTTCGCCGTTTCTGGGATTTAATACAATTACAGCGCCCTTATCGGCTCTTGTTTGAGCTATCATTTTCTTTAATTCGGTTTCTGATGTGTGCTGAATTGTAGAATCAATTGTTAAACTTAATTTTGAACCTTTCAAAGGAGCTGTTACGATTTTTGGGTTTGTATTGAATTCATAAATAATATTACCCCTGCCGTCATATTCAACAGGCTTCATTACTGGTGTTGTTTCAAGATTTTTTTGTCCCGTTTTTTCAACACCTGCAGCTAAATTTGCATCTGAATTTATGTACCCCAGAATATGCGACGCCAAATTTCCCTGCGGATAAACCCTTATATTCTTTTTTACAAAATCAAGACCTCTTATTTCATTTTTTGAGATTTCAGGTCTGATATCTTTTTCAACAACTTCCATGCTTACATTTTTTGCTATAGAAATAGTTGATTCATTATAATGGCTTAATTTTTCTTTTATTTCTTTTCTGGATTGTTTTAAAGGCTTTGCAAGTATAGAAGTCATTAAATCAAGATCTGCTTTCTTATTATAATATTGAGGATGCGCATAAATGTCATAAAGAGTAGCATCTCCGGCAAGTCTTATGCCGTTGCGATCAACTATTTCTCCCCTAAAGCTGAAATCTCTTGCCGATTGTCTGTTTTCTCTCGCTCTTTCCTTTAAATCAGCCCCTTGAATAATTTGTACCCAAAAAAGTTTGGCTATAATTATTAATGCAAAAAGAAATAAAGATCCTTGTATGATAATAGACCATCTATCATACTTTTTAGATCTTAATTGGAATAAATATTTCATTTGTCTCAACCCTGATTTATTTTCGGTACGAATCGCGAACTACTCTAAAAATAACAATTCCGAAAACCGGAATCTTAATTAAAAGCGACTTTTTCTTAAAACCCTGTCGGAACCTGTTTTAAATTATGTTTATTAATATTATTTTTTTTCTTTGGCGCGATATTATTTACTGCTTTTACTTCAATAACTTTATCAGCTTTTTTAAGAAAATCTATTTGGGAAACCTTATTATCAATTGCATAAAAAGATTTTAGATTATCCACATTATTTTGAAGGTCAATATTTTCATAATAAATTTTATTTGTTTTAACATGCAGATCTTTCACAACGGACTCTCTTAAAACAACGGCAAAATAGCTTGCCATTGAAAGAACTACAAGTGTTAAAAGGCAAAAAGCCATAAATTTATTAAATTTATATATTCTTAATTCTCTGTAATTAATTTTATAAGGAGTAAAATCACCTTGAATAACAGGTTTTTTTTGCAAACCTGTTTTTTTTTGTTTATGTCCGAATATATTTACGGCTCCCATTCTTTTCGTTCCTCTTTTGTCATTCTGAGGCTATTTTATAGCCGTGAGAATCTATTATATCTTCTCAGCTACACGCATTTTAGCGCTTCTGGCTGACGAATTATCTTTTAACTCCGCAGATGAAGGTATCAGCGGTTTCTTCGCAAGTATTTTCAATTGTTTAGGCTCACATGAACAAATAAGTTGTTCAATCGGGCATAAGCAGTCCATGCTGTACTGTTTAAATATGTTTTTTACAAGCCTGTCTTCCAATGAGTGAAAACTTATAACAACTATTCTAGCATCTTTATCCAATAAATGAATAATTTGTTGCAGGGTTGTTTCAATAGACTCAAGCTCTTTATTAACAGCTATTCTTAAAGCCTGAAAAGTTCTCGTTGCAGGATGCATGCCGGATTTAGAAAAAGGCGCGCATGATTTTATAATACTTGCAAGTTCTATAGTTGTTTCAATCGGTTTTTCTTTTCTTTTTTCAATAATTTTCTTCGCAATTCTGCGGGAAAGTTTTTCTTCTCCGTATTTAAAAATAATATTTGCAATTTCTGTTTCCGTATATTTATTTACTATTTCATAAGCCGTAAAAGTCTCATTTTGATTAAACCTCATATCAAGACGGGCTTCTTTCATAAAGCTAAATCCTCTTGACTGAGTTGTAAGCTGATGAGAAGACGCTCCTAAATCAAATAAAATCCCGCCTGTAATTTTTTCTATCCCTAATTCTTTTAAAACGTCAGGTATTTGAGTGTAACTTGATTTTATTACTTTAGCGTTTGGAAAGTCTTTCAACTTTTCCGATGCTGCTTTAATAGCGTCGTCATCAACATCAAAAGAAAGAAGCTGTCCTTGCGAACCGATTCTTTTTGCTATTTCAAAAGAGTGACCGCCGCCGCCTGCTGTCGCATCAATATAAATTCTATCGCTTTGGCAGTTTAAAGCATCTACGGCTTCATATAAAAGCACTGTTTTATGTACAAATTCCATTTTATTCCTATGAATTCTTAACTAAATTTTTTTATCAATTAAAAATTCACTTTCTCTTAATAAATACTCATAAAT